>Ga0207130_1063_pt1 | contig 37234 bp, 22 predicted proteins | sample Alteio_BWMinHeat_16_FD_153545 | JGI IMG/M metagenome (GOLD analysis project Ga0207130, IMG submission 153545) | Enriched cells from forest soil in Barre Woods Harvard Forest LTER site, Petersham, Massachusetts, United States -... | ecosystem: Environmental > Terrestrial > Soil > Temperate forest >... | reverse complement strand
CGGAGTGCGAGGATTGCCGCCGAAACAATTGCCTTGGGCGTAAAAAAAGTAATTATTGGTTCGGCCTTGTTTCAGCAAGGGAAGATCAATTCTGCCCTGGCGCAGCAACTGGCGGAAGAAGTTGGGCGAGAGAAGCTGCTCTTTGCCATTGACAGCCGTGAGAACAAAATTGTTGTGCACGGCTGGAAGCAGGCCACGCCTTACACCGCAGAGGAGGCTATCCAGGTCCTCGAGCCATGGTGCGCCGGCTTTCTTTATACGCACGTGGATACGGAAGGACTCATGTCGGGAATCCCCATGGAGCCGATCCGCAATTTACGGCGGGCCACAAAGCGTCGTCTCATTGTTGCCGGCGGGATCACGACCCAGAAAGAAATTGATGAATTGGACGCCATGGGCATTGACGCCGTCGCCGGCATGGCGGTTTACACCGGCAAATTGCAAACCAGCCCACCGCCACATTCATAAAGATCATGCTGTTGCACGTGGCTCCCGGTTTTCGCACCGGAAGCCAAACCCCTAAACCTTAATGTTCGTCGTGGGCGGTGTGGCGGATTCTTCCTTACGCACTGCCGCCTCTGCGGCGTCGAAACCAATCTTGGAATGTGTGCCGTCGCAAAATGGTTTATTGACTGAAGCTCCACAGCGGCAGAGAGAGAAGGCAGTCTTCCCTTGCAGGTCATATTGGTTCCCATCAGCATCAACCAGTTGAATTGCCCCCTCGGGAGCTTCCACCCGATAGGGGCCATTCTTTTTAATCGTGATCTTCACTTCCGCCATGTCCGGCTCCTTGTATAAAGACAGATTTTAGGTAGACTGCAATCTTCAAGACTACCACGACCGGCAAGCGCCAGAGTGCTATCGCTGTCTGCAGTTGAAACGAAAAGAGTCCTTCATAGCCAAATCCTCCGTGTCAATGTTGACCGCTTACTTCGAATCCAAATATCCTCTCAACAATAAGCGCCCACTATGGACTACCACGCTATGCAGAAGCCGTTACTCATTGCCTCGACGATCACCAAATTGTCAGCGGCGGAAATGGCGCGATTGATCCACCGAAAGCAACTTTCGCCTGTTGAAGTCGTTGAAGCACATCTTGAGCGCATAGAATGGCTCAATCCTAAGATCAACGCTTTTGCCTGCCTGAATATGGAACAGGCGCGGGTGGAGGCGCGCCGCGCAGAAACGGCCCTTATGCAAGGTGTGCAATCCAGGCCTTTGCTGGGTGTACCGGTCAGCATCAAATCTTGCATAGACGTCAAGGGTCTGCGCTGTGAAGCGGGAAGCCGTTTGCGTGATGGCTATGTTGCCACCGAAGACGCCACGCTGGTTGCACGACTCAAGCAGGCGGGAGCCATTGTGCTGGGCAATACCAGCACCCCTGAGGTGCTGATGGCTTATCACACTGAAAATGAACTGCAAGGACGAACTAATAATCCCTGGGACTTAGCACGCACGCCCGGCGGTTCCAGTGGAGGAGAGGCGGCCGCTATTGCAGCTTGCATGTCGGCTGCGGGAATTGGTAGCGATGGTGGAGGTTCAATCCGCGTGCCAGCGCACTTCTCCGGCATCTGCGGACTCAAGCCCACACCTGGCCAAATCCCCGCCACCGGCCATTATCCGCCGTGTGGCGGACCGTTTTCGTTGATCGGGGTTGTAGGGCCAATGGCGCGGACGGTCGAAGACCTGCAATTGCTGTTTGAAGTAACGGCTGGTTACGATCCAGGAGACCCTGCCTCTGTACCCGTGGCTCTGGAGCTTGCAGATCAACTTCAGGCAAACAAGCTGCGTATTGGCTTTTACGAAGATGACGGATACAGCCCACCTACCCCTGAAACCCGCGCTGCCGTTCACGCCGCTGCTGGAGCACTAAAAGAAGCAGGGTTCACGGTTGAACCCTTCCGCCCGGAGGGACTCGATCGCGCGCGCGAACTATGGTTTGTGATTTTTGTGGAGGCCAGCGCGTTAGTCTTAAACCCCATGGTCAAAGGCCACGAAAACGAAATCAGCTCCAATACGAAAGAATTTCTTGCTTTGGCGGCCCTGCAACCCCCGCTCAGCGGTGACCGCCTATTACACACATTGATCGAACGGGACCAAGTGCGCTTTGGTGTGCTGACGCAGATGGAAAAATTTCCTATTCTGCTGGCGCCCGTCTGCTCGATTCCTGCGTTTCGCCATGAAGACGCCGGATGGGGCGCCAGCCACGCTGCCGACTACCTGTGCACCATGACGTATTGCCAGCATTACAACCTGCTGGGCAACCCTGCGGCGGTCGTGCCGGTTGGAAAATCTCCTGAAGGACTACCGATTGGGGTTCAGATCATCGGACGTCCGTACAAAGAGAACGAGGTGCTGGCGGTCGCCGCTGTCTTGGACAAGCAATTCGGATGGAAAGAGCCGCCGTTATGAACTACAAGGTACGGTCATCTCTGGTCTGAGAGAATATACTCGATGCCTACCGCCTCTCAATTCGCCATTCAGGAAATAGACTGGTCTGGGTTTCTTCATCGTCCGGCATCGCCCTCCCGTGTTTTTGACTGGAGTGAACTCATTGCGGGAAAGACGATCTTGATTACAGGTGCAGGTGGTTCCATTGGTTCCTCCCTTGCCCTTCTGCTGATGGCCGGGCCTTCACACAATCTCATTTGCCTTGACCGGTCAAAGGACAATCTGGATCTCCTATATCAAAGATACAAACAACGGGATATTACCCTCCCGGAAGTCTGGTTCATCCCGGGAGACATTTCTGATCAGGTCCTGCTGGAAGAATTATTCACCAGGCATCAACCTCACGTTATTTTCCATGCCGCCGCGCTCAAGCACCTCGTGCCGCTTGAGTCAGATCCTTTTGCAGCTCTTGAAAACAACACTTTGGGGACCGCGGAACTCCTTCAGATAGCCGTGCGCTTTAACGTTGAGCATTTTGTGAACATTTCCACCGACAAAGCAGTCAACCCCACCAGTGTCTTAGGGGTCTCGAAACGAATTGCCGAACTTTTTTTGCTGGCATGCGAGCAGACAGATGTGCGAATTACATCGTTAAGACTTGGGAATGTGCTGGGAAGCTCCGGCAGCGTCGCTTCCATTTTTTTGCGGCGACTGCAAGAACATCTGCCCTTAGAAATAACCCATCCCGATGCATCCAGATACTTTCTTACCATGCACGAGGGAGCATCATTTCTGCTTCAATCTCTGGCACTCCGAAACTCCCGGCTGCTGCTTCCGGAAATGGGTGCGCCCAGGAAAATTATCGAGCTGGCCGGCTTTTTGCAACGTTGGTTTGATGTTGAAAATCACAACAGGCCGATGATCTCTATCGGTTTGAGAGATGGAGAAAAGTTAAGCGAGCAGATTACCTATGATTTCGAATACCTCAAAACCACGGAACTGGCCCAGGTGTATGAGGTTTGCGGTACTACCCTCGACCCGGAACTCTTTATGTACGATGTAGTCCAGTTGCGGAAGCTGGTAGAGGCACGCCGAAAAAACGGCCTGCTCGAATTGCTGCTCAAGCTGGTTCCCGAATTCCACCCTAGTTCAACTTTGGTGAAGTATCTTGTCTGAGACCTGAAAATGAGGCGAAAAATCACAGTTGTGACGAGTTCACGCGCCGATTATTCCCATCTGTACTGGGTCTTTCGAGAACTCGCGAAAAAACCGGATGTTGAGCTTACTGTCGTGGCCATGGGGCCGCATCTTTCTCCAGAATTCGGCAATACTTTGAGTAATATCACCGCAGATGGTTTCCATACCGAAAACATTGAATGTTTGTTGAGTTCCGATAGCGATGTTGGTATGGCTAAAACTATTGGCATTGCGACTCTTGGCTTGGCCGATTATTTCGCCAGGCTCCGTCCCGACCTGCTTCTCTTGATCGCCGACCGTTACGAAATGCTGGCTCCGGCGTCGGTTGCCTTGGCCTTGCGCATTCCCATTGTTCATATTGAAGGCGGCGACGTCAGCCTGGGCGCTATTGACGATGCCGTGCGAAACGCTCTTACGAAATTGAGCCACATACATCTGACTGCGACTGAAACTTCCAGAAAAAGAGTCATCAGTATGGGCGAAGAGGCCTGGCGCGTGCATGTCGTAGGCAGCCCGTCACTGGACCACATTACAAAGGGAGCTCTACTGACCCGCGCAGAAGTCGAAAATCGGTTGGGAATTCCCCTCGACGGAAGCACCGTTGCCGTAATTTACCATCCCGTTACTATCTTGCGCGATCCTGTCTGCGAGGCCGATGAGCTCTTTGCGGCCCTGCAGCAGCTTCCCCAGAAATTGTTATTTATCAGTCCCAATGCAGACGCCGGCAGCCGTGAGCTCCTTCAACGAATTCACAGGTTCATTGCATCACGGCCTGATGACAGGTTCGTCACAAACATAGACCATGGCACTTATTTGAGTTTGCTGCAGTTTCTCACTGCCATGGTTGGGAATTCCAGCAGCGGAATCATGGAAGCTGCATCTTTCAAACTGCCTGCAGTCAATGTCGGCATACGCCAAAAAGGCCGTGAGCATGGTAACAACGTTCTCGATTGTGCCCCCGGCCGGGATGCGATAGAAAGGGCCGTTCATGTCGCGCTTTCCGACAATTTTCGCGCTTCCTTGCGCGACTTAACGAACCCTTATGGTGACGGACATTCCTCAGAAAAGATCGCTCAAATCCTTTCGACAGTTTCCTTATCAGAATCCCTCCTGATGAAAGAACCTGTGCCAATTCGCTGCGATTGAATACCATGAGGATACCTCTCGCAAAGCCGGAAATTCTGGAATCGGATATTGCCGCGGTTGTCGAAGTTTTGCGCTCATCCCGCCTAAGCCAGGGCCCCGTCATGCCGGCATTTGAAGAAGCGCTTGCCACTTATCTGGGGGTCTCACATGCGGTCGTCGTAAATTCCGGCACCAGTGCGCTTCAGCTTGCCTTGCGAACCCTAGGCATCAAAGAAGGCGACGAAGTGATTTTGCCCTCTTTCAGTTTCATGGCGGTGACAAATACGGTTCTCAACGAAAGAGCGATACCCGTCTTCGTCGATATTCGCCCAAATACATTCAATATTGACCCTGCCAAACTCGGGGCGGCTCTCAGCGCGAGAACCAAGGCCATCATTATGGTCCACACGTTTGGCTATCCTGCCCAGGCCGATGAGATTGTTGATTTTGCCCGGCGCCACTCTCTTTACGTAATTGAAGACGCCTGTGAGGCAATCGGGGCCGAGATCAACGGCAGAAAAACCGGCACGCTGGGCGACATTGGAATCTTCGCTTTTTATCCGAATAAACAGATGACTACGGGTGAAGGCGGAGCCCTGGCCACCCATTCCGCAACGACCGCAGAGGCGCTTCGGCGCTTGCGCAATCAAGGGCGGCAACCTTCGCCGGAATGGTTCCAGCATATCGAAACCGGATACAGCTATCGGCTTTCAGAGATAAACTGTGCGCTTGGCCTGCAACAGCTTTCAAGAATAGAGCAGACCCTAAGCAGGCGCGAAGCGCTCGCCAGAAGCTACGAGAACAGGCTCAGAAGCAATGGAAGTCTTACGCTTTACACCAAAGAATCAAAAGACGAACGGGTCAGTTGGTTCACCTACCCAGTTCTGCTGACAAAAGGTTTTCATCAGCAGGAGCGTGACGATATATGGGAAAGATTAAAGCAGACCGGCATTGAGTGTGGACGATATTTTCCCCCTGCACATTTGCAGCCCGTCATGCGCGACTTCCCTTTTCGTTGCGGAGACCTCTCCGAAACAGTTTCCATCGCCGAAAGATTGCTCTGCCTGCCTTTCTTTAATTCGCTGGACGAAAATCAAATTGAACACGTCTGCGCGTCTCTCAACGAAGCACTGTCTCATCAGACTTCATCCGGAGGCGTGGCTCAGGCTACCAGTTGATACAGAAGATTTCCGAAGAGTGACAACTTACACTCGAGTCCATCTTGGTAGTTGATCACCCACCTGTTTTTGATCGTGAGCCCGGAAGCTCGGAACAGGCCGCTCAATTCTGCTTGCGTAAATACATGCCCCCGCGTGCGGACATCGCGGTCCTCTAGCTGCCAGCGGACGATTACGTCTCCGTTTTTCTCCGATCGGAAGGCAAGGTCGTGCACCATTCGCAAGAGGGTTTTGGTGCCGCCATAAGCCGCGGCATTGTAGCGATGGTTCACATCAAGAAAGATCGAGCCGGCGGGATTCAGGAGCCCCCGCAACCGTGAAAGCACAAACGATTTTTCGTCGCTGTTTTGCAGATGGCCCAAGACATTCCATAAGCATGTAATCACGTCAAATTTAGAACTTGTTTCTGGAATTTCCGAGGCACGGCACGGCCAATACTCCACCTGTTGATCACATTCCCTGCGCATGTGTGCGCTTGGCTCCAGCAGAACCAATCTTGAAATTTTGGCGGCCCCGGCAATGCGCAAGGTGCGAGTGCCTTCCCCTGCGCCGACATCCAACAGTGACTCGGCGCCCTGAATGCGAGCAACCACAATCTCTTCAATTTTCCTTAGATACTCTCGTCGGCTCTCCAGCAAGGACTTATAGCACGAAGCCAAGGCATCATATGCGACTACAGGATCAAGAATGTTGGATTCTTCGTCTCTATGGAAAGGCATGGCCTGGCGCAGGGATTCAGATTACAAGAAACCGTTCTGCAGGTAAAACAGGTGCTATTACCTGCAGAACGAATACCTATTCAATCACAGATTTCGCGGCACTGTTTGTCCTAAAAAGAAACCCTTGCGCTCAACTGAATTTGCCGGCCCGGTGTTGTGGCTTCGGTAATCGTGCCAAATTGCGGTGTATTCACGAAACGATCAGGCGTGCCAAGATTCGTATGGTTAAGCGCATTGAAGAACTCGCTGCGGAACTGAAACTTCGTTTTCTCTCCCAGGTTGAAATCGCGGACCACGGCAAAATCAAGTGTCTGCAGGCCAGGGCCATAGACCGAATTCCGGCCAACATTCCCAAAAGCGAAAGCCGGGGGCGCGGTAAAAGCGGCGGTATTAAACCAACGGCTCGCCGTGCCAGTTCCGGGACCGAAGATCGGCTGGCCCGTAACGTTGGCGCGAATTGGGTTCTCGCCCAGCACGGTGCCGGAATTGGCCGTGTCCCCAAACACGGAAATGGTAAACGGAAACCCTGTCTGTATCTGGTAGAGAGTTGAGAAATGCCAGTCCTTTGTAGCTGCCTGCAATATGGTGTTGGAATGCAGGGCAGGAATGTCATAAACCGCGCTGAGCGCGAAACGGTGGCGCACATCGCAGGCCGGACCTTTTTCCGCAGTCAAATTGCTGTTGTTCTGCGGAATGGACGATTCAAACATGGGCGAGCGGAAGTCAGGTGCATTGCTCAGGCTTTTGGACCACGTGTAGTTGGCGAGGAAGGTCAATCCGCGCGCGTAGCGGCGGCGGACATTAACGTAACCGGCGTCATACCAACTCTGCGCTGTGTTCTCCAGCAAGTTGATCGTGCTCACCGGAAAAGTCGTGCTGATTGCGTTCACGCCTGGTGGCAGGATAGTCCCGGGCACGAAGCTGATCGTCTTGAAAGGACGCCGCGGCCCAATGGGCCCCGGCCCCGGCGGAGCATTGTTGATCAGATGCGCGCGTTGCAGGTGCACGCCGTGGTTCCCAAGGTATCCCAGTTCCAGCGTTGTCTGGCGTCCTATGCTTTTCTCCACCGAAAGGCTCCACTGCTCGATGTATTGCGAAGGTGCGTGCGGGTCCATGGAGGTGAAACTGACCGTGGTCTTTCCCAGCACAGGCGGCCCGAAGTTAAAGCCCGACGCGATGAGGGTGGCCGGAGGAATAAAATTGTCGCTCTGCTGGGTTTCCGGGAAAACGTTCGGAACATTGTGACGTTGGTTGCACCAGGTATTCATATCCACGGGCGTAAAGAAAATACCGAATGAAGTGTGGAGCACCAACCCCATTTTGGGAATAGCTTGTGAAATGCCCAGACGGGGGGCGAAGTTGTGGGGATTCGGGTATTTCAGGCTGCCGGGAAAGCCTTGCTGCCCGCCTATAAAGGCGCTGGGAACACCATTCTGGAAAATGAGGTTGGAGTTGGTGAACTTGATATCCACCAGTGGATTCATGTACTCGTAGCGAAGGCCCATCTCCACCGTGGTTGTGTGCGTCAATTGGAAGCTGTCTTGCACGTAAGCATCCGCATACCACTGGCGAAGTTGCATTTGCGGAATGCCCGCCTGGCGTTGTTTCACTGCCGGCAACCCAAGCAGGAAGCTGGCAAGGGCCGAACCGGTGTTGTCATTGGTGGCGGTTTGCGATGTGTAGCCGTTCGTGAACTGGTAGTAACCGCGGTTCTGGAAAAATCCCCACATCGGCCAAATATAACGGCGGTAGCTGCCCCCGAACTTCAGGGCATGACGCCCGCGTTGCCAGCTCAGCTGCTCGCGTCCCTCGATGATCGTGTCCCAGGAATGCACAGGCGTCGCGGCGTACGTGTCACCCATGGGAGAGAAGCCCTGGACATTGAAATACGGCGCCCCAAAGGCCCCCGCGCCGCCAAAACCAACGCCTTGAATACCGAGCTGCGTCACGATGTCGTTCACGTTGGCGTTCTGTTCAGTGCGGTCCATGGAAAGTCTGGAGACCGTGATCGCAGCCATGTTCACCATTCTGGGGCTGATGACCCGGTTCCAGGCAACACTGCCATTCTGGGAAAAATTGTCGTGGTTGGAGCCGAAGCCAGGCAGGTTCTCCGGCGTGAATCCGTTTTCGGCGCTCAGTGAATACCGCCCCGTAAGGCTATCGCCCCCGTCGAAGATATGATCGACCCGGGCTGTTCCCTGATTGGTAATATGAAGTTCGTTGCGCACGTCAGTGAAATTATTACAATCGGTACCCGCTCCGACCAGGGTGGGCGCTCCCATCATCGTCATTCCGCAGCCAGACGTACCCATCATGCCCATTCCCATACCACCATTAGGATCGGGCACGTATTTCTGCAGGAACATCTGGGCGGCAGGGTTAATGAGGTTCTGCGGGATCACGTTGCCGGGGAAAGGATCACGGATAATTTGCGGGTTGCTGGGGCTAATCGGCTTGGAAGGATTGAAGCTGGGATTTGGATGAGCGCTGAACGGGTTGTAAATCGTTGTGCCGCTCATGCTGAAATCCCCGCTCGCTTCCATCATGGTGGGGACGGTATCAATCATCGTATCGGCCATGGCATGGCGGAAACCTTCAAAGTTTGCGAAAAAGAAGGTCTTTTGGTGGCCGATGGGGCCGCCGAGAGAACCGCCAAAATTATTTTGCACGAGATGGTTGCTGCCCATGGCGTTAAATGTGTGTGCGTCCATCGCGCCGTTTCGCAGAAATTCATATACGGTTCCGTGTAAATGGTTCGAACCGGAACGGGTCACGATGTTCACTTGCCCGCCGCCGGCCCCTCCCATTTCAGCGGAGTAGCTTCCCGTCTGTACCTTGAATTCCTGCACGGCATCGGGGACAGGACTCAAGTTCAGCGTGTTGAACGTGGGATCGGTATCGGTGACTCCATCCAGCAGGAAGTAGTTTGCGTTTGGCCGGTTGCCGCCAACGCTGACCGCCGAGCGTTGTCCCGGACGCCAATACAGCGGATTCATATCACCGGCCTGCGCGCCATGACTTACGTGTGCGCCCGGCACGGTCAGCACCAGATCAATGAGCATGCGGCCGTTGAGTGGCAGTTCCCGTACCGATCGCGGCTCGACTACTTCGCCCAGGCTGGCGTCAGTTGTCTTGAGTACCTCCCTGGCGGTCACTTCGAGTGACTCCTTAACTGGCTCAATCGTCAGGGCCGCGTTGATCGTCATTTTTTGCGCCACTTCCAGCCGCACGGTCTTGATCAGCACTGCAAATCCATGTGCCGTCACCTTGAGCCTGTACTCATCAGGCGAGAGGCCGGAGACTTCGAAAAGACCTTGCTGGTTGCTGAGAACGCGGCGGATCGCACCCGTACTTGACGCTGTCAGCTCGATGGTTGCGCCCGCGACAGAACGAGACTCAGGATCGGTCAAGCTGCCGTTAAGTACCGCGTAATTGCTTTGACCCGAGGCTGAAAGAGACCCGATCAGGAGCCCGAACAGAATTAGTTTCCGAAACACGGTAACCTCTCAATTTTGTAATTTCTTGTACAGCCAAGGGTAACGGCGAGTTTGTCGCCGATTCCGAATGCTGTATTTCGGCGCGGTAAGGGCCGAGGTCGGAAGTTTAAAGAACACGATGGTGAAGGACAATAGTATAAAAAGACTAGGAGCCCCCTTGTTTGTAACTGGCGGCCAACTGGCTTCTAGTTAGAGAACTTCTTTGCAGATACGATTCCCTTCCCTTCCAGGACAGTGATCGTTTGGCCGGCTGCAACATTCGAGAGTTTATCTGTCTGTCCACTTGGCCATTCGATTTGGACGAAAGAGACATTAGTTTTCTGGCCCAGGCCAAACGTCAGTACCATTTCGCTTTGGGAAAGATAGCTGGAACCGCTGCGCATCATCTGCCACTGTTTTTCACCTTCGTATTCGATGCGGACAACTGCCCCGATGCCATTGCGATTCGAACGAGTGCCTTGCAACTTCACCCGCAAGGCATGGTTCCTGTTGCCGCCGTCGTTTCGAAAAAGAAGCGCCGGGCCGGCGTTAGTAGTAATCAGCAGATCAAGGTCACCATCATTATCTATGTCCGCATACGCGGCGCCACGGGCCACGCGAGGGGAGGCGAAGGACGTGCCCATCGAAGCCGTGACCTCTTCAAATTTGCCGCCACCCAGATTGCGAAATAGATGCGGCGGCTGACGGTACTTGATGCGCTTCTGGATTCGCTCAATGTCGCTGTCAATGTGGCCGTTGGCGACGAAAATATCCGGCCAGCCATCCAGATCGTAATCGAAAAAGAAGCAGGCAAAACCAAGGGTGAGCAGCGAGTTCTGGCCAATGGAGGAGCGGGGCGCTTCATCCACAAAAAGCCCATTGCCTTCGTTGTGGTAGAGCGACATCATCTGGTTCGAAAAATTGCTGATGATGATGCTGGGCCGGCCGGAGCGGTCGTAGTCGACGGCATCCACGCCCATTCCGGCGCGTGCGATGCCGTCTTCACTGAAAGCAATGCCTGCTGTTACTGCACTCTCGGTAAACGTGCCGTTGCCGTTGTTCTTGTAAAGCTTGTTGGGCTGCGTATCGTTGGCCACAAGCAGATCGGGCCAACCGTCATTGTTGTAGTCGAGAATAGCAATACCGAGCCCCTTCGACGTGGGATCGTAAAGACCTGCTTTTTTAGTTACATCTTCAAACTTTCCGTTTCCCAGGTTGTGCCACAGCCGTACCGAAGCTCCCTTGTAAGACTCCGGCGTGCAATAGGACTTGTGCGCTCCGTCGAGGGTACAACGGAGATCGGTCTGCTGGGTCCACTGAACATAATTCGCGACCAGCAAGTCCAGCTTACCGTCACGATCATAGTCAACCCAAACAGCACCGGTGCTGAACTCCTGGATACCGGAAAGGCCGGCGCTGGCGGTGACGTCGGTGAACGTGCCGTTGCCATTGTTGTGGAACAGACGGCTTTGGCCGAGGGCGCTTATAAAGATGTCGTCATGGCCGTCGTTGTCATAGTCTCCAACGGCCACGCCCATTCCGTACATGCTGACCGCCAACCCGGCCTTGGCGGTAACGTCGGTAAATGTGCCGTTGCGATTGTTGTGATAGAGCTTGAGTGTGGAGGCAGCGTGATGATGTCCAGGCCAGTCTTCCCCGTTTATCAATAAGATGTCGGGATAGCCGTCGCCGTCATAGTCAATGAACGCGCCACCCGGGCCCAAAGTTTCGGGAAGATACTTGCCACCAAAAGCGCCATTGTTGTGAACGAAGTGGATTCCAGCCGATTGGGTGATGTCAGTGAAATGGACACCCCCCGGAGCGGTTTGAGCAAAAGACAACTGGTTTGCCAGCAGACAAACAAAACTCAAAAAAAGTATTTTGAAAGGAAACTTCAACGTGGTGGATATCATTTTCTGCCTTTGGGGAGTGAGAGGTTTTGCAGGTCAACCTCTCCATTGCCTGTTCGTTTTAAGCCCTGAAGTCCCGCGGTACGCGGCGGAGGCGCGATGCTTGCAGGCGTTAATGGGACGGAGTCGTGCACGTGGATCGCCTGGCGTTCGTTGTTATCCTCAGGATGGAGCTGCCGGTACGTGCCGGTAAGAGCTTGGGCGGATTCATCGGCCTTAAAGCGCAAATAAAGCGTCTGCTCATGCTTTGCTTTCTCTGCGTCACCCAGGCCCTGGTAGCACAGCATGAGATTGTAGTGTGCTTGAAGGTCCTCAGGATCAATGCTGAGTACCTGTTGCAACTCAGCAATTGCATCACTGTACTTGCGTTGCAGAAAGTAGAGTCTGCCCAGGTCATTGCGTGCAACGCGGTCATGCGGATATTGCGCCAGCACAGTACTCAAATGCGCGGCCGCTTCCTCGTACTTGCCTTCTGTGCGTAGTACGCGGGCAAAGAAGTAGTTAGCACGTGCCAGCTCGGGCTTGAGTTGCAGCGCCTTTTCCAGGACCTGGCGGGCGCGCTCCATATCGCCTTCCTGAACTGCTACGCGGCCTAGATTGACCCATCCATCAGGATTACTCGAATCGATCTTTGTAATCTGTTCGAACGCCTGTTGCGCGCCCTTGAGATCGCCCTGCAGGAACAGGCCAATGCCATAGTCATTCCAGCGCGTCCAATCCTCGGCTCGCAAGTCAACTTTGGGCTGCATGGCGACCGCGTTCGCCGGCAATACCGTTACCATGACCTCATCTTCCGAGAGGGCGACAATGGGCAAATCGGGAATGTGCTTGAGCTTGCCGGAGACGTTTGAAGTATCACCTGTGAAAACAAAGCTCCGGTCATCATAGTCAGGTGTCGTTGCCGGCTGCGACACTTTGGGATCGGGTACACCGGCAAAAGAAAACTGTGTGTTCCACCAAGCGAATTTCCGGTAGCAGAGTCGGGCGTGAAGTCTAATCTTGTCGCCAGCATATTGCGGAACCTTCAAACGATAGTGGATCGTATCGGCCGCCCCAGGTGGGATCAAGCGGACATAAACCACAGCGCGGTTTGCCCAGGCATTGCGTTTGTTGATGGCGTTGCCGTGCGCATCCACCAGGAGCGATCGGTAGAAGTGTGCACCCTTTTCCACAGGACCCTTTCCATCGTCTTCGACCTTGCCGCTCCAGAAAATGATCCGGCCTTTATCGTCGGTTGCCTTCAACTCCAGCCAGGTGTCATAGGCATCCACCGTACCTCCGGGGAAGAAGTGGCCGACTTTGCGGGTGCGCACAACCACATCGACCAAAACTGTATCTCCGCGCCGGACCGTAGGATTAATCCGGTTCAGCGGCGCGCTGACCGGCGATACCGTTCCCCCACCCGCCTGGGGCGTGGAGGTTTCGGTTTCCTCGCCGACCGCGAATGAGGTGGCCAACTCCGAGGATGGAAGCGCTGCTCCTCCGCTTTTTGCCGGAGCGGCAGAGATGGCAAAAATATCCACGGAGACCGTGCCTTTCATGAAGTCTTCCGTGAGCTTGAGCTGTGCGGGATCTTCATTTGCAGTCGGCACAGCGGTATTGGCGCCTGGAAAAGCATGCGAATGTACAAACCCATTGACTGCGCCTGCGTCGGCTGATTTCACCATGGGCATATGGCAGTCAGCGCACTGCTGGGGCTTGGGCGGATAATAAAACGAACGGGCCCCAAACCCTGACACTCCGCTGGCTTGCCAATTGTCATATTCGTTGAAGCCGCGAATCCAGCGATAGTGGTTCACCGGGATATCCAGGTGAACTTTGTGGCAGCTTGAACAGAACTCGGCCGTCTGCGTGCGCATGAAGGGTTTCAAAAACACCCGGCGATGCGGTTCGGGATTCAAATTGACTACATAGTCGTGGACCCAACGTATGACCGGGTTTTTGCTGGCGGCAAGTTCGTGCAGTTTTGGATACTCCAGCATGAAGTCCCCTTGACCCATGGTGCTCTTCACCTGAGAGATGGAATGGCACATCATGCAGCCCAATCCAGCGTGCGCCTCTGGCCGGTCCACGATTTGCTTGATGGGAGTATCAAACATCCCGCTGTAAAGCAATGCCGGATCATGACAGCCGGCGCACCATTTTGAGGGCTTCACGCCAACCACGTCTTGCATGTACTCAACACTTTTCCGGTACCATTGATTGTTAAAAGATGAAAAATGGTGCATTGAGCCAGACCATTGCTTAAAGATGTCGCTGTGGCAACGCTGGCAGGCATCAGACTCCATGAAATAGTTGCTGGGAATTTTCCCATTGTGGGCAGTTTGCGCCGAACTGGGAAAGAAGGGGCCATCGGGACCGTCGCCTTCTCCATCCATGCTGATTGGCGGTGATGCAGGATTGCTGATCTGGTGAGCGCTCAGCCAGAGTCCTTCGCGTATCTTCAATCCACCAAAACCTAAAGCCGCAGCCAAACCAAGAAACAACGCGAGACGGAATGCCGCCATGGCATTTCCGCCTGCCAGCCAGCGCTTCGATCCCGCCCAGCGCGCGGCCAGAACCGCAACTCCCGCCAAGGAAAATGCGATGTGCGCATACATCCAGTTCCAGTGCGAATGCGACGTGCCCGTAAAGAGAAGAACAATTCCTAACCCAGCACCCAAGGTGATGAGCATCCACCCTGCGCACACTTTGAGGTTTTGCGGCGAAAAAATATGGCGTATTTTCGGAATAAGGAAAAGGGCAGCGAGGATGCCAAGACCCGCATGCAACAACACGATCGCGATGTAAGTGAGCGTAGGCGATGGAAAAACATAAAGATAAACGGCGCTGACGAACAGGAGGATGATCAGCACCGACAACTTCCGCCAAGATGATGAAGACGAAGATGAACCCGACTTATTGGACACGAACTACCCTCATACCCAAGTCAGAAAACCTCCCGATGAGGCAATCACAGGAGCGGATTGTTACTATACCAAGCTGGCGAATATAGCCCGAGGATGACGTGGAGGACAATAGTATAAAAATACTAGAGGCCCGCAGAGTAGCCCCCGGGAAGAATCCAGGCAGGCTTCACTTCTCCGAGGAGTGTTAAGATTGGGCCAGGAACCAGGCAAACTCCGGTCATTCGAAAATCTATCAATGACAAGATCATTTCTCCTCTTCTCTCTGCTCGCAATCTCGATTGCTTCCGCTGCCGAAGCACCTCGACGTCGGTCTAAAGATCCGGCCATTAAGAACAGTCCCGCAAAAGCACAGGACCGCAGCGCCGAAGCCCTTCATGCCAACAATCTAGGCACGGCCTATATGAACCAGCAGCAGTTCAAACGGGCGTTAGAACTTTTTCAGCGAGCAGCGCTGCTTGATCCGAGACTGGAAGCAGCCAAGATGAATCAGGGCATCGCTTTGCTGAGCTTGCAACAATATCGTCCTGCACTGTTCGTGCTGCAGAGAATCACCAAGACTGCTCCCAGCAACGCGCGCGCCTGGTACAACATCGGACTTATCTACAAGGATCAGGGGGACGCGCAAAAGGCGCTCGAAGCGTTCCAGCGTAGCGCTAAGCTCGAGCCTGAGGATCCCGACGTCTTTTACTTTCTGGGCGCTGTGTTTTCTCAAGCCGGAGAACAGAAAGAGGCCATCGCCGCATTTCAGCGCGCACTTGAGCTCAATCCGTTCCATGCCTCGGCTGAGTTTGGGCTCTCCCGCGCGTTTCAGCGCGCAGACGATAGCGAGAAGGCGCATGAACATCTCGCGCGTTTTCAGCACCTGACCCAAACCAAACTGGGTACGCTCATGAGCCTGGCCTACGGCGATCAGGGACGGCTCTCACTTGCAGTGCAGGCAGGCAACGCCGCAGAGCTTTCTGCAACACCCATCCGAGTCCGCTTCACTGATGCCACGCAAGATGCTGGCCTGGCTTTCTTCCCCCCTGCAACCGATGCAAAACCCAGCCAACTAGGTTCCGGCGCCTGTTTCTTTGATCTCGACAACGACGGACGCCCTGATCTTTTTATTGCCAATGGCGGCCCGTTGGGAGGTGCAGCTCTTTTCCATAATCTGGGCAACGGAAAATTTGAAGACATTACCCGAAAGGCAGGAGTTGATCCTCAATGGCATGGAATTGCCTGTGCCGCAGGCGATTATGACAATGACGGCCATACCGACCTGGCTCTCAGCACGCCGGAACAAGTCTTGATCCTCCACAATGAAGGGGATGGCACGCTGAAGAATGTAACCGATGCCGTGGGCATCCACATGCAGAGTCATCCAGTTGGCTTGACGTTTGTTGATTACGATCACGATGGTGACATTGACCTGTATGTAGCAAGTAGCGAAGCAGGCAAGAGCGTTCTGTGGCGGAACAACGGCAACAGTACGTTTACTGATGTCACCGCTGAGACTGGTCTCGCGGCAGACGCGGTTAGTTATGGAATTACCGCAACCGACTTTAATAATGACCGGGCTATTGATGTAGTCTCCGCCTCCAGCACGAAGCCCGAGTTGTTTTTGAATCCACGTGAGGGTAAGTGGGTCGCGACCGATTTATGGCCGCAGGCGGCACTTGCGCCGGTCGTGGCCACAGTGACTCTGGACTTCAACAAAGATGGCTGGATGGATATAGCTCTCGCGCATGATGGCGCGCCTGGCATTACGCTGTGGCGAAATCAAAATGGCAAGAGTGTTGAGCAGGTGAAACTTCCCATCCAGGACTGGAGGCGAGCCTGGGGGGTCGTAGCCCTGGACTACGACAATGACGGCTGGATTGACCTCGCTGCGGTGGGCGAAACGAAAGATGGACGCGACGAAATACGCCTGTTCCGCAACCTCGGACCACGGGGTTTTAAAGATGTCACGACCGATGTTGGTCTCGATAGCGTAAAGCTGACCTCTCCGCGCGCATTGCTTACTGCCGATGTTGACGGAGACGGCGACGCCGATCTGCTCATCATTCAGGACCATGCACCCCCGGTTCTGCTGCGCAATGATGGTGGCAATCAGAACCATTTTCTTCGCATCGCTCTTACCGGACTGGGTGATAACAAGAGCGCCATTGGGGCCAAGGTGGAGGTCTTTGCCGGCACGCTGTGGCAGAAGTGGGAGATCAGTGGCTCCGGATATCTTAGCCAGAGTTCAACCGATTTGCTGGTTGGCTTGGGGAAAGAAGCTCGCGTTGACACCGTGCGCTTGCTCTGGCCTACGGGCGTAGTGCAGGATGAAACTGAATTGGCCGCCAACAGATCTCATAAGATTAGTGAAATTGACCGGCGGGGCAGCTCCTGTCCCCTGCTCTTTGCCTGGGATGGCACACGTTATCGTTTTATTGCAGATATGATCGGCGCCGGAGTGCTCGGTCACTGGGTAGGACCGGGGGAACGCAACATTCCCGATTCCACTGAATATATAAAAGTAAATGGCGAACTCGTTCGACCACGTAATGGCCTTTTAAGTTTCCGCTTCATGGAGCCGATGGAAGAGGTCGTCTATCTTGACCAGGCACGGCTGCTCGCAATTGATCATCCCGCGGATTTAGAGGTCTATCCCAACGAGTATTTCGCGAGCAATCCCCCCTTTCCTGAATTCAAGGTGATTGCCAGCCGCAATGCACGTCCGCCTGCCGGGGCCTGGGACGACCTTGGCAACGACGTTCTGGAACTGCTCAGCAAGCGAGATCGCAATTATCTCGCCGATTTTGAGCTCTTGTCTTACAAGGGATTCACCCGCCCACACTCCCTGGAAATTGAGTTGCCATCCGCATATCAGGGCGGGCCACTCCGGCTCTTAATGTACGGATATATCGAATACTTCACGGCAAACTCCATGTATGCCGCCTATCAGGCCGGCATCGCTCCAGTTTCGCCATACGTCGAAGCGCAGAATGCCGATGGAAAATGGATTCGAGTACTGGATGATATGGGGTTCCCCGCCGGGCTCCCCCGGACCACGGTCGCCGATCTCACCGGCAAACTTCCCCTGGGCGCAAAACGGCTTCGCATTACTACCAATCTGCAAATCTACTGGGACCAAATCCTGGTAGATACCACTCCTAATAATAAGGAGAACTCCGTCAAGGTAACAGACCTCTCCTTGGCGGACGCACGGCTGGCCTTTCATGGCTATCCTCGGGCGATTGAAGGTAAATCTCCCGGCGATCTGGACTACAGGTACGAACAGACCAGTAGCACCGGCCCCTACGCTCGCGAAATTGGAGCTTATACAAGATTGGGAGACGTACGCGACCTGGTGCTCAAATCCGACGATCGCTTTGTGGTCTTCGGCAGCGGCGATGAAGTGCAACTCGACTTCAGGCTCGCAGGCTTGCCATCTCTACGGCCCGGATGGAAGCGCGACTATTTCTTTTTTGCCGACGGATACGAAAAAGATATGGACTTCTATGCGGCCGAAGGAGAATACGTCACACCACTTCCCTTCCACACCATGGGCCAATATCCGTACGCCGGAGAGAAGTACCCGCAGGATGACGTTCATCTGAACTATCTCCTGGACTACAACACGCGCTTAGTTTCCGGTGCGCCGGCTGCCTCATACAGCTTTCACTACCATGCACCTGGGCCGGCTAAACGCTCCAGTTCCACCCAACCCTGATTCGTTGTGGCGGCCAGGCATCAGCTTCCCTGTTATAGTACTTTTCGATTATTGACCTTCAGCCGCAGTGCCCTATAATCACGCGTTACTTCAGTGTTGGGAAGAAATTTGGATAATCCGTTGAATATGAAATGGAAATCCGTGAGAAGAGCACTGACCCGGGTGTTAGGCGTATTGGCTGTGTTGTGGGTGCTGGCCTGCGGTGCGTTATTCGAAGCAATGCGTCAACCCCCTGAGACATTTGCCAGGTTCATGACCAGAGTGCCTGCCCCAGTCGCCTTCCTGCTCTTCCCTTTTGAGACCTTGTGGACCCATGCGCGCGCCGGAACCCTGAAGGCGGGGGATCCCGCTCCGGATTTTTCGCTCCTGAAGCAGGACAAGAGCGAATCTATTCAACTCTCCGCATTGAACAAGCAGCGGCCGGTCGTGCTGGTATTCGGCAGCTACACCTGACCGCCGTTCCGGCGGGAGGTTCCCGCCCTCAACAAGCTCTACGAGCAGTATGGAGACCGGGTTGCTTTTCTGGCTGTCTACATAACCGAAGCACACCCCAGCGACGTTTGGCAGATGCAAAGCAACATCAGGGATCAAGTCCTCTTTGCCAGCCCGAAAAGCGAAGAAGAGCGTGCGCTCATAGCTGGGGCGTGCGTGCGAAAACTTGGGATAAAGTTTCCCGCGGTGCTCGATGAATTCGGCAACTCCACCGAACGCGCCTATACCGGCTGGCCAGACCGCATTTATCTGATCGATCCCCAAGGCCGTGTCGCCTATAAAAGCAAGCCCGGCCCCTTCGGCTTCAAGGCTGAGTTGCTGGAAACCGCACTCGCCCGGATGGTTGCAGCGCCAGCCAAGAAGTAAGAAAACGGCTTGCGGCACAGCTCCGGTTCACAAGTGCAGCGTTCCCATCCACCCGGAAACCGGATACACTTTTCGTTTCCGTTTCGTGCGCAAAGGCACTTGTCGTGTGCCGGAGATCATGTGGCACAGCCGTCCCCGGCTGTGTCCTCGAATTGTAAGTCCCCTGATGGCGCACGTTCCGTTATAGGAATTTTCACAGGAAAAACGCTAAGCTTTTTTAAAAAAAGACTGCAAGAAACATCCAGCAGGGCGTTCTAAGTTGACCCATTGGCCGTCTTGCAGAGTAGAGGTTTGATATCTCATGAAAGGTTTTCCGGTTTTTTGTCATTTAAGGGTAAGGCAGCAATATTCAAGCGCATACAAGCTAGTCACGTTACCGATGTTGCAGAACTTATGAGAAATAACACTGATAGAAGTGCATAGCGGTGCACGTATTTCCATTTTTGACCCATTTCCGCTATTGGGGAGAGTCGTCTTGACAGGAAGAGAGGCGGGGGTTTTTAATGACTATTCTTTCCGCTCTCAATAAAACTTAGACCGTTGTCACCTGAAAGGTTTTAACCCTATCTGTCATAAAGGGTAGTGACAACAGTGTGGAATTCTAACTTCCGATCCTTTGAAGCGCCAGGAGCAGAGTGCTGGCCGATCTGAATGGTTCTGGTGTCTAACATTGTTGTGAAACTATGGAGAATTTCATGCATATTGATCTTTGGTTTCAGCGTCTTCGGATACTCGCGGTCATTTCGTTCGCCGCCGCATTCACAACCGTTCCATTTTCTTCAGCACAGCAGGCATCTCAGGGACAGGCGGATGCGGCCATCAAGCGGTCCCTCCAGGCGATGGGCGGCGACGCCTGGACGGCCTATGGTGCAGCTACGACGAGCGTGACCGAGACCGGTTCCGTGCTTCCCACGGTGCAAAGCACCTGGAACGATGATTGGACCGGGCCAACCGTGCGCTCAAGGCGCGCAATTCAACTTGACGGCGGCTCGTCGGTTGTGGACATCTCCGGAGATGGATTTCATCAGCTAACCACCTCCACGAAATCGAGGCCGCTCCCCATGGAATTTGATCTCACGGGCCTTATCTTGACCTATCCGGCGGCGGTGCTGCGGGTTGCCTTGTCACGCCCCGATTGCAGTTTTCGTGTGCTCGATGACACACGGTCGACGCCCACTGACGAGGTAGGAGACACTGAAATGACCTGTAAGACCCCAACCTCCGCGGATGGGCGTGTACGGATTCTTTGGCGGTTTTCGTCAGATGGTTTGCCCTCCAGGGCCCGCGTCTTCGTCGCGAATCCTCTGCTTGCCACGCAACGGTTCAAGACCATTGAGTACAGCGGCTTCCAGGTCGTGCAGAGTGTAACGGTCCCGGCATCTGCGGAGGTCACCGATGGGGCCAAGCGGCGGCACTTTACCTTTTCCAACCAGGCGTTTGTGGCTTCTTTGCCATCTTCGCTATTTCCTCATTAGCAAAACTAGGAGCTATCAATGCGAAACTATCGGTCTCGTCTTTTTATTTTCTTTGCTTTTGTGATGACGGCATGGCTGGGGTACGGGCAGGGGATTAAGCCTGGAGACGTATTTCAACATTCTTCTATCGACTCGGTTGATCTCAAAGAGCTCAATGGCGTTATTCACATTCCGCTATTCTCTCTGCCGCAACGTGGAACCACGAAGGCGATGACATTTTCAATTTCGGCAAACACGCAGATTTGGAGCGCGTGGCAGCAGTGTAGTGACTTGGAATGTGACTATCAGTATCAAGCGTCCCAGCCGCGATATCCATCTCCGGATATTTTCCCCAACCCGAGTGTGGGGCCATGGCTGGTGACTGACCCTCAATTCGGTCTGAGTGGCGACCGGGAAATCTATCCGCACGATGACTCGTGCGGCATTCTCGTTGAGGGAGGTTGCGTTGCAACCCATACTGCAGAATATGCCATCAATGAACTATTTTACTTTGTGGATTCGACCGGGGCCCGGCATAAGGCACTCTACGACAGCTATGATCACACTCATCTGCGGACCGTAGACGGCACCGGCTATATGGTCAAGTATCCCGCGGGATCGCAGCCTTACAACGCCTACGCAGCCTACTTGCATGTACCTCCACCCCCTGCAATCCCAGCAGCGTACGACAGAAGCGGCCGCAGCTTAACCGGAAGCGGCGGTACGACTCCGAATGACTGGCAGTTCACAAACACTGATATCGACAACAATTCGATCACCGAAACCGCGACATCGTGGATAGATACCGTGGGCCGAACCATTGCCAAGCCTGCCTTGTCCACAGACGTGTCGGGATGTGCCGCGATGCCGGCAGGAACGCCAGCCGCTGACTACAGTCTGTCGCTGTATCAGCCAGGTATCTCCAAGCCATTTCTAATTTGCTATGCGCCGGTGACGGCCCATACAAGGTTCTGGCCCATCAATAACGGTCAAGACGTATTTCGATCGAGCTGTCTTCCAACCCAATTCAATGGAAATTGCCCCCCCAATTTCCAAAACGTGTGGTGGGAGTGGAGCGGCGGTCTCGGTGATGCCATGCAGAGCGTAACCCGTCCTGACGGTACCGCATGGCGGTTTTACTATGACAATGCCAATCTCGCCGATCCAAACTCAATAGGATATGGGACCCTTTCCCGAATTACCTTCCCCACCGGCGGATCGTTATCTTATTGCTATACGTTGGGAACCAAACCGTACGCTTGGTCAAGTAACCTATTTTTCGACCCATACACACAAACCATAGCCAAAACGACATTGGTAAGCCGGCGTATCCTCGATCCGGATGGCGGATCAATTGACTGCCGCACCGGGGCGAGCACGCTCGGATCCCATGCTGCCGAGTGGGACTATAGCAACTATAGCAGCAGCAACCCTCCGACTCCGCCCGCGGACGGATTCTCGGATTTACCGCTTTCCAATACTGCCTATCCGATGGCTACCAAGATCAATCTTCCCGACGGAAATTACCAGGTCTATAGCTTCGTCGAGCCATCTGGAGTTATCCGCCCGCCTGCGGCAGACCGGGTTGTCATTGATACCTATGACACCCACGTCGCCGGCACTCCCCGAGTCAAGCGTGACCTCCAGGACAATTTGGTAGAGCCGATCCCGAACCATCCCCTTGCTCCATCGGACTGGCCTGTTGATTTTGTCACCACGCCGTATCACCATGCCGTATGGCTGGATGGAATCCAAACCGAAAATTCTTCGCGCTCTTTAAGCCAGCACTTCGTATTCACCCCCATCATCTGCGGATTTCCTTTTCAGGTTAATCCCCCAACATTGCCAGGATGCTCAGAATCTTCCCCGGTTGGGTTCAGTCTGGGTATCTCTACCAGCAGTACCGATGGCCCAAAATCAACCTCAACCCAGTACAAATGGCTGAGTGATCCAAATGCGTCCGCTTATCAAGCTGCGAACCTGATTGACGCAGTCCAATCTCAGACGGTGACCGAAAACGGAAGCAGCGCTACCACGACATTCGCCTACGACGAATCGGGGTACGTTCCAGCCGGAGCCCACATCGGCCACCTTACGGGAGTGACCCGGGTCAATGATTCAGGCCCGAGTCCAACCACCCACACCGCCTGGGATTCTTTTGGCATGGTTGATCACACGGTAGATGCGAAGGGTACAACTGTTTCTACCAATTCTGCCTGGGATGGGTTCCACCTCTTCCCTACCGTCGTCACATCTCCGCTTGGCCAGCAGAGCTTCTCCCATGACCCCAACACCGGTGCTTTGCTTTCTTCCATCGACCTGAACGGTCAAACCACGGCTTATACCTACGATGTCGCGGGCCGTCCCTTGACCGTGCATAACCCCGACCTGTCCGGTACGGGAACATATTCGGTTGTAGCTTGCTATCCAGATGCAAATACACAAATGGTCTATCAGGCCGAGACAACGCCGCTGTCAAGCCCGTCGGCAGACGGAGTGACCTGTCCTTCGGCTGCAGCCGACACCGTCGTCACCAAAGTGAAGGCGGATGGACTAGGACGAATCACCGATAATATTTTGGCCTCGGCTCCGGGAGGGGCCGTTGATACCACTACGCGTTACGACGCATTGGATCGTACCGTCAGCGTCTCCAACCCCTACGTGGTGGGTTCCGGTAGCCCCGTCTGGACCAATACATCCTATGATGCCGCTGGCCGCGCCACCAGTGTCACCAAACCGGACAACAGCGTGAGTACGGTCTCCTACGCCGGCAACTGCAACACTGCAACCGATGAAGCCGGCCATCCGCGCAGGAGTTGCACCGACATTTTGGGCCGCCTGACCGAGGTGGATGAGCCGGGAGTCATCACCCAGTCGGTGGGCAACTACGCAACCATGCAGGCTGCCGGAAATTTTGTGGTGTATGGACCATCCAACAATGCCTTGTGGTACACCTCTACGGGCATAAACCAATACAACGGATACTACTTCATGCAAATGCAGGATGAGGGCAACCTGGTGCTCTACCAGTATCCTCCGGTTTGGTACACCAGTACTTCGCAATCCGGCGGCGGCGCCAACCTGGCCACCGTCAATTGCCCGAATGTGGGCAGCTCTCTAACCACCGGCCAGACCCTGCCCTCCGGCTCCTGCCTGGTTTCCCCTAACCGCCGTTATGTGCTGTTCATGCAGCCCCAGGGCAACCTGGTGCTCTACGACCTCTCCAACAATGCCTGGACCCCGTTGTGGTACACGGGAACCTCGGGGACTCCGGGCAGTTCTGCCACCCTGCAAAGCGACGGCAATTTTGTGGTGTATGACCCTTCGGGCCATCCCGTGTGGAATACGAGTACCAGCCAACCTGGGAGCGTAACGAGTTTGTTGAGCATGCAGGATGACGGGAACCTGGTGCTGTATCATTATCATGCGCTGTGGTCCAGCAATACCTCGGCGAGTGGTGGCGGGACGCCAAGCGCTGTCACTTGTAACAACCTGGGCGCACGTCTTTATGCGGGCCAGACGCTGGTGGCGAACTCTTGCCTGGTCTCACCGAACGGGCGCTTTGAACTGCTCATGCAAATAGATGGGAACCTGGTGCTGTATGACCTGGCGCAAAGTCCTGCGAGTCCGCTGTGGAATACTGCCACTTACCCCCATCCGTTCGATCCCGGCTTTGAGACGGTAACGACCTATAGCTACTTGCTGGATAATCTGGTGTGTGTGCATCAGAAGGGCACGGACACGACAGCCGACAAAGCTTGCAACGATCCTGCGGTGCCGGCCAACTGGCGGCAGCGCAGCTTCCAATACGATTCTTTAGGGCGTTTGCTGCAAGCCACGAATCCCGAATCGGGAACAATCAATTACAGCTATGATGTGAATGGCAACCTGATTTCTAAGACTTCTCCTGGCCCGAATCAGACCAACCCGGTGCAGACCATCACTTACCAATTTGGCTATGATGCGCTGAACCGCTTGATCTGGCGCTGGCATCAAAACTCCTCCGACCCGGTCGAGCGTTATACCTATGACTTAGGTTCTATCTGGGGCACGACGGTGCACAATCCCATCGGGCGGCTGGTGGCAGACGACTCCGAGGCTGCGGACCCCGCGGTGGGCAATCAAGGCACCGTGCACAGCTATGACGTCATGGGGCGCGAAGAGTTCGAGCTTCAGTACAACAAGCGTGGCGACAATACCGTAAACAAGCAGTTCAACTACGCCTACAATCTTGATGGCTCGCTGAAATCCATTACCTATCCCAGCCGGCGCGTGGTCAGCTATACCTACGACGCGACCCAAAGACCGGTTTCGGCAATAGATAACAACGGCACCAACTTTGCCACCAATGCACGCTACACCCCCTGGGGAGCGCTGAGCAGCGTGGTCAACGGCAGCGTGACCACCACCAACAGCTACAACCTGCGCCTGCAGCCGGTATTTCTGTCTGCAGCCTCCCCAAGTCAAACTGTGCTGAATTTGGGGTACGACTTTACGTCGTGCAATCCTAACGGCGGCAACAATGGCAATGTGTGTCAGCTTAATAACTACAAGATTGGCCAGAGAGCGCGTTCTCAGAGCTTCCAGTATGACAGTTTGAACCGGTTGCACGCGGCCACTTCAACCAACTGGAACCAGAGCTACAGCTACGACAGTTGGGGGAACCTGCTGGCGAAGACCATCACAGGTGGCGATACGCCGCTGGATAAGACTGTAACCGTCAAGAACCAGGTGGATAGCTGGTGCTATGACGCTGCCGGAAACATTGTCGGCCCCAACAACCCCTGCTCGACCTATGCCAATAACCATACTGCCTATGAGAATGTCTTTGACAGCGAGAACCGGCTCACCCAGACGACGGTCGGAGGCGTCACCAGCTACTATGACTACGACGCTGACGGGCAACGAGTAAAGAAGACGGGAAGCACGAATACCCTCTACTGGTATGGATCTGGCGGCGAGGTGCTGGAAGAGACCGACCTCAGCGGCACTCTGCAGAATGAGTACATCTTCTTTGGCGGCAAGCGCACAGCGCGATACAACGCAACCAACGGGTACTCGTTCTACTTCAGCGACCATCTCGGTTCGGCCGATGTAGTGACGGACGCCCTGGGAAATATTAAAGAGGAATCGGATTACTATCCCTTCGGCGGCGAGCGTATTGTTACCGACTTGGGCATCGGCAACAATTACAAGTTCACCGGCAAAGAACGCGACCCCGAGACCGGCTGCGATTACTTCGGCGCACGCTACTACTGCAATCCGATTGGAAGATTTATTACGCCGGACTGGGCAGCGAAACCCACCAACGTGCCGTATGCCAACTTTGGCAATCCGCAGAGTCTCAATTTATATAGCTATGTCAAGAATAACCCGACAACATTCGGCGATCCTGATGGGCACGCTTCGCCGGGTGCATTAGGCGGAGGGGGATTTATCTGCATTACTTGCGTACTCGCTACTCTGCAGAATGCTGCGCAGCTTGTTTCAAATCCAAAGCAATACGGAATAGGCTCGGCCAAAGCCGTGGGATCGTTTGCGTACCATACGGCCATGTTTGCAGGTGGTCCCGTCACGATAGGGATAGACGCCGTCAAGGGAGAACCGAAGAGTCTTCGGCCAACAAATGAAGCTCAAGCAACAGGAAAGAGCGGAACGTCATTCGTCTTACTCCTTGGATCAATGTTGCTACCGGGGCCGAAGGGTACGAGCGCTGCTGCTGGTACGGCCACAACTGGAACGCGTTATGTTGGGGCTGGAGAAGCAGCCCTCATCGAGCGAACCGGAATGGTGCCGAATACGAATGCTGCCGGTGCCGCAAAACAAGTGTTCTATACACCGGAATCGCCCATGAGTTCCGCTTCTGCCGCACAGGATGCGTATCAGTTGCCCAGCACTCCTACTCATGCTGTTGAGCTGGACACATCGGGCGTCCACAACACGTACGGAGGAAATGTCGAAAATGGGAACGGAGTCGAGTTGGTGACTCACGACCCGATACCAGCTACAAAGGTCACAAAGCTGGATCACTGATAAGAGAGGAAGATGATGAGATTTCCAGATAAGCTAACCGTCGTGGTTCGAGATCGTGGCACCGGGTTGCCCGCCAAAGGTATCGCCATCGTCTTGGTGCTCTTTGCAGCGCACAAGAATGACTACTCTGTCGGTCCGCTAATTACGGACGAGAACGGACAAGTGCAAGTTACACGTGCAGAATGCGAAGCGGCCATCAAGCGGGCGCAAGAAATGTTCATAATGGATTATTCGGGTGATCTGGAGAGCTGTCGTCCGGTCATTGAGGTGCGCCTCCATTCACCCGAGCATATTGGAGCGATGCTCCAACAATACAAGCAGTCGCCGGATTTTTGGGGACAGGGCTTTCCGGATCCAAAGCGACTTTTTGCGGATTTGCAGAACGTGAAAAATGCAGACTACGAACACGCCCGAATCACAGCAACAGAAGAACAGCTTCTCGCAAATTCCCTGCTTGAGCTTCCGCTGGTCAAGAAAGCAGCCTAAGTGACGAAAGCCGGTGTGTAACAAAGAAGCGTTTCCTGAAGGCACGAAGGTGCGTGTGGCTGCCCTGCCCTAGCTTGCTAGGGCGGGGTTTTCTGCAGTCGCTGAAAATTTCGCTGAGGCACGCGCCCTCCCAGCGTTTCGTCGAGGAGCATTTCCCGCCCACCGAGGACCATGGTCCCATTGTGGTATCAAAGTCTTAATTCCTGAGCAAACTTGGATTATCATCGTTCCCCGGAAGTGTATCCGCATCCACGAATGGGGGGACCTGTTACAACAATGCCCCAAAGGTTCTTTGAAAATTCGTTGCCTGAAGGGATTCATGAAACCCGCCATCAATTTGGTGCACAAAGCAGCCCCCAAGATCTCCTCCTCGTCGCTTCAAACTCAGGGGGTCAATTTTTTCCCAAGGTGCATCCTGACGTCGGGACGTGGAGCTCGTACCACGGCGTTATCCGCCAAATCGTCCTGTACCGACGCATCCATACCAACCAATGCACGCGACCCGACCCGGCGACCGTCTCGAATGCTGGAGTTGATTCCGATCCAGGCCTCGGTCTCTATCACTGCGCTGCCTCCGATAACAACACCACCCGTGACACTGACATTGCGCGCGATATGCGCGTTGTGGGCGACTTCGACATTGTCATCTATCTTGACGTAATCCTCGATTATGGTCGGCGATATGGTTCCGTACTGAACGACCGACAGAGCGCCGATCTCGACGTGGGAGCCAATGATGATCCCGCCTAGATGGGGAATACGTGTCTTGTTGCCTGCCTCGTCGCGCACGAAACCAAAACCCTCGGAGCCAATCACAGCGTTCGCACCAATGACCGACTCCTCGCCGATTGAAACTCGCGGGTAGATCCGCGCTCCGGATCGAATCATCGAACCTCGCCCGATCACAACGTCGGGACCAACAGTGCAGAATGGTTCAACCAAGGCACACTCGCCGATTTCGACGTTGCCCTCCACGACGGCCAATGGAGAGATGACGGCCTCGCGCGCGATCTTGCGCGCATCGACCCACGGTGGTTGACGCCGTTCGGTGCGGATAAACCCCAAAACCTTCGCGATCGACGCACGCGGCTGGGCGGCCTCCAGCACCCGGCAAGCTCCAAGCTCACTGGCAAGCGCTAATCCGCGCCGCACGATGACGATGCAGCCGCTACGGGCAGCGAGAGACTCGCGAACAGCAATTGTGATGTCGTGATGGATGAAGTAGAGGCATCGGTCTTCGGTGGCATCGAGGGGAGCCACACCATTGACTATGAGATCGCCCTCCCCCGGCACACCGATTGCCCGTCGTATCTCTTGTTCGTGAAGGGTCGCACGCAGCACGTCAAACCCCTTCGTTAAGGCGCCGTGTGTAGTAGCCGGTGAGGGCGTCGACGAAGGCATCGTAGCGATCGGCCAATCTCCGCACCTCTCGCGCTTCGAGATCCCTGATGAGTGCGACATAGTCGTTCTCGGGGTGCAGCCAGGAGTGCGGATGCGCCAACAAGCAGAGGTTTCGGTCCTCATCCATAGCCGTTTCGAATGTATAGCGTCTCCACATCATCGCACTATCGCTCACGTAGAGCAGGTTGTTGTCTTTAATCGCCTTGCTGGCATCCACGCAGGCATGGTGTTCGGGTGGGAGCGCGACCGCTACGAAGCCAGCGTTAACCGGGTCGTGCTGCGAGAAGGAGCGCACGGGCACTCCCACGATGTTGCTCAGGATGCTCAACCGGAACGCCACTTCTTTGCCGATATCGGCATGGACGGCAGAACTCACCGCGAAATGCAGACCGATCTCGTGACCCAGCGAGTGAATCCGCCGTATCTGACGGATGACCTCGCTGTCCAAGGGGTTGTAGAACTGGCCGTCAACCAACACAAAGAACGTGGAAGCAATCCCGGCGGCATGCTCCAGCTCCGCCATCTTTAGAGAGTAACTTGGGGCAAAGTCGATATCATGCCTCAGCGCAATGTAGCGCCGGGGCAGTGCCGGAGAGTCGGGTAGAAAGTCTTGAAACCGAACGAACGCGAAGCCCCGTGCTTTAGCCTTAACCAGGAAGTCCAGGTAGAGCGTTCGCGACAACCGGCTAAGCACAAATTGCGACGGAGTCGTCATCAGGCGCGTTCGACTCAATATCTCCTCCTCATTTCGTGGAACGCTGGAATCGGACCATGGGGCTTCGAGACAGCGCAGCACTCTGAAGCATCGCGAAGGATTATAGCAAAGCAAAACGGGCGCTGAACCACTGGCCGCGTGGCCCGCCCTTTCGCGCTAGCGAAGGGCGGGGGTTTTCTGCAGTCGCTGAAAATTTCGCTGAGGCACACGCCCTCCCAGCGTTTCGTCGAGGAGCATTTCCTGCCGCCGAGGACCATCATGGTTTCATTTGCCAAACCAGGCACTCGTGAAGTAAACTAGATCCATTAAACTTAGTTCAGAGAGAAGATATGAAAACGGTGAATATCCACGAAGCCAAAACCCAACTCTCCAGGCTTGTCGAGGAGGCTTCCAAAGGCGAGGCGTTCATTATCGCCAAGGCGGGCAAGCCCGTCGTAAAAGTCACCGCGCTCAGCGCTCCAACAGGTGCGCAAGTACGGCGACTCGGCTTTATGGCGGGGCAGATTTCGGTGCCGGAGGACTTCGATCGAATGGGCAGTGAAGAGATCGAACGGATCTTCTATGGTGGCGCGTGAAGCTCCTTCTCGATACCCACCTTCTGTTGTGGGCTGCAGGCGAACCCAAGCGGCTGTCCCGGAAGGCCCGCACCTTGATTGGCAATCCGGAGAATGAGCTTCTTTTCAGTGCCGCCAGTTTATGGGAGGTAGCAATCAAGCGCGGCCTGGGACGGAGCGACTTTCAAGTGGATGCGAGACTGCTCCGCCGCGGCTTACTGGACAATGGCTACAGCGAGTTGCCGATTGTCAGCGATCACGTCGTCGCTACCGAGAGTTTGCCGCCAATTCACAAGGACCCTTTCGATCGAGTTTTAGTGGCACAGGCGACGGTCGAGGGTATTACGCTGTTGACCATCGACTCCCTGGTGGCGCAATATCCGGGTCCAATCAGAACCGTATGAGATTCCTCTCCTAGGAAACTCAAGACGAGACGGGTGACCCAACTTTTTGCGAAGGCCGGAGTTTGTCTTGTGATCCAGGATCTGAGAATCAAATCGTAAATCGAAAATCACCCTGGTCCCATTGTGGTATCAAAACCTTAATTCCTGAGCACACTTGGATTATCATCGTTCCCGGAAGCCTGCCCCCGGCGTGCCGCGGGTGTATCCGCATCCACGAATGCGGGGGGCCTGTTACAAAAATGCCCTAAAGGTTCTTTGAAAATTCGTTGCCTGAAGCGATTCATGAAAATCAGCACTAGATTGCGTGCAGAGAACGGCCCCTTTGTTTCTAGCTGCGGCGAGGGCGGAGCGGGTTGACCGCGAAGCCCTTAGACGAACGACGAGGGGTTTGCGGAGTCCTTAACAATTAGAAAATGACATATAACAAGACCTCAGCAAGTGAGGACACATGTTATTTAATTTCAATGACTTAACACTGAAATTGACTGTCCAGCAAGTACCCCACCCCAGATCGATTCGAATCGATTCTCGCCAATTAATGACGCGGGTCAGACGCGATTTTGGGAGGGCCGCTTCAACGAGCTGCTGGCAGGTGGGTGGTAACTGTTTTTCGCCAGATTTGAAGATATAAGAATTGGGTTTGAGTAGAGCAAAGAATATTGCGATCCGCTACTCCCCAGCCTCATGTATGTCATTGATTGTCAGTGGCTTAATACCGCATGGACTACTCCAAGCAATTGGGGGTGGGGGGGCCCCGTCCCCAGTGAACCCGGTAAAAGGCTTTGAGATAACCAAAAAATAAATAATGCCTCTAGAAGCCTGCGAGCGAAGTGATTCCTTTTCCCTCGATGCAGTTATAAGTGCGGCCGGCGGCAAGGTTTTTGAATTCTTCGGTCCTTCCGCTCGGCCATTGGACCACCGCAGAGTCAACCTTGTCATGCTTCCCAATCCCGAAGGTCACGGGCAGCTCAGACTGCGACAGATAGCTGGAACCGCTCTTCACCAGCCGCGACTGGCTGACGCCTGAGCAGGAGATGCGTACCGAAGCGCCAATGGCATCACGGTTGGACTTAGTGCCCACCAAATGAAAACGAATGCTGCGATTACCGGAAGACTGGTCGTTGCGGAACAGATAGGCAGGCCCGTTGTTGGTGGTCATCAGGAGATCAAGATCGCCGTCCCGGTCGAAATCTGCGTAAGCGAGTCCTCGCCCAACTTTAGGCTGGGCGAATTCCCCTCCGGCGTCGAGGGCCGCATCCGTAAATGTTCCCTTCCCGCTGTTCAGAAAAAGGTGTGGTGGTTGGGCATAGCCAACTCCGCCACGAATATTACGGACCGTCTCGTCGATATGGCCGTTGGCAACAATCAGATCGAGCGCGCCGTCCAGATTAACATCGAGGAACAGACATCCAAATCCCAGCGTGTTCCGTGAGGCCGGGCCCACGCCGGTTTTCGCCGCTACATCTTCATAGTTGCCGCGTCCATTCGACCGATACAGCCCGACCATTTCGTTATCAAAGTTGGTAATGGCCACACCCGGGGCCCCCGAATTATCGAAATCTGCAACGTCTACCCCCATGCCGGCGCGGGCCCTGCCCTCTGTGCTCAGCGCGATTCCGGCGTCTAACGCGACATCTTTGAACGTACCATTGCGCATGTTGCGATAGAGTTTGTTGGGCTGCGTGTCATTGGCGACCAGCACATCAGGCCAGCCATCCTGATCGTAGTCGAGCATAGCCACGCCCAGCGACTTGGAGCTCGCATCGAAAATTCCGCTCGGCGCCGTAACATCCTCGAATGTGCCGTCGCCGCGGTTGTGAAACAGCCAGCAGGTTTCCCCGTGATAGGCTTCCGGCGTGCAGTAAGACTTGCGTTTTCCATCAAGGCTGCAGAACACATCGTGCTCAGCCGACCACTTGACGTAATTACAGACCAGCAGATCGAGAAGCCCGTCACGGTCAAAATCAAACCACAGGGCGGAGGTGCTGAGAGCCTGCCTCCCGGCAAGTCCGCTGGAGTGGGTGACATCAATGAACGTGCCTTTTCCTGTGTTGCGGAATAAGCGATTTTGACCTACGCAAGTAATGAATATGTCAGGATAGCCATCGTTGTTGTAGTCTCCAACCGCGACCCCCATGCCATACATCTCCACATCGAGGCCGGCACTGTGGGTAACGTCAATGAAAGTTCCGTTACGGTTATTGCGATACAGGCGGAGCGTGCTTCGCTGCTTTTTGTGGCCGGGCCAATCCATGCCATTCACCAGGAGAATGTCCTGCCAGCCATCACCGTCATAATCGAGAAAGGCGCAACCGGAACCCAGGGTCTCGGGCAAAAGCTTGCCTCCGTAGGCTCCGCTGTTGTGGTGAAAGTGGATGCCCGCCTGCTCATTTACATTTACCAATCGGAAGCCCGGATGCAGGCCCTCCCCCAGGGAAAAGGCGCTCAGCGCAGGCGGAACAGCCAGCAGACTTAATAGAAAGTCTCTGCGGTTCAAGGAAGGTTCACCAATCCGTTGCGAATACCATAGGCAACAAGTTCGGCTGTCTTATGGAGTCCCAGGGCCTGCATCATGTTGGCGCGGTGAACGGCGACGGTGTTGGCACTCAAATCGAGATCGCTGGCGATTTCCTTGTTGGACTTGCCGTCAACGATCAGTTGCAGAATCTGAAGTTCACGCGCGGTCAGCCCGTGGCTTCGCTCACCCTTTTCGGTGACCTGCGGCGTGAGCTGGGGATCAAGCACCTGCTCGCCTGCGGCCACCCGTTTGACCGCCCTCACCAAGTCCAGGTCCATGGCATTTTTCAGAATATAGCCGCGGGCGCCGGCTTGAAGTGCTTTGCGTACCCAGGTGTCCTCAGAATGCATACTCAACATCAATATGGAAGTCTGTGGTGAAATCTCAAGGATGCGGGTGGTTGCGACCAGTCCATTGGTTCCCGGCAACGCACAATCCATCACCACTACTTGTGGCTGCAGATCGCCAGCCAGGCGGATCGCCTCGGCGCTGTCGCTGGCTTCGCCGACGATTCGTATCTCCGCATCATCCTCTAAAATGCGCCGAAACCCGCGGCGCACCAACGCATGATCATCTACAAGCAAAACTGAAATTTTAGCTTTCATGCAAATCCATTCTCGCCTTGGGAACACTCAGACGAACCAGCGTGCCACCCTGCGCAGGCCGCAAGAATTCAATCTTACCGCTCAGCAACTCGGCGCGTTCGCGGATGGCCACCAACCCGATTCCATGCTGTCGTGCCTGTGCTGCCAGACCTTTGCCGTGGTCTTCAACTTCGCAGATTAAGCCGTCAGGCAGATACTTCAACCGCACCCAGGCTTCCCCGGATTCCGCATGCCGGGTGACATTGTTCAGTGCTTCCTGGAGAACCCGATAGATGTGAACAGCCGCGTGGCCTTCCACCTGAAATGGGGTCCCGGATTTTTCATAGGTAATGGCAACCCCGGTTTGCCGTTCCACTTTTGGCAAATACCAGTCGAGTGTGCTCTCCAGTCCCGCCTCGTCAAGGGTCACAGGATGCAATGCCTGGGAGAGACTACGAACCTTCTCCAGCGCCGATTGGGTAATATCACTGATCTCGCGCAATTCAGGGAGAAGCGGCGATTCTGGCGACCGCGAGCGCAGACGCGACAGCATGCAACCAATGGCCGTGAGTATCTGGCCAAACTCATCGTGCAGCTCACGGGAAATATAACGCAGGGTGGATTCTTGTGTTGAAATCAACTTTTGGGCAAGCTCACTGCGCTGTTCAGAAACCGCAGAAAGCTGCGCAAAGAGCCGGCGGTTCGAATAGATGAGATACAGACCGGTGAACAGAATCGCAACCAATGCTCCCGCCAGAAAGACATAGACCTGGCGCTGGACGTGATCGTAAATCTGAGCGATGCTTAACGCTGTCTGTTCTTCGCTCTCGTTATTTTCGACCAGCAACCTCGCCACGGCCGTGTTCAGAGCAGCCTGCCGCGCCTGCAGTGAAAGCCTGATCTGTTCACGCGCTTCTTCTTCTTTGTTCTCTTTGGCCAGAGCAAAAGTGCGGTCCACTGCGTCCCAAAACTGTGCCAGTGAACTTCCGAGGTATAGCCGCTGCTCGGGCGTGCGCCGACCCACAGCGACCTGATCCTCGAGCCGGATAGCATCTTCCAAATCCGCACGGATGCGCTGGAATTGCCCCATCCATGCGGTCAGAGGATAAGGTTCGTCGTGATCAAGCATGTCGCGCATGGCCAGCCCAAGGGAGTTCAGATCGTTCTGAATACGAAGCAACTGAAGTGAATCTTTGCGGTTTCGGTCGGCCAAGTCCCGTTGTACACTGCGCAACCGCGAGATTTGCAGGGTGATGTACCGGGAGTAAGACAGCACAGTTAGAAGCGTGATCGCCAACCCGAATAAGAGAGCTGCGGTCGGAGACCGGCCTAGCGTATTCGCTCGCGGCGTTCTGCGGTGACTGAGGAAGCGCAAAATTTTCCTGGCGCGAGCAAGACCCGAGGCAAGCGGCAAAGCCGAGCGCAACGCTTCTCCCCGGCCTGCCAAGACACGAGTATTGCAGAGATTCATACCTCGAGCCAATCCGGATGATATCTTCTTAAGATATTGAATTCAAGATGGATTCGGAATGCGGCGACGACTACGGCCGATGATGAAAAAGCAATACAGCAATCCGAGTTCTTGCTACGTCATTGAAATCTCAACGAGCTCCCCACGATTCCAGTTTTGGGGAACGACAGGTTCGAAGTTTCCTGGTTTTTTCTGATCCTCAGCGCTTTGCCGCCGATACGGCCTCACGTTCTCCAGGACGATAATCAGCTTCGATATGTCCGCCCAGTTGCGCCTGGGTGAACCAGACGGGTTTGGTCTTCATGGCAATGAAAAGGGATGCCTGGTCCGCGTAATGGGGTGAGTTCTGGTCGAGAGTTGCTGAGCCGAATTGATGGATGCTTTCCGATGTGAGCGTGCCCGCCTTGTTCCAGGTAACAAACATGATGAAAGTGTCACCGCCCTCCGCAGACAGCGTACCGTCAGGCTGCTTCGCACCATAAACGGCGCGGTAGATATCGGGACCACCATCAATAGGGAGATTGACCTCACCTCGACGCAGGCGGTTTACCTCGCCCCACTGCGGATCGAGACGCCCGAAGTGCGCCTTAAGAGTCTGCATGGCCTCCCGCAGAGAGGCGATGATCTGGCTCTCGGACGGCGGCTGCGGCTTGCCTTTGATCTCTGTCCTGGCGCGAAGCACGGGCTCGGCCATCAGGATTGCGAGCGCTGCACCCCGGTTCGCGATGTTGGTCCTGTGGTCCCACCGCTTGAGGATTTCCTGTGCGTTCCGCAAATTGCTGCCGTCGTCGTTTTTGCCGGGATCGATCGCGATGGCCTGGTCAACGAGCTGAGCGACGTCGGACCGGGTGCTGTAGCTGAGATCGAATTTGTACGCGCGGAACGCTTCCTTCGTGATCCGGGAATCAGCGCCGTAGTTCTCCATTGCACGCCACGCCCGGTTGGTCATGTTGTTCTGAATTCCCAGCGTTGGCGAGAAGTCTTGTGGCCTGAGATCGTCTGACGGCGCAGCCGCGTGAAAGGGCGTGTTGTTTGAATTGAAGACAAGTCCGCCGCGAGGGTTCCAAATTTGCGGGATCTTGTCGAAAGGCAGATATCGGTGCCAGATCAGGTCCGAGCGGTCCCCCGGCAGGACATCCTGCCAGTCGAGCCCCTCTTGCCGCACCGGAAACAATCCGTTATACACGTACCCAATATTTGCCTTCTCGTCGGCATAGGCAAAGTTGATGCTGGGTATCGCCTGCAAAGCCATGGCTGCACGCCAGTCCGCCAAAGTAGCGGCTTTATCCAGTCGGTAGTACTGTAGCGACTGGCGAACTTCATTGAGTCCGGCATAACGAATGGCGAACACGCCGTGATCGGTCCTCAATACCGGGCCCTGAGCGGCGTAAAGCACTTCCCGGTGTACGCTCCAGACCAGCGGCCCCCAGATTTTCACTCGTATTTTGGCATCGCTCTTCTCAAAATCATGCCATTGTCCATCGAGCTTGTACTGATTCGGGTTGGCGGGGTTGATGGTGAGCTTGTAAACGTCAATCAGATCGGGTTCATTGACTGTGTTGGCCCAGCCAAGATGCTCGTTGTGTCCGTGCAGCATGAAAGGCGACCCCGGGAAAAAACCGCCGGCGACATGCCAACCCTGACCGCTCTCCAACACCGCTTCATACCACGAGACCGGGCCCGTATAAGGCTGATGAGAATTAACCAGAAGGCGCGTTGCGCCATCCGCCGAGCGCGACGGTCCTACTGCCACGGCATTGGACCCCACAGGGACAGACTCATGCGTGATCAGAAAGGCGTCCTGGCCGTCCAGGGAAAGAGACGCGACAGTATTGCTGCTCTCAGGACTGCTCAACTTGAGCAAAGCCCTGTCAAGCCCATAGAAGAAGGGTGTCTTGAAGACAAATCCCGCGGCCACGTCCTTGCCAGTGAATGGCAGCACGCCTCGTATTACCTTGTCCTGATGAAGAGCCGCGTAGTAATTCACGCCGTCGGCATATGCTTCCAGAACCTCCCGCACATCTGCCGGGAGGTCGCTCTCATACCTGGCATTGACCGTTTCCCATACCCGCAAAAAGTGGACGAGATAGTCGGCCACCGCCGCCTTCCGGCCCTCGGTCGCGGCAAGTTGGCCACGGGCCGCAAGCGTCA
>Ga0207130_1062_pt1 | contig 37274 bp, 32 predicted proteins | sample Alteio_BWMinHeat_16_FD_153545 | JGI IMG/M metagenome (GOLD analysis project Ga0207130, IMG submission 153545) | Enriched cells from forest soil in Barre Woods Harvard Forest LTER site, Petersham, Massachusetts, United States -... | ecosystem: Environmental > Terrestrial > Soil > Temperate forest >... | reverse complement strand
GGCTACACGGTCGGGGCGGTAAGGTCAATCGCATCACCCCGTTTAGTCTATTCGGAAGACTTCCATCCCTGAGGGATGCTGAAGTTCTCGCTGGGCAGTGGATCCAAGGAGATCGCAACCACCTGATCGTTGCGGCTGCCCGAAAAGGTCTTGTTGAGCAAGCCAGCAAGGAAGCCGCCATCGAAATGGGTGGCGGTCTGTACCTTCAGCGGAACCCCTTGCTCGGCGATAATACGGTAAAGCTCGGTCTGGGCGTGGGCAAAGGCCACGAAGACCATGTTCTCGCTTGTGAAGCCCAGAATCAGACCGCTTTTTTTAGCGGCCGTGGCAAAATCACCATACTCCTTCAGCCCGGGTAGGTTCTTGCCGATGCAGGTTGTCCCCGTCATCACTAGGGTCGGGTCGCTGCCTCCGTTCACTGGCACCCGGATGCTGAAGTCGTAGAGGACGCATGGCTTTTCCAGTACCTGATCGTGTTCACCAGTGGCAGTCAGGGAGGATTTCACACTTCTGCTGGGCACCTTGCGCTCGGCCGCCTGTTCCAAAGACGCTAGTTTTTTGACCTTCGCCTGGCGCTTCTCGGAATCCAGGGTGATTTGCTGCTGTGACTCGATGTTGTAGATCATCACCCGGTCAGCCTTGCCCTGTCTTGTCTCCACCCGCAGTTTCATGCCTTTGATCATCACGATGCGCTGGCCCTCGATCTTGTGGCCGCCGACTTCGGCGGAGGTGGTCTCCGAAATTAGAACGTCGGCCCTGAGCTGGAGGGCAATCGGGAACAGATAGACCAGCAGCAACCCAGAACAACGGCGCAGAAAGCGCCCACCCTGGTTTCTGCGGCGAACCAACCGAGAACTACTGGATTCTGCCAACGTCTCCATAAAGTCTGCTTGCAACCTCCTGTCTGGCTCGTTCATAGTCTGTGATCGAGTACGGTTGGATCGGAAATCGAGCCCAGCGTCATCTGTTGAAAATCACTCCAGCGGTGCCACTGCGACGGATTCTCGATCACAATCTCTTCCAGCTTGCGATAAACGGCGCGGATCATGTCCTCAGGCGTGACCGGGCCACGATCCGAGTGCAGCGCAATTTCGTTCTCGATGGTCAGATGATGCCGGTAACCGCTCTCGGAGGTTAGATAGACTGGCATGATCGCAAGGCCGCCCTTTTGCCACAGCCACGTGAGGCCGGGGCGGGCGTGGATGAGATGTCCCAGAAACGTGGCCGTCCCGGCGCTGCTTGCGCTACCGACCATGGTATCAGGGAAAATCAGCACCGAGCGGTCACGATGTATGGCCTGCACCAGCCGCCGCATTCCCAACTTGCCCGACGCGATTTGCAGGGGGTAGTGGAAGCCCGCCTTTTCCATCTCCGCCATCTTACGATCGGGCGCTTCTTTGGCGCTGTCGAGGATATTGGCGAGCGCGGTTACCTCGTATCCGGCCGCAGCCAGAATGAAGGGCACCAGGCTGTAGGAGCCGGTGTGAAAGCCACAAAGCAGCACGCGCTTGCCCGCATTGCGGGCGGCCTGCAGATGCTCCATTCCAGAGATGACTGTGTACTTCCGCAGCCAGCGGTCGAGCTTGCGGGGAGCGAGCGTAGCGAGCAGGAAACGATCCGTGAAGCTTCTCGCCAGGAGATCGTAGTTTTTCCGGGCCACGCGTGGAATGCTCTGCGGCGAGAGGCGGAGAGCGGAAACACCGGCAAGGTTCGTCTCGATGGATCTCATTATCTCCGCTTTCCGTCGGCCCTTCTTCACGTACAGGGCCATCAGCATCACGGGCAGCGGGAGAAAGCGAACCGACAGCGATACCATTTCCGCGAGCAATAAGGCCATCATCATCTTCAGGTGCTGACGCCCCCTCCGCCACAGGGGCTCAATCTGCGCACCGAGTTCAATGTCGCCGATCTTTTGCACCAGCTCGATTGCTGCCAGAGATCGAATCAACGGAGCCAGATTCACGTTTTCGTCCGAATAGCCGTACCGTTTGCCCAGAATTTTCTTGACTGTTCCCAGGCATTGTCCCTTGCGAAGCAGCTGAACGGCTTCGGCCCCGATGGCATTGGTCTTGACCATCGCTCCGGTATCACGGCGGATAATGACGCGATGGTCTCCTTTTCCGCGAATGAAAATGGCGCTGAGCTGGATGCGGCTGTCATCGCTGAGACCGGCGAGCAATGCTTCCAGGTCTTGAGACAGAGTTGGCAATGCGGCGCTATGGGCCATGTTCATATTTCCCCGGCGCACAAGATGCGATAGACGATGCTCTCCCGCCTCAGCTCCTTGCCTTTGGAGTAGGCCAGCCAAGTCAGGATGAAGATCATGATGGCAATCATGACTGCCCGATCGCCCCCATTCAGCCGCAAGAAAGAAGCTGCGGGCAGGGTTCCGAAAGAATGTGAACGCAAAGCGTGCAGCGAGGTGAGCATATTGGCCACAAATAGAATGGCCACTATGGTGTATCCCGCGACGACAACAAAGGCATAGGCTTTTATCACGAAAGGAGGCGGGGCTGAAGTCGCACCCCCGGATCCACGATGCCTGATGAAGAGCTTTCCAGCGATGCTGCGAAGATAGGCAGCAGCGTCCCCGTGAAGGTTGCGGCAGTTTAGCGCGTTGGCCAGGATGTAGTAGAGATCGGTGCGCACAAAGATGTTCCCCTGCCAGAGGATATTGCTGGCGATGACGAAAAATGCGACCGAAAAAAATGTAATCAGCTGAGAAGCCGGGAGCCAGGAGATTTTCCTGCTTTGCAACCAGGCCGTGCAGCAGGCAGCAATGACCAGTACAGCCAACGTCAGCAGGTCACTGATCATTCCCGCGGCGTAGACGATATAGCGCCGTTTGCGGTCCACAACCCACAGATCGGTAAGATCGGTCTGCAGAACAGGAAAGAGGAACCGGTGACCTATGCTGAAGCGAGTGCTGATTCCAGAAGACCACGCCGCCAGGGCGTGGGCCATCTCGTGCTTGACGGCGTTGGCCAGCGCCACGACAATGCACAAAGTTGCCAGCACGCTGTACGGCATGCCCGCCAGTTGTGATGGCCGCAACAGGGGCCAGGGCGCGAAGACGAGCAGAGCCAGCGCAATGCCCATGAGAATTGCATACGCAGCGGCCGCAGGCTTGGAAAACAACCATGAAATTCGATCGGGCCTCATGCTCATCAAAGGGCCGTCTTGCAATCGTCCTAATCTTTGCAGTTTTTGGCCCCCAATGCTTTGGATCGCGCCGGCGGCCAGCAATTTTTCCAGCAAGGGTACAAGAGTGACCCTGGCGGTCCCGAGTGCGTCGGCGAGCCGCTGATTCACCACGCCGACGGCAAGACCACCGCGCAAGAGACGAATTGCCTGCATTCCGGCCTCTGAGATGCACAGATACGACTTGCAACCCCTTACCCCGACAAGGTACTCGCTGTTTTCCTGACGGATGTTCAACGGGTTGAAGTCAACCGTATCGGTCTCGGCAATTCGGAGTTCTAGAGTTTTCGTTCGCATAGCTTGGTTTCCCGGGGGCTTCTACGAGAGCATGGGCTCTCAAGTGCTCACCCAGAGGGGCCAGGCTGGACCTAGGCCCCTGGGGGAGTTGGCAGCGTTCTTCGAAACTTAGGAGAACGCGGTCATGCCGGCAGCAATTGCGGCGCCGACTGCGGCGATGAATGCAATCACATCCGCAGCGTGGTTTGGCGTTTCAATGATTTCCACCGGTTGTGCATCGATAACCAACGTCTTTTCATTCTTCATGTTCTTTCTCCTTTCGAGTGAATTTTTACTAACCATGGGGCCCTAAACCTATTTCGCTCTTCTCCAAGATGGGCCGAGCAGCCGGTTTGTTACCAAGCTTTTGTTACTTTTTACCCAACCCCTCCTCCGACCTCCACGATTTCCAAAACAGGAAACCAGGCCCTATCGGATTTACGAACCAACCGCGGACCAGACCATGCTCCACATAGCCTGTTCGAGAAGGTGACCTACGGTGCTGAATACCGTTGGGGTCTCGATGGTTTCCACCGGTTGCGCATCAAGGACCAATGTCTTTGAAACTTCATTTTTCTGCATGTTCTCTCTCCTTTCGGGTAAAATTCCTGCCAACAGTGAAGCCGTACAGCAATTTCGTCCTTCTCTAAGATGGCCCGGACCGATGATTTGTTACAGGACTTTATTGTTTTTCCCTCCAATCCATTTTCTGATTTCCTTGATTCCTCAAATAGCAACGACGCCCTATCGCACTTACGAACCAACCGAAGCCCAGACGGCTGTCCTACGCAAGAAACTTCATCGGCAGAGCGCCTCTATCCCGTTCGGTCAAAAAACTCATCCGTGTCCGATGGAAGTCGATGACGGGTGGTAATTTAGATCGTTTTCGCGTGCCGCTATTACGCGCCTTTCTTCAGACCCTAAGAACGCGTAGAATCCCAGTTCCTACAAGAGACTGGGGGGACGGTCAATGATCTGGGCTCGCATGCTGGCATACATCACTGGGACGGTGGACCAGGAATTATTGCTGAGGAACGAGTATCTGGCCGCAGAGAACCGCATCCTCAGAGCAAAGATCAAAGGCCGGTTGCTGCTATCTGATTCTGAAAAGACCACATTGGCTGAAATTGGCCACCGTCTGGGGCGGAGAGCCCTGGCCGATGTGGCAGCTTCGGCCAAGCCAGATACCTTGTACCGCTGGTATCGAGAGCTCATCGCCAAGAAGTTTGATGGATCGAAATGCCGCAAAGCTGTCGGTCGACCTCGGGTCGATGAGGAAATCGAGAGCTTGGTCGTGCGGATAGCCAAGGAGAACCCGAGTTGGGGATATGACCGGATCGTGGGTGCCATGGCCAATCTTAGCTACGGGCTTTCGGACGAGACGGTCGGCAACATCCTCAAGCGGCATGATATCCCGCCCGCTCCCAAGCGGAAGCAGGCAATAAGCTGGAAAGACTTTATTCGCGCTCATCTGGCGGTAATGGTGGGAACTGACTTTTTCACGGTGGAAGTGCTCACGCTCAGAGGCTTGAAAACGTATTATGCGCTGTTTTTCATTCACTTGGAGAGCCGAAGGATATGCGTGGCGGGAGTCACTCGTCATCCGGATCAGGAGTGGATGGAACAGATGGCGCGCAACGTCACCATGGAAGAGAGCGGATTCCTTGCCAATTGCAGATATTTGCTGCGTGACCGGGACAGCAAGTACTGTCCATCCTTTCGCCAGCTGATCGACGCGGAAAAAGTGAAGACGGTGGCTCTGCCGCCCAGGAATCCAAATCTGAACGCCTACGCAGAACGTTGGGTCAGATCAGTCAAAGAGGAGTGCCTTTCGAAACTAATTCTATTCGGGGAGCATTCTCTCAAACGGGCGTTGCATCACTACGAAATTCACTATCATCAAGAACGCAATCATCAGGGCAAGGGCAACGCGCTGCTCTTCCCTTCACCGATGATGAGCGTGAAGAAGGCAAAGCTCCGATGCCGTGAGCGCTTGGGGGGTCTGCTGAAATACTATGAGCGCGAGGCCGCATGATCACGTTTGAATTTCTTGACCAAACGACTCTTCAGCACTGGCGCGCTGGCGCAGGATGCGACACAGCTCAAAGTAAACAAGACAGCAGCGCTAAAGGTGGAAACCATGGGCGTAGATGTGTACATATACTTATTTGATCCGCAACCCTATGAGGGATCACTCTTGCCGGCCTATCAGACCTTTGTGGACAAAGGGGATACGGGTCCCTTGGTAAAGTTGCTAAGAGAGGCCATTCCACAACTCGACTCCTTATCGACAGGTTACGCGAAGCCCGATTTGTCACAAAAGGTGTCTGAAAGTTACATTGCTACACTCACAGGAAAGCAATATTACAGTTCGTTGGCAAAAGAGCCGAAAGAAGGCGATGTTACTACCCCTGAAGATATGCGCATTCTCGTCAGCGAGCAGGTGGCTCCCAATCTACTAGAAGTCTTCTGCATTCCGCGAAACCTGGGAGTCAATCCCGAGCAGAGCATGAGCCGTACAGCTCTTATGAACTATCTCTACTCTCAATCCAGATGGATCGAGGACTACTTTACCGGTTCGAAGCAGGTGACCGGCAAGGTGCCGGAAGTCAAACTAGGTGAGTGGAGTCAGTTTTTCTCCAAAGACGAGGTCGAGGCTTTCGATAGAGAACTGTCCCGAATACAGCGTCCGACCAACGAAGAGGTTTTGGCGGACGGCTTTGACAACCTCCGTGCTGTGGTCCACGCCGCTGCCACGAACCCGAATGTCAGACTCCTACTCGTATATACGTAGTCATCTCGCACCGTGCCGGGACAGCCACACTGCCAGGGCCGGGGTCGGCAGCATGATCGGGATCGGAAAGGGCGGCTAAACGCTAAACAGGTCGGAACCAGGGTGGGGATCGGCGGGCGAATCAGGGAAGGAATCGGACAGATCAGGGATCGGAAAGCGGATCGCCGGGGCACCCGGCAGCAATAGGGATTGGATTACGGTCAGAGGCTAGGCGGTTACACGTACGCTCCGAAACCAAGGAAGTCCATGAGTCCAGCCAAGCGATCGGAGCTCTCCCCTTTTCCAGTGAGAGGAATCTTCGCCTGTCCATACCGAAAACTCGGCACTGACTGATTCCATTGAATTTACTATGCGTAACCTGTAGGCTACTCCGTTCTCATGCTGACCGTCTTCCACGTTTTCTTTTCTTCCCTGCGAAGCTCCCTGTGCTCCCGCGCTGGCTTGCAAGCTGAGATTCTGGCCTTGCGTCATCAACTTCTTGTACTGCAGCGATCGACCCGTGGTCGAAGAGTTCGCTTGCGTGTTGCGGATCGTGTGTTTTGGGTTTGGTTGTCTCGCTTGTGGCAAGGCTGGCGCTCGCACGCCAGGATCTTTCAGCCGGAGACCGTTGTGCTACGCAAAAACCTCGTTGGCAAGGATAACTGATACAAAATGAGCGGGTTAACAGGATCGGTGTTTGGGGGCTTAAGGGGCGTTCGATTTCCACAAACGGCGAGAAATTCACCTTCCCCATTGTTGCCCGGCATGGGATTCTGATTGTGTATGTCACCATTCCAGGCGTTTTTCCGACTCCTTTATATATGCACCGATCTGTTGCGTGAGGCGCCCACGCGGAGTGAAGCGGAAAATGAGCAAGTATCCGCTTCGTCCACGAAAACACAGTTCGGTTATTCGCAACAAAATTACTATCCGTATCCTTAAGTGAACAGTATTGGGTTTAAAGTGGATTCGGGCCTCAGCGTTGTGAAATTATCGAGTTGAAAGACTTTTGCATCCGGCTGAAACTGGACCAGACGAGTGATTGGAGATGTTTGACATGGACGAACCTACGCCACAATCATTGTGGCAGCTCTACCCCGTATTGGACGACACACACGCAGAAATTGCTTCCCGTTGGCCCGGTTTGGAGATCCTGAATCATCGAGATGAATGTAAACGTCTTGTTGCCGACGCACGTGATCGGCAAGTTAACCCGTCTCATGATGCCGTCGAATTTTGGAGGATAGACTTAAGATAACTCAATTCTTTGATGCTAAGTTTGAGCTGGATTACCACTGTTAAGATTCGGCCGGCTCGCGAAGTAGTTGCTCTTTGGCCTGACTCTGCTACTGGTTTGATTGCGCTTCGGCGGTATTTCCCACATACTCTGCGTCGCGATTAGGCGAAAGTTGACCAAGTGATGACGTGAGGTGAGTACATCGGCGGATTCATGATACAAATTCCACAAGCAGGACTGAATACAGGCAGGCTTCAAAGCAGCCATGAAAAAACTGAGCATTTTCGTTTCTCTTTCGACTAATACCAACGATTTTCAGGTGGGGTTGGCCGAATCTGCGCAAGCTGCTGCGGAGAAGCTGGGGATTACAGTACAAATCAGTTACGCGGAGAACAACCCTATCGTTCAAAGCCAGCAGTTGTTGAAGATCGTCCAGTCGACATCTGCGCGGCCCGACGCGATTGTCTTTGAACCCTTTGGCAGCACCGCCCTGCCCCAGGTAGCGCGGGCGGCCGTGTCTGCCGGCATCGGGGTGGCAGTTCTCAATTGGCAGGCTGACTACATTGCTGAACTTCGCCGCAGCGCCAGCGTCCCGGTATTTATCTGCAGCTCTAATCACAGGGAAATCGGGCGCATTCAGGCACAACAGGCTGCCGCTCTGCTTCCTGAGGGCGGCAACGTCCTGCATCTTCAAGGCCCCTCCACGAGTTATGGGGCCCAGGAACGCGCAACCGGAATGAACGAGCACAATCCTAAAAACATCAATACAAAAACAATAAAGTCGGCCGCTTGGACAGAGGAAGGCGGCTACAAAGCTGTAGCTTCCTGGCTGCGCTTATCTACGTCCCAAACCGAGCCGATTGGCGCGATCATAGCCCAGAATGATCTGATGGCGATTGGCGCGAGAAAAGCATTCAGCGAGATCCTGACCATAATGGATCGTGAAAGATGGTTGAGCCTGCCTTATACCGGCGTTGACGGTCTTGCCCAAACAGGACAGGCTTGGGTGCGTCAAGGCTTGCTGGCAGCCACCGTGATCGTCCCGCCAAACACCGGCTTAGCATTGGAAGCAATCGTGCATGCGCTTCGCGGCGGGCCGCAGCCTCCAGAAGTTGTGCTCACTGAGCCTAAGTCCTATCCATCAATTGAGGAATTGAAAAATCGCCGTGTGACGAAATAGACGGAGATGCGAAGGGCGGCTTGCTCCATGTGACAAGCTGTGCCTCTTCGTTCGCCAAAAACACATCGTGTCTGCTGTCGCGCTGAGTCCCCTAGGCGACCTGGCTAACCAGGTTCGCCGATTAGTGGCTCGTCGCACAGATCAACGAGCATCGAATGGTGTTGGTAGTCAAACCACCGGCGGAAGACGTCGAAACTGCGATCTTCCGGCCAAGTATCAGTATCGGTGTACCAACCCGCCAGTTGTTCGCAGAAAATCTCGTCGCATAACTCCTGCAAAACCTCTTCCACATCTGTCGGCGTATCACACTCCGGGATCAGATAGATCGTTGGTTCCCGCGACAGGTCCGGCAATGTCAGTCTACCGCTCGTGGGATCGGCTGCGTGCAGCCATTCCAAAAAGGGCTGCCTTGGTTTCACCACCAGCGCGGATCGGTTCAATGTGACCACGATTTCCTCACGCAGCACGCCGTTCATAGCGATGGTGCAACCCACCTACCTGCGGAATGGCCACGATCTTTCCACGGCTCATGATCTCGCGTGGCTCGGGAGCGTCCTTTTCCAATGCCAAATGGGTCCGCGACTGGTGATAATAGGCGAAGTAGCTCTTCAGTATCTTGCGTAGGTGTCGTTGATTCAGAACCACGACGTGGTCCAAACACTCACGGCGAATCGACCCGATCAGTCGCTCGACAAATGCATTCTGCCAGGGACTCCGGGGTGCGGAAGAATCTCTTGTGTCCCTAATGACTGGATTCGACGCCGAAACTCGTCGCCATAGGCTGCGTCACGGTCGCGTATCAGGTACCGAGCCGCATCCCTATCGGCGAAGGCTTCCACCACTTGCTGCCCGACCCATGGGCTGGTTGGATGTTCCGTGATCCCGAAATGCAACACTCTTCTCCGGTCGTGTGCCAGCACGAGAAACACAAACAGAACCCGCAATCCAACCGTGGGCACGGTAAAGAAGTCGGTCGCAACGATCTCGCCAATATGGTTCTGTAAGAAGGTTTTCCAGGTTTGCGATGGCGGCCGTTTGACTGTTGCCAGGATCCGCGACACGGTTCGTTCCGAAACCTTGATGCCCAGCTTCCGCAGCTCAGCGTGAATTCGAGGTGCGCGCCACAATGGATTCGCCTTGGCCAGGGTCCGAATCAATTCCCGGATCTGACAGCTAATCGCTGGCCGACCTAACTTCCCAGCCCTCTTTGACAGTTGCGCCCAATATGCGCGGAAACGCTGGTGCTGCCAGCGTACAACCGTGTCCGGATGCGCGACAAAGAGCGTCCGTCGCCAGCCCTTCCATACCCACGCCAGCCCCATCCAGAACCAGCGGTCGCGCCGAACCAGTCGCGGACGCTTCTGCTTGCGCTTGTAAATCGCCAACTGCTGGCGCAGAGCCAGATTCTCCAGGACCACCGCTCGATGGCCGCTCCCCACGAGCCGAACCAACCGAAACAGAGCGAGCAGGAACGCGGGCATGGCGTTTATTGTTCCTGCTACGTCATTGAAATGTCAATGAGTTCCCCACGATCTAGTTTTGGCGAACGACACCCCAAAGATCCAGAACCGGCAAAGCGCTGGAAGGTATTTCTTCACAATCACCGCGAAGCCATTGCTGCGATGGATTTTTTCACCGTGCCCACCCTCACCTTTGGCGTGCTCTACTGCTTCTTCATCATCGGACACGGTCGCAGGCGCATTCTGCATTTCGGAGTGACAAAACATCCGACCAGCCTTTGGATCGGGCAGCAACTACGGGAAGCCTTCCCCTATGAAGTTGACCATAGATACTTAATCCATGATCGCGATGCCAAGTTCGGCTTCGAAGTATTTGCCAGTGTGAAATTGGTTGGCCTTGAGTCGGTCCGTACCTCATTCCGAAGCCCGTGGCAGAACGGCGTAGCTGAACGCTGGGTGGGAAGCTGCCGACGCGACTTGTTAGATCATGTGATCGCCTTAAACGAGAAGCATCTAAAGCGTCTTCTATCAGAATATGTCCGTTACTACCAGGAAGACCGAACGCACTTGGGATTGAGCAAACAAACTCCAAGTAACCGCTTGACCGCAATCCCAACCGGGCCTTCCAGGGTCGTTTCTCGACCCCGCCTTGGCGGACTGCATCATCGTTACGATCTTGCGGCGTAGAACCCTTGCATTTGTCGACGATCTTGATCTGCGATCAGGGGGGATCCCTGCCCTCAAATAAAACTCAGACGCTTACAGGCAAAAGCAGCGCCCAACAATTGGCGTCGAATTCAGCTTGTCCTTAAGAAATCAAATCCTGACTCGGCCCAATCGCCATATCGTCTGGCGTTTTTAGCTATGGCGAGGCACAATATTTAATTCTTTCACTTTGCCTTAACAAAATCCCCAGCCATCGCGCTTTCAGCGCCCGGATCTACCGCGACCCACTCCCTGGGGGCGGATGGGTGCTTTTGGATCCAGTCTGCGGCCTTCGCCTCGATGGCCGCGAGCTGCTCCGGCGAGATTCTGCTGTGCAACCCCTCCATAAATTCCTGGGAGGGACGCTGGGAGATCGGCGATGGATCGTGTTTAGCGATGAGCGCCCAGAAGTAGGCTAGGCCGGCATCCTGCTCTACGCCGTGTGCGTTGGCATAAGCGCGGGCAAGATTCGTACAACCGGTTCCCTCGCCTTGCTCGGCGGCCCGGCGATACCACTTGACCGCTTCCTTCATATCGGAGGGAACATCTAAACCGATTTCGTAGAGCACCCCTACGTTAGTCTGGGCGGGCGCATATCCTTGTGCGGCGGCCCTGCGGTACCAGCGCCCTGCCTCTGCGTAGCTCTTCGCCGCGCCGCGGCCGGTCTCATACATTGTTCCCAGCAGGAACTCTGCCGGTGCAGAGTGTTGCCTGGCTGCTTTCTGGAACCAATGCATGGCTTCGATGTCGTCGCGGGCAACGCCCACTCCCCGGGCATATGCGATTCCCAAATTGACCTCTGCCGGCTGAAATCCCTGCCTGGCCGCCCGCGTAAACCAGTTCACCGCTTGCGGCAGGTCGGGGTGAATGTCGGTCCCATTCAGCAGAAGAACCGCCAGAGCGAACTGCGCTGGGGCATAATTCTCCGCGGCGCCGCGCTGAAACCACTGCAACGCCTTTTGTTCATCTCGAGAGAGGCCGTCGCCTGTCAGGTAGCGATAGCCCACGTCGGTCTGTGCCGACGGATCGCCTTGATTGGCGGCCTGCAGCATCCAATGTGCGGCCTCAGACGGGTCCTGCCGCACTCCCAGACCCAATTGCAGGGCGCGTCCGAGTTTGAGTTGGTCCTCGAGATATCCCTGCTGAGCGCGGGTAAACAGATGACGAATCTCAGGAGCCTCCTGTGCGGCCAGCGAGATACATGGCTGCAGCAGAACAACCAACACCCATGCTGCAGTCTTTAAAAGCAGCGTTAACACCCTGCCTCGTTTTCTTTGCACCTTCATCTTGCCTCCGGATAGCAAAAAAGCCGGTATGTTGTTTAGACGCATGAAGCCTCCGGTTTGTTCCTAATGGCCTGATTTTTTCGGACTAGTCGCCACAAACTCGCTTCGACTCGAATCGGTTCAAGATCAAGCCAACTTCAAGACCAGTCTCCATATACGTCGGGGTCTTTAATCTAAAGTGGAGAAAACTGCAAACTATCCCACCGGCCTTGACAAGGCTTGACAACCGGGTCATCTCAGCAGCGCCCGGTCCTCAGGACGATCGTTTTGCGCTCTGTTCCAAAGCGGTTTTGAATTGTTTGCGGTACTGTTCCAGTGCTTGCCGTCCGCGGCGGGTGATCTTGAGGGTGGTAAGCGGAATTTTCCCTCGAAATGACTTCTTGATCTCCACATACTGCGCGTCCTCTAACTTGGCCAGGTGGCTCGAAAGATTGCCCTTGGTGAGTCCCGTCACCTGTTCCAGGAACTTAAATTCCACCGCTTCGGCCTCGGCCAAGATGGTGAGCACCACCAGCCGCGCAGGCTCGTGGATCACCCGATCCACAGCCAGAAGCGAATCAATGTTGTTGCGCTCAGAGGTCATGCCAGGCGCCCCGTTTGTTTGAGCTTCTGCTCCAGGGAGACATAGACGCGGTGCTCCCTGACCCCCGCCCAGATCAGGGCCAAGATCATGAGAAACAACAATCCGCTTTCGTGGCCGTGCGGCGCTTCTCCGTAAGCTCCAGAGACAGCCGTGCCCACCATGCCAACTCCTAACACCAACTCAACCCAGTTATCGAAGAAGAACCAGGCAGCTATGGGCACCAGGCCAATCTCTACAAGAAGACGCATCGGCATTAGCGGCCGGTGCTGGGGACTGCGCAGTCCCAGTATGATGAATGCAGCGACAACACCCCACGAAACCAGGGCCAGCAGCGCGGTAAGCCCAACCTTCCAAAATTTTTCCCTGCGGTCTCCTCGCGACGTCACCTGCCCATAGCGCTGGTAATAACGGTGTCGCAACCACCTCTTGACTGCAATCCACAAGACCGGCAAAACAACGAGGACAACACGGCGCAAAATCGAATCAGGTGCATAAGTCCAGACCGCCCAGGAAAGCAGAGCCAGCATTCCACCGATGACATTGCCCAGGCCGGCAGCGCTGCGCGAGAAACGCGCATATTCCCGTGTGATCTCCGCATAAGGAGCGAGTTGTTCCGGATTAGCATTGATTGCATTCATGGTATTAACCTCGATTTCCAATTCCAGGTTTGTCTCTTCAGCTACACCTGAACGCTGGGACAGCAAAACTGCTTTGCCGCAGGTGTTCCGTTTCCACGCTGGCGGCGGACCGGCGCGGCGACAAGTGCGGGCCCTGAAGTGAGAGGTGTGCATGACGACTCCGCGCGTAGTTTTCTGACTCTCAGCATGAAACCCAACGCACAGAGCGGCACGATGAGATTCGCGGCAGAACTCGCGGGAACGGCGCCGAGGATGCCATCCCAGGCCGCTGCGGTTGTGGCGATTCCTAAGAACAACTCAAGCCCGCTGTCGCCAAAGAACCATACGATGAGAGGAAAGCTGGTGATGAAGACCAGCCACCAGGCGGGAAGAATGGATTGATGCAGGAGCTGGGAGAAATAGACTAGCGCCTGCCACATGCGCGGCGCCGTGGAGAGTTGCGGAACACTGGACAACCAGACAGAGCTCCAGGCATACCAGCACAGCACGCAAATAAGAGAAGCAAGGGTAGCCAGTCCCAGCTTCCAGCGGCGGAGGCGCCCGGGATTGGTGGCCGGCGCACTGTCGTCGGGACTGCAGCGCCTGCTCAACCACAGCTTCACCGCGATCCAAACAAACGGAATCAGGGCCAGCATTACGCGCCTGGCACCGGCCTGCTGCGGGCTGTTCCAGCCAGCCCAGAAGGCCCATGAGGCGAGCGCCAACGTGCCCCCAATCAAGTTATTCAATGCGGCAGCGCTGTATCGAATATTGACAGCTTGCCTGCCACTCCCGAGACTCCGCTTCGCTTTTCCTGTTGTCAGGGTTCCACGTACTGGCATAACCAACCTCCTGCATACAAGTTTGTAATACAAACTGGTATGCATGTCAAGCTCTTGATTTTCAAATTTTTAAGCGGAGCGTTGGTCGGGGCGCCGGTTGTGGTACGCAAAAACTCTATTCGGTTCTGAAGTAACTGTCTCGTAACATTAGGTAACGGTCAAACGGAACTGTGGAATAAGGTGTGCTCCGCAAAAATTCGGTTGATGGAGCAGGACCACTCATTTTGGAGCTTTACACCTTTGCGGAGTCTGGATCAGGACATCTGCGGTTTTCAATCACCGTGACGATTCTACTCATCGAGGCCGCGGTGTGAAGTTGCCTCATCGTCAACCCAGTCCTCCTCCGTGTAAGTCATTCCATGACGGCCGGGAACCCGCCGTGCCGGTCCGGATTTGTAGAAAGAACAAGAACGAGGACCGTAGCAGAATGTCTCGGTTCGATAGCGGCGCAGACTCGGATTCCACTGATCCACAATCATCTCGACCGCCATCTTGCATCCCCACATGCAGCTCGTGCACTTTTCCTGGTAGGTTCGTGCGGCCAGTCGCCGATGACCGCGTTCCCGGTAGACGGGAAGCGGTGGTGGAACACCACGCCAGGGGGGTGGCTGTGTCTCTTCCTCAACTTCACGATGTCCAGTGACCTTCAGATTGCTGATCTTATAAAGTTCAACGGTCTCAAGACGCGGATCTGCAACCGGTAGCGCGTCCCCCGATACCGTGTCACCGCTCCGGAAATGGTGCTTGGCGTGAGCGCCTGCTCCCACCCCGACGAGAAATTCTCGCTCCTCCGTTCCAATGCAGCCGCGTACCCTTAGCGTGTAACCCAGATACGTATGGCTTCGCTGATCGAAAGAGCGGCTCAATCGGATCCGCGGTTGTACCGAAATCAATACACCATTCCACGCGATTTTCTCAGCCACATTGCTCCTTTCAGAAAGTCAAGCCGCACGCCTCTCCAATCTGTATTCGTGATGGAGTCCGCCCAGAATAACCTTGGACACAACTTCATGATCGATCGGAATGCGGTGTCCGCAAGGTTTGACCCGTTGGCAGCCGGACCCTGGATCCGGGATGCCCGGTCCTAAGCTGCGATGGGGCCGGCCATGATTGTAGTGCGCGACCCATTCTCGCAGAATCATTCGCAGATGTTTCTCGATAGCCGCACGCTTCAGGGATGGATGCGCCACCGCGACATCAAATCAGCGCCTGTTTATCTGAAAGGGATTCTACCCAAGGATGCCATGGCAAAAAGGTGAACACCGGTTCCTTAGAGAACCTAACAAGCCGTTGTAAGAGATTGCAATCATGCTGGCAGCCAACTCAAATTCAAGTTGAACAAGATTTTGATCATAATACTTTCAATACGCAGAGAAGTCCCTGCGGAATCGTGGCGAAAGATTGACCCAGATGGTGTTCCCAATCGCCTTGATTGCTTTTAGATATCCCCGGCTCTCAAACAGAGTAAGTATATGATCGATAACAATGCGAGGCATGGAAAGTGAAGTTGTCAACTCCATTGCCGAACGAACCTCATCATTTAGGATTTTTGTGGCGACTATCCTGACCAGTTGAGAATAATTCGCAATATACTGATTTGCGTATTGCTCAAGACCGTAGGTAGTTATTTCAAATAAGAAGATTTCTCCAATTGAGGGGCGCACACTGATATAGCTGTGATCGCTTAGAATTTGTAGGCTTTCTTGCAACTGTATTTTACTGATATCAGCTTCTGCCATCTGCCCGGGTAGGGCAGCCGTGTCAACATAAGAGCAGTCGGCTGTTAACGCGTAGTCACAAATAGATCTGAAAACCAGGCTATCAATTGCAGCTAAGCCGCTCAGTCTCACGGTTTCTGCAAGGACATGCCTGGGAGGGCTTCCGAGTGTGGGTTTTTCTCGGATGCCATAAAGCACATTTACGATCTGCTCCAACTCCACATCGTACGACGTCATGTCCCGGATTCTTACCCATACTGTTGACTTCAAAGCTTCAGGAATGTCGCAATCCTCAATTACAACGGGAATAATCCTGGTTCTTGATTCGATCCTCTTCACTATTCCGGCATTCAACTCTTCCCGGACCCAAGGCTTGTTCACGCTTTGGCGCGAAAGGACGACTATAAGAGCATGGGTTTCTTTTAGTCCCTCCTCGAAAATTTTTTCTACCAAGCTGTCCCCTGGAAAAATCTCCCATTTGTCAAACCAGACGTCTATGCCTTTGGCGCACAGCTTTTCAGCAAATCTGATGACAAAGCGTTCTTTGTCATCAGTCGCATGACTTAGGAAAACACGAGGAGCTTGTTTATTAGCCATTTGATGTAGCAATAGAAGGAGAACACATTTGGGGAAGCGTGCTCATCCGATTCTAATTCCAGTGTAGACAATGCTGCCTGATCTCGCCAGCAGTTTTGGAATTCCGATGGTCAGATTTGCCTGTTTCTACGTACGAGACAGTCGCGATCATACCCACGTGGGCGCAAAAATGGAGAAAAAACCTTTCCCATGTGCCCGAGTTTGGCAGTCTGGTAGATACGAACGGCGACACCAGCCATGGAACGGAGGGCCAACTTGTAATCTAACAATTCTAGGCCGGTAGGCTCGCTTCGAATGAGCCCGAGCTTCGGCGAGGTAATGCGACACACGACTAGGAGATAGTGGTTCTGTACAGCAAGAAATGCAGGTTATTGATCTCTGAGGCTTTCGCAGCTACAAAATTGCCTACAGTGGCAGAAATGAAGAATTGAGAATAGCCTGTAAACTATTGAAAACATTGGTCGGGGAGAGAGGGTTTGAACCTCCGACCCCCTGGTCCCGAACCCGGGGGTCGGATGGCGCGCATCTTTATTTGAAGATGGCCTGCGTGGCAGTGTTCGTTCTCTTTCCTTGGTATGGCATAAATCGCTCAAATCCCAAGCTGATATGTGGCTCCGTAACATGGATGTAGTACTTCTCGGTAAGGATTGGGCACGGTTTCGTGAAATCACGTGTGAGGTCGAGGTAAATTGACCGGCATATCGCTGGAGATGAAATTCCCAGATTTGATCAAACGGGGAGACGCGAGGGATCGCATTTGCGTAAAGAATGTTCTCGATGTTTCTTTCGAAATACGCAGTCGGCCTAATGGACAGTCTCGACGATGACTGCCCATCAGAAAGTCGGCGTTTCTTGAACGTACCCAGCGAATCCTGTGACCCTGGACGAGTCGTCAACGAAGGATGCGCGAGATGGTACTTTCTTCGGCGGCTGCCATCAAAATGATTGCGCACGAAGTTGGCGAAGACCGCGACGCCGGCATGACCTTCACTTCTGGTCATTTATAGTAGAAATCTCAATGGTTGAGTCGCCACAGGTATTCTGCTTGCATTAGGCTGTCACTGGTGACTACACTTACGCGCCCTCTTTCGGGCGGGAAAACAGGAACCGGGACAAGGAGGAATTATGCGCTTTCCATGTGTTCGTGCCGCGATCGGAACAATGTGTCTGCTGATTAGTTTCTGTTCCCTCGAGGCGCAACAGGCAACTATTATCCACGGTGTCAGTCTTCGAGGCGATCCATCAACCAAAGATCCGCCCATAGGGCACGTGCAGAGAAACTCGACCGTGACTCTGTTGGCGCCAAAACCCAAAACCGGCTTCTATCACGTGAAGACCGTAGATGGCACAGAGGGGTGGGTGGGGGTAAAGTATCTGACAATCGAATCGGGAGCAGTTGCACATCCGACCCCAGCCTCTCCCAATCCCGCCACAACTCCTGTCGCTGGATCAACGGGGTGTGATGAGAGTCTATGGAATCACGTCTACAACCCGCAGAGGCTGATTGTGAAACAGAAGTGCATCACCGTGACCGGGACGATTGTGGACGCGACTGCTGGCAAACAAACTGATGGGGTCCGACACGAGGCTGACGGAGATACGCACGGGTGGTTAAAGCTTGATCCTCAGTTCACAAACCTCTTGAACGCGGGAAACATGAGCGCTGAGGGCGGGAATCTGGTGTTCGAGATCGTCTGCAAGTTCCCCGTGACTCAGGCGGATGCCAAAGCAACATGTCCTTTGACCTACCACACGTCAGTGCAGATTCCGGTTGTGGGGTCTCACGTGAGCGTTGTGGGATCATATGTGCAGGACACGAACCACTCCAAGTGGATGGAGATTCATCCGGTGACGAGTATTGAGGTGATCCAGTAGTCGGGTTTAGGAAGCCAGTCACAAGAATGACCGCTGAGCCTCTCCATGGCTACGCTGCTTCTCGGCAGGCTCATTGTGGCGGGCTTCTGAATAGTGTGGAGGTGTACGACCCAGCTTCTAATTCCTGGAGTCGTGCGCCGGTGATGCCAACTGCCCGCGAATGGGCTGGCGGCTCCAGTCTCTCAAGGACTGCCCTGAATTCTCTCGACAAGTAGAATTGATCGGAGCTTCTCCATTGTTTGCGGCTTGCCAACTAAACCAGCAACGCTCGCGACCCGCTACGGAATTTCCTGCTGTTTATGCAAAATTTCGATATGATTTACTCCCGCCTAAACATGGGAGGTAAGTGTGCTCAAATGTATCAGGATGACCTTGGGATTGTTCCTAATGGTTTCGCTCGCATTCGCGCAAACACCCAGTAATACAGAACCTGCATTAGGCGAACTCAAGACCCTGCAATTTTCAGCTGATCCAAAGCTATCCGCGAACGAGGCTCTTCTGCATTCGCAGATCCGCGCTAACGCCAGCCTGCTCAAGGCCTATGAAGAAGGATTGAAGGCTGTCCGGACTTACCGTGAACCGATCTTAACCCGGGGCGCACGAGGAGTCGCACTATTCAAGGCCGCCTCCCCGGCGGTGGCGTTGATCGTCGTTGGCAAGGTTTCCAAAGGAGAATTTCAGCCATCAGGATTGGGCACAGGAGTGTTCTTTGACGCGCGCGGATACGTGCTGACCAACTGGCATGTGGTCCATCGGGTCTCGAGCGCCGCCGTCTTTATGAAACCCGATTTCGGCGCTGATCCACAGAAGGCGAATGTTTACGTTGGTGACGTTGTGCTCGAAAATGCGACCAAAGATCTGGCTGTACTTAAGATAAACGATCCACCGCCGTCCATTCCTATCCTGTCTGTGGGAGATATTCACAAGGCCGATGTTGCAGAAGACATTCATATTATCGGCCATCCGCATGGGGAATTTTGGTCCTACACCACCGGAGTGATCAGCCAGATTCGGGACGACTATGCCTGGAAATACGAGGATGGATCAGAACATCATGCAAAAGTGATCCAACTCCAGACAGCCATCAATCCGGGAAATTCTGGTGGGCCGGTTCTCAATGACTCGGGGGAAATGATCGGATTAGTAGCGATGTCGGAAGGTGGGCAGAACCTTGACTACGCAATTGCCGCAGATGAAATCCAGCAGTTCATTGGCGGCCTGCCGGTGGCCACCCGCGGTGGTCATCACCCCATTGCCGCACCTCCAACTCCTTCGGAGTCTCTCTCAATTCTGGCCGCAAGAACCCAGAGTGGCTGGTCGGTTACTAAAAGTGATGACAATGGAATAACGACATATGTTCTTAGCAAAGGAGGACAGCCGGTCTCAGCCCTTGTAATGGTTGGATACGGGCTGCGGATACGAGCCGACAACTTCTCACCAGAGGGCTTTTTCGCGAAGTATTCAGCTAGCACAATCGACGGTAAGTCATTTTCCGCAGCTGCGACTCAGACTGGACTGTCATCTTTTTCTTCACCCTGATTCATGAGGAACACCGAGCTTTACCAACGTCTAGTTGTAAACCTGGCCTTGGGTTTATTGTTGCTTTCTCCGCATACGCTCGCGCGAGCGGGCGAAAATCCTCATAAGTCTGTCTTCGACCGCTTGCCGGTTGAATTCCGGCCTGGCGATCCCCAGATCACTCAATTGCTCGAGAGCGCGTACGCCGACTCAGAAAATGGAGATCACAATCACGCGTCTGCACTTCTACAAGATGCGCTGAAAGTGTGTACTTCCAAGAAGCTGGTGTCAGACTGCGCCGTCGTAGAAACTGCCATTGGTTATCAAGCTTTCACGATGGGACATCTCCAAGACGCTGAACGCATTTATCGCTCGGCTTTAAAAGATGCCCAGGAATCCGGGAATCTTGCCTTGCAAGCAGAGCTTCTTGTGTCCCTCGCGTCGGTGCCCCGCATGGATGGCCGAATCTCTGACGCATTAGATCTCGTTTCTCAGGCTCTCGATATTGCCCGCAAGGGCAAGAGTCTGTACGAGGAATCCAGGGCGTATATTACCGAGCTGTGTTGGCAGGAAAAACCAAGTCGGAGGCACTTGCTTCCGCCCGAAACCTCATGTTTAGCAAGGGCTATCGCAACCCGTTTTTCTGGGCGCCTTTCGTCCTCATGGGAGAATAACCCTAATTGTGTTTAGATCTCTCGCCAACCGAATACCTCGTCTGATTCTTGCGCTTGCGTTGGCCTGCCTCATATTCTTTGTTCTGTTGTTCATTAGTACCTTGCCCGCTGAGCGCGACATGGAACTGTGGGGTTACGACCTGTTGGTGGGGTGGAGCCCCAACAAATCAGTTTCAAATCAGGTTCTTGTCGTAGACTTCGATGACGACACCATCGACAACCTTCACCAATACCCTATCCCACGAACAACTTTGGCAAACGTGATTGACAAAGTTTCCGCCGGGCATCCGGACTTGATTGGTCTGGACATAATTCTTTCCGACAAACATGGTGTCGATGAAGATCAGGCTTTGACTACAAGTCTTTCCTCAGCCGGCAATGTCGTGGTTGCCGCACAACTAGGATCCAGTGATATCCCCGTCGGATATCCTCTGCCGGAGTTTTGCGAAGTCGATCTTTCGATTCCGTCAGCCTGTAAGAAGGGTGCTGCCTTCGCAGTGGGTTTCATCAACATGCCAGTAGATGATGATGGTTTCGTACGCAGAAGCTTCCTTTTGCCCCCGAAACATTTTCCAGTACTCCCATTCTCCGTTGCGATCGCCAGTAATCACGTTCGTCAGCCGATTATTCCATGTGGCACGGAGTCTGTTTGCTTAGGATCAAGTACCATTGCAATGGATGACAGCGACCTTCGCACTGCATTGATTGCGTGGTCGAATCCTCCGGCGCAGGTAGTTTCTGCGAGTGATCTGCTTGCGAACCGGATTTCCTCAACCCTATTCACCGGAAAGATTGTGCTCATAGGACAGAGCAGTGCCGCGGGGAACGATCGGCACTTCACACCCCTGTTTCGCATTCGACAGGCGAACGGCAGACACATGCAAGTCTCCGGTGCCGAGATTCATGCCGCATCCATTAGTACTCTCTTGGACGACTCCGCGATTCGCGTGCTGCATCGTACGGTGTTGTTATCGGTGATCTTCCTCTGGGTATACGCGACTCTCACTTCTGTTCTCTGCCTCGCACCGAGATTCTCGGTGCCGTTGGTCATTGCGGCCATGGGTGCGGCGCTCGCCATGGCGGTTTGGTTGTTTTTGAATCACCACATCTGGTTTCAATTTGTGCTGTGTGAACTCGGCCTCTTGCTTCTTCTGCCAACCGGCTTTGGTTATCGCTTTCTTGAAGAACGTTGGTGGAAGGGTGCGGTTGAAGAAGAGCGAGCGCAGTTGATGAACCTATTTTCGCGCTATGTTTCAGAGGAGGTTGCTTCGGAGATATGGGACCGCAGAAGCGAACTCATACTCACCGGAGAAGAGCGGACAGCCACAATACTGTTCTCTGACATCCGCAATTTTACCGAGATGACAACCGGAAAGCCGTCCGCCGAGATTGTTGCATGGCTGAATGCATATCTGGGCGCAATGGGTAAGGTAGTAAAAAATAATAGAGGCTTTTTGAACAAGTATATCGGTGACGGCATTATGGTCGTCTATGGGGTCCCGATCAGTGAAGGGAAAACGCAGGACGCGGTTCGTGCGGTAAATACCGCGCTGCAGATGATCGAGGAAGTTGAAAATTTCAATCTCCAGAACCAACATACGCCGAACTATCCTTCCATTAAAATCGGAATCGGGATACATACGGGCGAAGTGACTGCGGGAAACATAGGATCAAAGGATCGCCTGGAATACTCCGTGATCGGCGAGGCGGTCAACTTGGCATCGCGCCTGGAGAGCCTAACCAAGGAATTCGGTGTCGGCATCACTCTGAGTCCTCAAACCCAGGAGTTAGTGAAACATCAATTTGAAACTGAACTGTTGGGCTTGACCGCGGTCCGGGGTTTCAGCCAACCAATCTCGGTATATACTGTGCACCGATTCAATTCTCGATCACAGTGTGCGTCTGCAGAACCGGAGCCGTAGTGTGAATAGCAAATGCAGATCCTGGTTTCTCTTGTCTGCCACAGTTTGCGGCTCTTTGACCTTATTGTCGCAAACTCAGACAACGTCTTCCCCAAACAAGACAACCGCTACCCAGAAAAATACTTCTTCGCAGAAGACAGTTCAGAAGAGTGAACCTACTCCCAAGCGAGTACCAGTAGTTACAAAACTCGGCGGTTTTGATCTAGCAAGCGCAGACAGGTTGCAAAAACAGAGTATGACCGTGGGTGCGACGAGGGGCGGGAAGCACAACCGGCCTATTGCGCTTGCACCGCATCTCGGACGCATGTATATAAACTCACGATTCGCGTGGAGATACAAGGGAGATGCCACACCGTTTGTCTTCGTTCTAAAGGATGAGTCGCAGACGGAGCTGCTTAGAACTCCAGTAAATTGTACTGAGTTTGGATATCCATCCAGTGCTCCTGCCCTACGGCCCGGAGGGACGTACTTTTGGATTGTAGAAAGTTCCTCTCAATCGGGAAAAGTGGAGCGATCCGTGCCTGCCAGTTTCATTGTCGTCGACGAGGCGGAACGGAAAAATATTGAGGAAACTCTCGCCAAGATCTCAGAATCGGATGACTACCAAGCGGGATTGGCAAAAGCACAGGTTTTTGTGGAAGCTCGGCTCTGGTACGACGCCGTTTCCGCATACTCAGAGTTAATCACAAGATATCCCAATAGACCCGAAGCCTACGAGAAGCGTGGTGTAGTTTACGCGCAACTTGAGACCACGGCACCGGAAGCAAGCGAAGACTTTGCACGTGCCGAAGAATTACGAAGCCGGAGATAGCTCATCTATTCTTTGGCTTACTGGAGAATAATCATCTATCCTCCAATACTGATAGGCTCACTAAGGGAAGCCTAAATAACGTGGCACACAACGTTCCGCTCCCGATCTCTCTATTCTTGCAATCTATGGCCAGCAAGAGCGCACGGCGACTTTCATTGATTCTTCGGCTCATGTTGTTTGTATCGAGTCTTGCGCTGTTGTCGCCAGCATTTGCTCGCGAATTTGTTGTGGCAAACACAATCTCGGTTGGCGAATCACCAGAACATGCGGTCCTGACTCCAAACGGTCGTGAGCTGTACGTTTCGAACCGCGTCAGCGGCACTGTAACGGTAATTGATACAGTGACGAGTCAGATTACCGCCACGATTGAGGTGGGAAAGTCGCCCGGGGTAGTGCTGGCCAGCCATGACGGCAGGAGAGTATATGTTCTGGTGGAGAATGCGCTAGCTATTCTTAGCACTGCCCAAAAGTCCGACATCAGGCACATCGCGATCCCCGGACGCACTGACGACCTGGCGCTCACACGCGACGACCGGCGGTTGTACATGACTCGCGTTTATGAAGGGGTCTATTATCTCGACACAACAACTGAAGAGCTACATCAGGCAACCAGCGACCTGTGCCCCATTGGAATTGCGATCTCGCAAGATGAAGAGCGGCTGTTTGTCAATCACCAGTGCCAGGGTCCAGGCGGCTCTATTGCGCATGATGCCATCGGTATTTACGAGCTGCCATCCCACCGGCCTCTCGCAACAATCCGCGGCCTGGCGAATGTCGGTGGGCAGCTTGTGCTCTCGCCTGATGGAACTGAACTCTGGGCCAACGGACTCGATGCCTGCTCCCGACCTGATTATGACCATACCGGATGTCCGGCAGTTCCGGGCCGTGTTCTAAACGTCATCCGCACCTCCGATCTGAAGCTGTTGAAGAGCTTTGGGTTCTCTCTTGAGGATTCCAACGGAACGATTTCCTTTTCCCCGAAGGGAGAGGCTTTTGTCGGCGGAGGAGTGAACCTGAAAGAAATTGATGCCGACAATCTTGAAGCGGTGCGGAGAATTCCGATTGCCAACACGGGGAGTGTCGCGTTTCAGGCAGATGGGGAAACCGCCTATGTCACTGTAAGCGACAAAAATCTCGTTGCAGTCCTACACGCGGGATCGACGCCTTCAGAACCTATTTCGCGCGTCTCTTCACTCAGTCTGCAGACAGTCGTGCGGACATTGAGCACAGAGGGATCCTGCGCTTCTGATGGGCACTGCTATCGTGTACACCCGCAGACGATTGCATCCGCGCTGCGGGACCGAGGAGCGGAAGTTCCGCCGCCGACCGCGAGTGCCGGAAATGCAGAGGTTTACCGGAGTGTTGCAAACCTACTTCTATTGTCTAACCGACAGCCGGAATTAGCGCAGGCCCAGCAAATGCTGGAGTTGGCGAAGAATCAGGAATACCTCGACTGGACAGACCGCGATAGCCCCGTCGTCACAATCGCACAGGAGCTTGATAAGTTATACAAAGAATCCCATCCTACAGAGGAACATAAGCGACGCATACGAGAGCTTGAGGTTCAACTCGCGCTTGCAGAAAAAGCGACAGCTGAGTTCCGCGACCAGACTGGCCGGATCAATGTACCAAACGCTCCTGACAATCGCCGATTGGAGAAGGTGCTGCAGAAGTCGCCCGGGGCAGTCGCGCTGTATACGGTGGTCACCGAGAATAGCTACCACACATTGCTGGTTTATCCTGATGGCAATATGAAGGCGCAGGAAGGCCTGGATAGCCAAGGGGCGCCGATGGATCGGGCAAAGCTGCGCCGCAAAGTACTCGCCTTTCGCGAGGTGCTGAGCGACCCGGACAGTGACCCCCTGCCATTGGCGCACGAACTGTATAAGATCCTGATTGGCAACCTCGAACGGGAACTCAAAGCGGCGAATGCTACCACGCTGGTGTGGTGGCTGGACGACGACCTTCGTAATATTCCGATGGCAGCTCTCCACGACGGACAGCAGTATCTGGCGCAGCGCTATGCCAACGTAATACTCACAGATTCAAGTCAGGTTGGCGATGCAAGACCCCGGCCCCTGAAGGCGCTGGCGGCAGCTGTCACAGATTCACGCGAAGGCCTGCCTGCGTTGAGTGGCGCTGCTGAAGAATTGCGCGCGATCTTTTATGAAGAAGGAGCGGCACACAAGACTGGAGCACTGCCGGCTTCGATTCTCGTAAACGATGGCTTCAATGAGGAGTCACTGCGTGCGGGGCTACACCAGAATTATCCGATTGTTCACATCGCCAGCCATTTTGTGTTGGGCGTTGATGAGGCGTCGTCATACCTCCTTCTTGGCTCGGGCAGGCTGACCATGGAGAAACTGCGCAAAAGCCCCGCCTATAGCTTCGACGGGGTTGAGCTACTGACGCTTTCGGCATGCGATACAGCAGTGGGTTCAAGACCGGGCACTGGCAGTGCGATTGAAGGCTTTGGTTTTCTTGCCGAGGAAAAACATGCACTGGCAGTCATGGCAACGTTGTGGGAAGTCGACGACCTGAGCACCCGCATTTTCATGCAGCGCTTCTACAGCGAACTCGAGCACAAGAAATCAAAGGCAGAAGCATTGCAGCAGGCAGAGCTTGCTCTGTTGCTCGGCGATTCTGATGGACAGGCGGCAGCATTCCACCGAACGGTGACAAACACCGCGTCGCGATATTCCCACCCATACTATTGGGCGCCGTTCGTACTGATGGGAGATTGGAAGTAATTGCTCGCCAAGGCTCCAACAAGCATCAAAAGATACCCGTCTCTTGATCTATCCAACGGAATGAAACAGTTAGATGCTCTAGTTGAATTTGTACCAGTAAGTATTACCTCGCTTTAAAGTAAGCGTTAGACCAACACACCTGTTCGAGTGGGCAGAGTCTGTGCTTTCCGGTAGCGATTCAACTCCAGTTCATCCCAGCAGTTAGCCAAGGTCAAGCGGCCTCGATCAGGTCCTTGGTTCTCAGTAAGGAAGGCAATAATGAGAGATAATGTGGGCTCAGATTCCCACATGATGCTTGTGTGTTTTGAACGCTTCTTTGGAGGACTCTTGCATGAAGTGGTGCCACCCGTTAATTCATCTTGCCACATTGATAGGGCTAACCGCATCGGTGTGCGGGCAGGTTGCTGTTAGATCGACTCAAGCTTCAACTACTGTTGCTCAAAAAGGCCTCGATCCCGGAATCGTAGTCGAGAGAATTGCCAAGAATTCTGTGGGTGAAAAGGCGGGTCTGAAAGAAGGGGACATCCTGTTGCGATGGAGCCGCGGCGATAGCGCGGGCCAGACCGATTCTCCGCTCGATCTCTCTGAGATTGAAGTTGAGCAATCGCCGCGGGGGAGCGTGACACTAACGGGTATTAGGGGCACGGAAAGCAAGACCTGGCTATTGGAAGAAGGAACATGGGGTATTGACACCCGCGCGAACCTCACGGGCAAACTACTATCTCGCCACACGGAAGCCCATCAGGCTGCCAAGTCGGGAAAGATTGTGGAGGCCGCTGAACTTTGGAAAGCCGCCGCCCAGGATGCACAGGCCGCACATCTTCCTTCTTGGCTCGCGTCCTGGTTTTTCCTGCGTTCCGCCGACTGGCTCGCCAATGGGCACAAAGTAGACCAGGCCGATGCCGGTTGTCGTCAGGCGGTCGAGTTGACCATGCCTTCCGACCCAGCGCACGCGACGGAATTGTCGAGAGAATGTGCCGACATCTTCTATCAGCTAGGCGGTTGGGACCAGGCAGGCAAATACTATCAACAGGCTTTGACGGAGATTCGAAAAAAGGGCGATGACACTCTGGTTGCCGCAGTGATCTTGGGCAAGATGGGTGGCGTGGCTCTTTATCGCGATGAACTGGCAAAGGCGGAAGATCTCGATAGCCAATCCATAAAGATCCTGGAGCGCCTTGCTCCCAATACGCTGGCCCACGCTGCCGGTTTGAACCGGCTCGGTGTTCTCATGCAGAGCACCAGCCAACTGGATGGATCAAAAGAGTACCTTCGGCGGGCTGTGGCAATAACGGAAAAACTGATTCCAGACACCGTGCGTTTCGGTAACACGCTGGAAAATTTCGCCAACACCCTTACCATGCGCGGTGATTTGAATGAGGCCGAGCCATACCTGGTTCGGGCATTGAAACTGTTCGAGAAGCTGGATCCTGATGGCCTTCGTCTTGCTGGATGCCTTGTCGATCTTGAAGCTCTTGAAGAGGCCCGTGGTGATCTGGCCAATGCGGAACTGCACATCCGGCGTGCTTTGGCGATCCAGTCCAGGCTCCGGCCCAAGGGTGGCGGGGCTGTGAACAGCATGAATAATCTTGGAGTCATCTTGGAGGCGCGTGGCCAGTACGAAGAAGCGGAGAATTATCATCTGCAAGTCTTGGCGATCAGGAAAGAGGCATCTCCGAACTCGCTCGATGTAGCCGGGACCCTGGTGAATCTCGGGCTCCTCAACCGTGATCGCGGGGATTTGGTGAAGGCCGACCAGTGCCTCCACCAGGGTTTAGCAATCTACGAAGCCCTTGCTCCAACAAGCCTTAACCTCGGCACCAGTTACTACGCTATGGGCACGGTTGCTTCACTTCGTAGAGATTGGGATGTCGCCGAAGACTATTACCGAAGGGCCCTGGTCATCGCCGCCGCAGCAGCACCCGGCGGGTTGGAGATGGCGAATAGCCTCAAGGAGTTAGGAAAGGTTCTTCAGGCGAAAGGAAAGTGGACGGAGGCGGAGAAGAGTTATCTGCAGGCATCGAACATACTGCAAGCCATGGCGCCGGCAAGTACGGGGCACGCAGAAGCCCTGATGGGACTGGCGGAGACCAAGCGTCACGAGCAGCAGTTGGATGCATCGGCGCAGTTGTTTGAGCAAGCCCTGAATGCTCTGGAAGGGCAGACTGCCCAACTGGGTGGTGCGAACGAAGTCCGCGCCGGCTTTCGTGGCAGTTTCGACAATTACTATAAGAACTACATTGATCTGCTGATCGCGCAGGGCAAACCTGAGCGGGCCTTTCATGTGCTAGAACAGTCGCGAGCGTATGCTCTGCTGGAAACCCTGGCTGCCGGTCACGTTGATATTCGCAAGGGTGTGGATGCCGAATTGGTCGAGCAGGAGCACTCGTTACAGGGGTTGCTTCGTGCCAAGTATGATCGCCGCATACGGCTGCTCAGCGACAAACACACCGAAGAGCAAGTGGCGGTGGTCGACAAAGAGATCAAGGAACTTAGTGGCCAATATCGGGAGGTGGAGGGACAAATCCGCTCCACGAGCCCAGTCTATGCGGCGCTGACGCAACCGCAACCGTTGAGTGCCAAGCAAGTGCAGGAGCAGTTGTTGGACAATGACACTCTGTTGCTGGAGTACAGCCTGGGCGAGGAGCGCAGCTATCTTTTTGCCCTGACTCCCAGTTCGCTCAACAGCTATGAATTGCCAAAACGCGCAGAGATCGAGAGCAAGACGAGGAGTCTTTATGATCTGCTCACCGAGCGAGATCGTCCCCTCTCCGGTGAGAGCCTTCGAGCCAGGCAAACGCGGATAAGCAAAGCCGAGGCCGAATATCGCGATGCAGCTTCCGCGCTCAGCCGTATTTTGTTAGGTCCGGTGGCAGGGCTGCTGGCGCAGAAGCGTTTGCTCATTGTGAGCGATGGCGCACTGCACTATGTGCCGTTTGCCGCCTTGCCGGTGCCCAGAACGTCTGGCCAGGACTCATCATCGACGCCCTTGATGGTGGATCACGAGATCGTAAACCTGCCCTCTGCCTCGACCTTGGCAGTTTTGCGGCATGAGCAAGCCGATCGCAAGCAGCCCACCAAACAGGTGGTCGTACTGGCCGATCCGGTTTTTGATAAGCAAGACGCAAGGGTGAAGTCGACGGGAGATCCGAGCGGGAGCAAGGGAGAACAAAGGAGCAAGGACGACAATGAGGCTGACTTGTCCAACGTGCCCTCCATGCGGCAACTAACCCGTTCAGCCGCGGACTTGGACCTGGCGCCAAGGGGAGAGCTTCGCTTGCCGCGGCTTCCCTTCACGCGAGATGAAGCAAAGGCGATTTTGGCCGTCGTGCCACTCAGCGCGGGGAAGGAGGCATTGGATTTCGATGCCAGCCGGAAGTTCGCTGTCAGTGGGGAGTTGACGAAATACCATGTCGTGCACTTCGCCACCCACGCATTGGTAGACAACGTCCATCCTGAACTCTCTGGCCTGGTGTTGTCCCTGGTGGATCAACAAGGTGCGCCGCAGGACGGATTTTTGGTCCTGCAAGACATCTACGATCTGGATTTGCCGGCGGACTTGGTGGTATTGAGTGCCTGCCAGACAGGGTTGGGGAAGCAGATCAACGGAGAAGGTATGATCGGGCTTACGCGCGGTTTCATGTATGCAGGGGCTTCGAGCGTGGTGTCGACTTTATGGAAGGTGGACGACTTTGCCACGGCGAAGCTGATGGGGCATTTCTATAGGGCGATGGAGCGGGGCAGGATGACCCCGGCGCAGGCATTGCGCCAAGCCCAGCTCGCGCTGTGGAAAGAGGGCCGCTGGTCAGCACCTTATTATTGGGCTGGATTTACACTTCAAGGAGAATGGAAGTAAGTTAGACAAGGAGAAGATCCGGTTTCGAATCCAATTTTTTTGGAAGTGCAATCCAGATGGCCCCCAATTCACCTGTTCCCGAACGCGATCTGACCACGGCCCAGTTCGATGCATTGCTGCGGCGGCTGGATACGGATCGCAATCGAGCTGGCGAGAAATATGAAGAAGTTCGCTGGAAGCTGGTTCGATTCTTTCAATGGAATTCGTGTTTGGCAGCGGAGGAGCTGGTTGACGAGACACTCAACCGGGTTGCAGAAAGGGTTGCCGAACGGGGAGACGAGATTCCAGACGTCACGGCCTTTGCCTGGGGGGTGGCCAAGAAGGTCCGACTCGAGGCCCTGAGGAAGGACTCGAAAACTGTGCACCTCCCGGATTTGCCGGACGTGGACAGTGTTGTTGCAATTGACGGAGATTGGACAGGCACAAAACACGAACTGGCTGAGAGGCGGCTCAAATACCTGCGAATGTGCATCCAATGTCTGTCGCCGCAAAATCGGAGATTGTTGTTGAGGTACCACGCGCCGAAAGGACGGAGAATTGAAGGACGCCAGCGGTTGGCGAAAGAAAACGCGCTCTCCATGCTCGCCCTCAGGGTCCGAGCCAATCGCCTCAGATACAAACTGGAAGAATGTATCAGGAAACGCTTTGCCACCGACTCACGCTGAGATTGAGTATGAACGGTGACTGAGTTGACCATTGCCATGATCGACAAAGCCGAACAGCAGCGCTTGATGACCCGATATTTGTTCGGAGAGGTGTCCGAGGAAGAGCGGGCTGAATTTGAAGACACGTATCTGAAGAACAGTGATGTCTTCCAGGAACTCATCGGTCTTGAAAACGAGATCATCGATCGCTATGTCCTCGGCGAACTACCCCAGCCTGATCGAGAGAGATTTGAACGCTCTTTTCTCACCCACCCAGAGCGTCGCGAGACGGTAGAAATCGCTAGATCCCTTTTGGCGCATTCTGCCTCCGCAGAGAATGTGAGCTCCCATGTGGACAGCCACTCCCGGGGAGAGCGCCTGGGGTTTACCAGCAAACCCGCTGCATGGCGAATGCAAGTTGCGGCCGCGGCTGTCTTTCTCCTTATGACGACCGGAATCTTTGCTCTGCTCATCGTCAATCGCAGGCTGGGCAATGAGGTGGAGAGGCTTCGGACAGAGCAAGCCGCAACCGCGCACGATCGAGAAGCTCTACAGCAGCAGATGGAAAGCCTGCAGGCAGATCTGCAAAAACGTGACAGTGCGATTGAGCAACTCGCCGAACTGCAAAACGATCGCAACATGGTCTCTTTCACGCTAGGCGGCGAAGTGCCGCGTGGAAACAATGAACCCGCGAAGTTGATAATCCCGGCCAGCGTATCCTTCGTTTCCCTCCACTTGACCATGGCTCGCGACCCGCGTTCGCACTACAATTTGTCGGTCAAGACAGCGGGAGGGAATCTTGTCTGGCGTGGACAAAACATACAGAGCCGGACTATGGATGGCGGAAGTCAGGAAATTGCTCTCGTGCTGCCCGCTCATCTCTTCCAGAATGGCGATTACGTGATTCGAGTCACCACGGGCCGTGAGGATGTATTTGACAATGTGGCGGGCTTTACGTTCCGCGTCGTTAAGCACTAAACTCCTCGTCTTTTTTTGACTCATCGAAAAATTGCAGGTGAAGCTCGCCGCTGCGCGAGATACCCTACCTCGGCCGACGCAAGAGACTTCCATCGCAATGCCGATTCCCAACTCGGTGGCATAGATAGCTTTCGCCGTCGACGCGCCGGCTAACAGAGAAACAGCGAGTTGTACCCCGTAACCCAGCAATACTTCGTTGAAAAAGTCGTTAGATATCAATCACTTGCAAGCATCTGAAGAGATTCTTTGTAACACTTTGCGATTTGCACTCATATCTAATGAGAGTAGAAGAAAAAGTCACAGGCTTCTCGGAAAGCTGTGGTTTCCTCTCGGCGATTCGTCCATCGCCAGCAGTTCACACAGATAAAAACAGGTCTCGTTTATGGAAGAAGCAAAGTTTGCTGTTTCAGTTGTTGGGGAAATGGTCTGTTTCTCCAGGGACGGTTTGGTTAGGGACTGCGCAATCCCCCTTGCTGGCCGTACTGGTATGCGGCATTTGTAAGCGATTCTGTTCGAATTCTTATGAGCAGTCTGAACTCAGTCTTTATCCGGCTTAGGAGCTATTCGATGACACATTCTCGTCTCTTGTTGGCTGTCCCACTATTGGTTGTTGCATTCTTTACCAGCGTTGCTCGCGCTCAGGATCCGCTGTGCGATGTGACCTGCACGCCCGACCCAAACTCAAACTCCTACCTGGGAGCGGTTGTGGCGCGCTCCCAGATGCAGAATGCGCGCGGTTATTCCAGCCCCATAGTGGCTAAAGCGCCGCTGCGCGCGGCCGCCGCGAGCGTCGCCGGTGGTACTACCGTGATCGGCAGCCAGAGCTACAACTACACTGTCCCCATTCTGAGAATGCCGGGTCGGGCTGGCATGGACCTGGTGTTGAATCTCTATTACAACAGCCGGATTTGGGACGTCGACACGGTCAACAGCACGGCCACTTTCAATGCTGACCGCGATTATCCCAGCTACGGCTTCCGCCTCGATTTCGGATATGTAGAGAATCGGAGTGTATCGCAAATGCCGGCGATCACTGTTACTCAGGGAGATGGAACGAAGGAGGCTCTTGCGCAAAGTACAGACCCGGCGAACCCTCAAATGTTCTACTCAACCGACGGCACGCACATCCAATACAACAATTCCACTCATGTCCTCAATTACAAGAACGGCACAACTGTCCAGTATCTTCCATTCCCCTCGAACACCGGTGTCCCCTTGAATGCCGGCCTCTTCCGCCCGGTATGGATCAAGGACACCAACGGCAATTATTTTTCCATTTCCTACGTATCAGGGCACGATCAGCTCATTTCAACAATCACCGACAGCCTGGGCCGCGTCATCATTTTCAACTATGACTCTTCGAATCGTTTGACCAGCCTTACCCAAGTGCTGCATGACTCGAGTACCAAGACCCACGTGAGTTTTACCTGGGGAACCAAGTACGGGGCAGGATATGCCTGGTACAACTTTTCCGGCCTCACGGTCAGCGGAACGCCGGACCTTAACACGCCATTGAACGTCCTGACCGGGTGCACCTACCCGAATGGGACGGGTTACAGGTTTACTTATGGCGACTGGGGAATTATCAACAAGATTGAAACGCTGAGCTCAACCGGACTTACTCGGAGCTACAATAGTTATGATTATCCTCTGGTCGGCGCAGGGGCCCTGACCGACGCCCCCACCTACACCCACCAGATCATCTCTCCCGACGGGACTGACACCAACACCTCCGTCTGGACTTATGCCACCACCAAAGTTGGCCCCGGCATGGTGACCAGCATGGCTATTACCGACCCCAACGGCGCCACCACCACCACCAACCTTGATCCGGATACCCGGCTGCCCTCGTCCGTCCAGGTCAGCGACAGCTCCAACAAAACGCTGCGGACAATGAACTACACCTGGATAGGGACCTCTCCCGTCCTGGTTCTTGGCAGCATCGTCACCATCAATGACGCCGGGCAGCAGTCCGAGGTTGCATACGGCTATGATCCCTGGGCGAATGTTACTCACGTCTACGAATATGGCTTCAGCGGGGCGCTCAAGCGCCACACTGTTACCACCTACGGGACAACCGGGGACTATGTGGCGTTGCACATCGTTGATCGGCCAACCCAGATTCTTGTCAAAGACGGCTCGGGGAACACGGTTGCGCGCACAGACTTCGCGTATGACACCGGCACTCTCGCCTCCATCACCGGCGCCAATAACCATGACGATCAAGGGTATGGGACCGGTTTCACTACCCGCGGCAATCTCACCTTGACCACCCGTTATTCCAACGCGTCCGCCGGGACCGGAGCCATCACGCGAACATCCAACTATGACACTCTGGGCAACCTGGTGGTGGCGCAGTTGGATTGCTGCAACCAAGAAACGTTTAAGTTCAGCAGCGGCACCCAGTACTCAGCCCCCGATTCCGTCGTGCGCGGGCCCAGCGGCGGGCCCCAGTTCACCACCAGCTATGCATACAATCCGGACAACAGTCTGCTTTTATCGAGCACGGATGAAAACGGCCAAGTCACCGGCTATCAGTATGATTCTATGAATCGCTTAATCCAGACTACCCTGCCTCCACAAGGCGGAACGGCCGTGCAGGTCAATACAGCTTTCGATGACGCAAGCGCTTCTCCGGCGGTAACCAACTCCAGCACCGCCAACAGCGCCGTCTCGGTCACAACCTTGGACGGCATGGGCCACACCATGCAGGTTGACAGCAAGAACGGAAGCACCGCGGTCAGCAGCGTGAAATACGCGTATGACAAACTGTGGCAGCGCACCCAGGTCTCCAATCCCTTTGTGCCAGCTTCTAATCCCTTGGCTCCGCCAGATATCATCCTTAACACCACATCCAGTTATGACGCTCTGGGACGCGTCACGCAGGTCACCCCGCCCAGTGCGGGATCTAGCCAGTATTCTTATTCCGGCAGTAACGTGACCATTACCGACCCGGCAGGCAAAGCACGAAAGAACGTCATGAATGCTGCGGGGCAGTTGGTTGAAGTCGATGAACCCGGCGAGACCTTCGCCGGTACTGCTTCGAGCGGCGGTCTAACCATCGGCGGCACGCTGCAAAGCATCGTGGTGGGCGCCCACGGCGGCTCACCCGGCGCCGGCAGCGTTACGATTGGTGGCGCCGAGCAAAGCATCGCCGCCCAGCACACACACTCTGCCGGTTCCTTCACCGTTTGGGGCGCTGAGCAATCGACGACGATTCAGGACTGCAGCGGGGCTGCCGATGGGTCTCCTTGCACTTACACCCAGGTCGACGATTCCGGATCGGTAACAGTTACGGTTGGGAGTTTTCAGGCGGTGGCTTTTTATGGGGCGGGGTCGACCGCCGATTCCGTCACGGCCGATCTGGTGACGATGTTGAATTCCCCGGGCTCCCAGTTGAATCCCGCGGGCTCCCCAGTCACCGCCACTTTGTCCGGGGGCACGGTTTCTCTTACCAGCAAGGCGACGGGCGCGGCCGTCAATTTCGCGATGACTACCTCCAGCAACACTGGGAGTCCTCAATTTTCCGGTCCCTCGTTTGGCGCGACGTTGTCCGGCCCAGCCATGACCGGTGGTTCAGACGGATCGCCCCGCTATGACGCAGGCACGGTCACCGTCACGGTTAACGGGCATGCTGACAGCGCCAGCTTCGGCCAGAACAGCACCAGTAGCACGCTGGCCAGCGGACTGGCGGCGGCCATCAACGCTGATGCCAATGCGTCTGTCACGGCCTCAGCTTCGGGCGGCGGCCTCAGCCTGACCTCCAAAGTCCAGAGCAGCGCAGGAAACTATCCGCTCGCCGTCGCGGTCAGTTATGACACGGCCCACTTTAGCAGCGCCTCGTTTTCAGCCACTCGCTCCGGCGCAACGCTCACCGGCGGTGTGAATAGCTCGGGGGGAACCACAATCTATGACGCGGGAACCGTGAACCTGATTGTGGGCGGATTCACTGCTTCCGCCGCTTATGGCCAGAATACCAACAGCACCGCCAGTCAAGTGGCCTCCGCTCTGGCCCTGGCCCTGAATGTCTCCGCTTCGCCGGTTAATGCGAGCGCCTCCGGAGCGTCTGTCTCCATGACATATAAGTCTGTCGGGGTGGCCGGAAACACGGCGGTCAATGTCACGTCCACCACCAGCCAGACAGCTAATTTCACCACCGGATCATTCAGCGGCAGCGCCACGCTTGCCAATGGGGCTGACCCTTATGCTGGAACGCTCTCCAGCCCCTTCGTTACTACCTACTCGTATGACGTGTTGGATAACCTTATTGCAGTCTTCCAGGCGGCCGGGATTGTCAAAGGGCAGCAGGTTGCCGGCCAGCCGCGCAGCTACTCCTATGACAGCCTGAGCCGGATGCTCACTGCGACCACGCCGGAATCGGGGACGGTGACGAACTATTACACCAAGTCTGACGGGACCGCCTGCGCTGGAGATCCGTCCTTGCCCTGTCGTGTCCAGGACGCGCGCGGCGTGGTCAAGACTCTTTCCTATGACAGCATGAATCGGCTTGCCGGGGTTACCTACAGCGACGGAACTCCCAGCGTGACTTATGCCTATGATGCCGGTGGCGCGGCAGCGTTCGCCCTGACCCGTCTGACCTCTGTCACCGAAGGCGCCAATTCGCAGACGTTCGCCTATGACAATTTGGGCCGCGTTAAAACCGTGAGCAACGTCATCGACGGTACAACTTATTCGGTTCAGTACGGCTACAATCTGGCCAGTGATCTTACCTCCATCACTTATCCCACCGGCCGTGTGGTGGCGCAAAACGTTGACGCCATTGGCCGCCTGTCATCAATTTCTGACGGCGCCACGTATCTCAGCGGTTTGAGTTACAACGCCGCCGGCCAGCCCTTGGGCTACACCCTGGGCAACGGCGTCCAAGCCTCATTCGGCTATAACGATCACTTGCAAATTTCTTCGCTGCGCTATTCCAAGACCGGGAGTCCGACGGACATTTTGAACCTGGGCTACGACTACGGCGCAAATAACAACGGCCAGATCCAGACGGTGCATTATTACACTGCGCCGGGAACAGAAGACACCACCAAGTCAGAGAAATTCACCTACGATCCTCTGGCTCGCCTGAGCGCCGCGCAAACAACTACAGTGAACTCCGCCCCCGGCACCTGGAGTCTGCAATGGGGATATGACCGCTTGGGCAACCGGCTGTCACAGACCTTGACTGGAGGCGGCGTCAGCATTGGCCAGCCGAATTTCGTGATCGATCCCGCCACCAACCGCATCGTCGGTTACTGCTACGATGCAGCGGGCAACCTGCTTGATGAAGGCACGTGTCCTGCAGGCACCCACCAATACAGCTATGACGGAGCTAACCGCCTCAATAAGATCAATGCTGGGCCGCCCACGTACACCTATTTCGACGCGCTCAGAATTAAAAAGGTCGCAGGATCGACAACCACGGTTTATGTTTATTCCGACAGTGGGCCAATTGTAGAGTATGTAAACGGCGGCGTGAGCAAGGAATATATTTATGCCGGGTCAAATCTGCTGGCCACCATTGCCGGAACCAGCATCACCTACCATCACCCCGATCATCTCTCCAACCGCGCCGAGACCGACGCCTCGGGCAATCCCGTGCGGTCCTTTGGCCACTTTCCCTATGGCGAGACCTGGTACGAGACAGGAACGGCGGACAAGTGGAAATTCACCAGCTACGAACGCGATTCGGGAACCGGCGAGACGGGATTGGATTACGCCATGTTCAGGGACTACGTTTCCGGACAAGGCAGGTTCATGAGTGCCGACTT
>Ga0207130_1057_pt1 | contig 37313 bp, 34 predicted proteins | sample Alteio_BWMinHeat_16_FD_153545 | JGI IMG/M metagenome (GOLD analysis project Ga0207130, IMG submission 153545) | Enriched cells from forest soil in Barre Woods Harvard Forest LTER site, Petersham, Massachusetts, United States -... | ecosystem: Environmental > Terrestrial > Soil > Temperate forest >... | reverse complement strand
CCCCGTGCACATCACCACCGAAATATGATGCAGCGCTTCCTCCGTCCGCATCCGTTCGAGCAGTTCGAATCCGTCCATTTCCGGCATATTGATGTCGACAAGCATCAGATCGATCTGCTCGCCCTTTCGCGTTTTCTCATTCAATATGGCAAGGGCTTCCTTGCCGTTGCGCGCCACGAGAAAATTACAGCGCAATCCCGGGACTTCGATGAGCCTGAACTGGGTTATCTCAATATCCGCGCGGCTATCGTCCACCAGCAGGACATTGGCCAACGGATCGTCCGTATATCCAACAGGCGCACTGACGGGCACCGGTTTCGGTGCAGGCGGATGTGCGTCCACCTTATCCGGCATTGTTTTGGGAATAGTAAACAAAAACGTTGCTCCCGCACCGGGTTGGGATTTACACCAGATTTTACCCCCGTGAGACTCTATAATTTTCTTGCAGGTTGCAAGGCCGAGCCCGGCCCCCTCTACTTCATGGTGCGCCAGGCGTTTGAAGGGCTCAAAAATCTTCTGGAAATAAACCTCCTCGATGCCGGGGCCATTGTCGCTCACGTGAAACAGCCAGCTCTCTGCCAGTTCCTCCGCATGGATATGGATGGTAACGCCTTCTTTGCTGTGGTGTATGGCATTGCTGATGAGATTCTGCAGCACCTGTATCAGCTGTATGCGCTTGACGTAGATTTTCGGCAATGAGTCGCTGGTGATAACCGCACCGCGCTCGCGAACAAGCCGATCCAGATTCTCCAATACCTCCTGCAGCACCATGGGGGTATCGCAGATTTCCTTGACTATCTTCCCCGGGTTATCCAGCCGGGTATAAAGGAATACCGTATCGATAAGCATATGCATGCGGTCTGCCGCATTCTGGATATGCTGAAAATAATCATGGGCTTTTTGGGAAAATGTATTCTGCCTGGCAAGCAACTCCACAAAAGAGCGGATCGTGCGTACCGGTTCCTTAAGATCGTGCGCCAGCGCATGGGTGAAGACTTCAAGAGAGGTACGTTGCTCATAAATACGCTTTTGCATCGTACAATGCTCCATAGCCATCCGGATTACGTGATCCAGAATTTCCGAAGTAATGGTCGATTTGGAGATATAGTTCTGCGCACCTTTCTGTATGGCGGAAACGGCCACATTCTCATTGCCCTGCCCCGTAAGCATCACTACGGGAACAAAGGGATGCTTGTCCCGTATCTGTTTTAGAATTTCGATACCGTTATGCCCCGGCAGGGAATAATCAAGCAGCACGCATGTCGGCTGATCCTCATCAATATGCCTAAGCCCTTCTTCCCCATCGCTGGCCTCGGAAACGCTATAGTTCTTCTCCGCACCTTTCTGCAATGTGCGACGATATAACATCCGATCATCCACGCTGTCGTCAATAATGAGTATCTTTATCATCTCACCCATGTTCGCCATCCTTCGGCAACAAAGCGATCTCAAACCAGTATTCCTTGAGGCGTTTAATGGCCTCTATCAATCCATCGAAGCTCACCGGCTTCTGCACGTAGGTATTGGCGCCAATCTGATAACATGCCTCGATATCCCGCTCGTCGTTGGACGTGGTAAGAATAATAACCGGTATCTGTTTTAGCGACGGGTTCTCTTTTATAAGCTGGAGCGTTTTACGCCCGTCCAGGCCCGGCATGTTTAAATCGAGCAGAATGAGCCCCGGCCTTACGATGTCCGTCCTGTCACTATAAGTGCCGCTGTGCTTGAGAAATTCCACCGCTTCCTGGCCCGATTTACACCAGAAGACGGGATTGTGCAGATTGGTCTTTTTAAAAGCGCGAATAGTCGCTTCGTAGTCATCCTCGCTGTCTTCGATGATTAAGATGAGTTGCGCTTGCTTGGAGTGACGACTCATAATATTTTTCCTCAACCTCAAAAGTATTATTTTTTTTAATTACGCCTCACTCTCGGCAAGTCTTCGCACAGAAAGGCTCTCACCAGGCCGCTTCATACTCATCACGAAAACGCGAGCGCAGGGGGCATATATTAGCGTAAAAGGATGCTTTTTTCAACGGATTATAGAGGGTCCACGAAACAAAGAAGAAAATACATTATTAATAATCAGGCTGTTAAATAATTCATATTTCTTTGGGCAATATGGCAATTTCGAACCAGTATTCCTTAAGCTGCCTGATAGCGGCGATTAACCCGTCGAAATCCACCGGCTTCTGAATATACGTATTCGCACCGATTTTATAGCACGCCTCAATATCGCGTTCGTCGTCAGACGTGGTCAGAATGACCACCGGAATTTGCTTCAACGTCTCATGCCGCTTGATGGCTTCAAGCGTCTTATGGCCGCCTAATCCCGGCATGTTCAGATCAAGCAGGATGATGCCGGGCATAATGTTCGCCGGCTCCTGCAAATAAAGAAGCGCTTCTTCGCCGGAACGAGAGTGCACAATCGGATTGCGAAGGCTCGCCCTGACCAAGGCTCGCTTGGTGGCATCGAAATCATCCTCACTGTCTTCCACTATCAATATCGGCTGCGACTCACGCAGCAGTTTTTGTGTCATACGACTCTCCCTTTAACGTAAAATAAAAGATGGTTCCGCTGCCGACTTCGGATTGCAGCCAGATTTTTCCCCCGTGACGCTCGATTATCTTTTTCACGAAAGTCAGCCCGACGCCCGTTCCTTCCTCGTGCGAATCATTGTTGCCTTGCAGACGTTTAAATATCCGGAAAATCTCATCATAGAATCCTGCGGCTATTCCCCTGCCATTATCTTTTACATAAAATACTTCATTGAAAACCTCCCCCCCGAACGGTTGGGTGCTCAAAAACCCGATTTCTATCTCCTTCTCCGGGCTATCATTATACTTTATGGCATTGGTGATAAGGTTACGAAAAACCTCGGTAATACGCGTCTGATCGCAGATCACTGTGGGCAATGGTTCTGAAATGATAATACGCGCCTTGCGTTCTGCAAGAAGCACATCCAGCGTGTTCTCTATGTCGTGTATGACGGCATTGATATCGGTGGGCTGAATCGCCAGTTCCTGCCGTCCCAGACGGGAGAAATAAAGCAAATCATTTACGAGTTTTTCCATGCGCTGGCTTAGATAGCTCAGACGACCGAGCCGGGAGACGCTGTCGGCATCGAGTTTATCCTGGTTATCCTCCAGAAGGAACCGTGCGTGATTATGCAGGCCACGCAGAGGCTCTTTCAAGTCATGCGATGCAATGTAGGCAAAATCATCCAGTTCCTTGTTGCTGAGTTCCAGGGCTTTTGTGTAGTGAGACAGCCTCGTTTCCCATTCTTTACGTGCCGTGATATCACGAATAATGCCTACAAATGCCCTCTCTTCGCCGACGCTGAATGCGTTGATTCCCAGTTCCATGGGAAAAATCGAGCCATCTTTGCGTTTTGCGGTGACCTCGCGACCGATACCGATGATCTTGGCTTCGCCTGTCCTCAGATAGTTGCCGACATAGGTATCATGCTCTCCATGATATGGTTCCGGCATCAGCATTTTGACATTCTGTCCGATGACTTCTTCCGCCTTATAGCCAAAGATACGCTCAGCAGCTGCATTGAAGCTCTGAATAATGGCGCGGCTATTAATAGTAATAAGGCCATCCAATACCGTATCAAATACGATCCTCAGGCGGGTTGCACTGTCCTTTATTTCCTGTTCTGCCTCCTTGCGTGCAGTAACATCGTTCAGCGAGCCTATAAACTCGCGTAGTGATCCGTCAGCAGCAAGTAGTGCCACTCCCCGTATCTCCACATGGACATATTTGCCATCACGTGCGCGCAGACGATATTCCATTTCGAAATTCGTGTTTTTGGCCATCGCCTCTTCCCAGATTTTCTTCACACGATCGCGATCATCGGGATGCACGATATCCAACCATCCAAATGTGGCGATATCGTCAGCGGGCTGTCCTGTAGTCGTTTCCCACCACTGCCTTAAGGGTGACATTTTTTCTATGCCCCCCTCCTTCCACGTCCATATAACCTGCGCACTCGCCTCCACCAGCGCCCGGTACCGCTCCTGACTCTCCCATACTTCCCGCTCTGCTTCTTTGCGCGCAGTGATATTATGAATTATTTTTGATGCGCCTATAATCTCTCCGGCTACATTATGAATAGGAGACACCGTCAGCGAAACCTCTATGTGCTGCCCATTTTGACGGACACGCACAGTTTCAAAATGCTCAATTCGGTTTCCTCGGCGCAGCTCGGAGATAATACCACTTTCCTCCTCCATTCGTTCCGGAGGAATAATGATGCCAATATGCTTGCCAACAATGTCCGCAGTGCTGTAGCCGAATAAATGTTCCGCCCCTCTGTTCCATGAGGTAATGATTCCATCCAGAGTTTTACTGAGGATGGCATCTTCGGATGATTCGACAATGGCCGCCAGAAGCGCGTTATTCTTTTCCGCCTGCCTCACCTTTTCCGTATTTTCCTGAAATACATGCAGCACCTGCGCAAGTTTCCCGATTTCATCCTGCCTATTCTGGAATAAGGGGGCCAACGAGACGGGTTTACCCTCTATGGCATTCATCAGGGCTCCCACCATCGCATTGATGGGAAAGATCACGCGGCGGGTAATCACCAGGAAACTGTAGGCGCACAGCCCAAGCGCAAATAACAGGAATAAGGAATTAATTGCGATTTCCCGTTGCGTTTTTGCCTTCAGGACATCAACATAGCTTCGCGTTTCCTTTAGAGCCGAATCTTTAAGCGCATTCAACGAATCGGTTGTCTGGGTCGCTAGTTCAAGCCAGAATTCGACGCTGATAGGATAGGAAGCGCCATGCTTCGCTCCCGGCACGTAGAAAATATCCCGCATCATATCGTAAACGGAAAAGTAGTGACTCTTCGCATCCTTGAAATAAGGGGTAATGGCGGGATAGAGCTTTCCCTGATTCGCAAGCGTATCACTGATATTCCATCCCAGATCGACCACGCCCTGCCATTGCAGTAACTGCGCCTGCTCCTGTGGTGTTGGATCAACGTTCTCCACGAGCAGCCGCCCGATGACGGATCGTTCCCGCCCGGAATATTCCATGATAATTCCCAGCAAATGCTTAAAGCGCATATGCAGGGTTACGAAAGGATCCACATCGGTAAAACGCGTAACAAACTGCATCCACAAATCTTCGGTCTGCTGCGTCATGGCCGTGGCTTGTGTAAACCAGCGCTGCGACAGGGCATGGTCACGTTTCCCGGCCGGCAGGGCAATGCTTATGTCGATCTGCTGGCGCAACTTCTGCAAGTCCAAGAATTGCGACTTGGATTTTTGTAATTGATCAGCAAGTTCCGGAAAATCGTATTTTCCCAATGCACTCAGCGTATCCTGCACTGTTTCATCCACATTCCTGCGACTAGTTTCGAGGTGAGGACGAAGGTTATTCATGGTTTCCGCATCCGACGCATACAGCAGGGAATAGGTGATATCCCGCTCCACCGAGAGTTTTTCTTCAGTATCAAACAGCTGATCACTCAGAAGCGTTGCCTGTTTGAGGAATTCGATTTTGGAGAGGCGCTGCCATTCCGTGTACGTTTCCCCCACCACCAGCGAAATAATGAGTAGGGTCAGCGCACCGATAATAAAAAGCAGAATATTGCGGATAGATAACTGCGGGCGCATAATTATCGCCCCTCTTCCGGTAAAGCGGGATGCACGATCGTCACCAGCTTGAGAAGGCGATCCTGCACGTTCAGATGGGCTGCCGACAGGGCCTCTGTATTCAACTCAACGCTGATATGATCGTTCTTGCGGCCGAACTCAAGCATGCCTCCGGAGCCTAAGAAATCTCCAAAATCGCTTACGGTCAGTATGCTCCTGCCCGTCAGGTGTTTCCGCAGCTCCGGCCAATTCTGTTTTTCCGCAGCATTGATATACAAAAGCTGACAGTTCTGCGTATCGTTCACCGTATGGACCATCCGAAGCGTTATTTCACGCTGGTTGACTGTACGCCCCACGATAGGTTGCAAATGGCCCTCAAAGGGGTCTTCGCCAAAAATACACACCGTCATGGCAGAGGGAAGTACCGGCCAATCCGTATATTTGAGAAAGTTATAGAGCAATCCAGCTTTGATTGCCTGTTCCTGTAATTCAAGGCCTTCATCGGTGGCATTTGCCTGCAGGGAAAATCCTGCCGTCAGAAACAGGAGAATTCCTATCCGATAAAGTCTTCGAATTAATACCGCCACGTCAAATTACCGAAAATACTCCGAGGGATTTCACCGGCGTTGGCATCCGTCGGTGAAGAGAATTCACGATGCTCGGCCTGAAGCAGGTTCTGCCCTACCAGATTAAACTGAAGCCCATTCATAATCCGCCAACTGTACCGTGCATCAAGACGCCAGTACGCCTTAACATCAAACGCTGGCAAGGACGCGACATAATACAAGGTTGTATCGAGTGAGGTATCATGTGGCAAATCCCAACGTGAACTCAGATTGAACTGCTGCGTTGGCGACTGTGTATCAGCTCCCTGTGAATCGATTGCAGAATTGCTGGGTGGCCCATGCAGATCGATCTCCAGTATGCTATAGGATGCCGAGAGATTAAGCGTCTTGAGGGCGCGCCAGTTAGCCGTCGCCTCAATACCATGAGTTTCACCCGATGTCTCGTTGGTAAAGGCAAAGGGAAAGACAAAATGCACGACCGGGCTGAATGCCACTGACGGTGCCAAAAAGGTATTGGTCGAAAGATTGCTGTAATCGTTGTAGAACACGGAAACATCGGCAGAAACCGAGGGGGTAATCTGACGGCGATATCCCAGCTCATAGGCAACCAGATCTTCGCTGGTATATTTGGGATCGGCACTCAGCACAAGACTGATGGGCACAGGAAAGGATATGGTAGGCGGAAAGGTCGTTTCATTAATAGTCAAATCGTGCTCCAGCCGGCTCGGGGTGCGCACCGCGCGGGAGACCGCAGCCCACACCATCTGGTTTTCATCGGGTTGCCACTGGAGGCGCGCGTTCGGTTCCACTTCGAATCCCGTATAGTCATTATGTTCAAGCTTGGAGCCTAATGTCAGAAACCATTTTTTGGGCACCAGCGTGATTTTATCCTGCACAAACCCGCCGAATATCTGGGTACCCTCGTAGGCACTCGGAAAGGACACGAAAGACGATGACCCTGCCAGATTATCGGCACTGTACCGGTAATCAGCACCGAGTGTAATCTTATGCCGTCCATAGGACGGCAGATCATATTGTGCTTCCAGATCGAATGTCGTGCGTTGATCCCTCACTATCAGCTGTTCCTGAAATTCAGAATCGAGATAGCTCTGCAGCATCAAATGGGAATCCTCGGAGAATGCGCGGTTCCATCGGGCAAGGACATTGGCGCCCCTTTCCGAAAGGTTCTCCACCTGCGTCAACGCGTAGGGTGAAACCAGAAGTGGTAGTGTCCGGAAATCGCTGCTGTTGTCTTCGTAAATATCCCCCTGCACCGTATAGGTATCTTTAGATGAACTGCCGTTCAGGTCAGCGCGGAAGCCGGCGTGGGCATCCGCCGCTGCGTCATGGGCATCTCCTCCGGTCGGGGTCTTGTCATCATTCAGATTCCGGTACTTGCCGTAGATACGATAATAGCCGTCTTCGCCATCCTTGCCTATCTTGCCGCCGTACCGCTCCTCTACCGTTCCTCTTTCCTGATTGCCTGCCGTCAGGCTTGCCAGATTGCCCTGGGTATCCTGTGCTTTCTTGGAGATGATATTGATAACACCGTTAACCGCATTGGCTCCCCATAGGGTCGCTCCCGGTCCACGCACCACTTCAATACGATCAATATCCTCAAGGACCATGTCCTGCGCATTCCAATGAACGCCGGAGAACAGCGGATCGTAGACCGTCCTGCCGTCCACCAGTACCAGCAGCTTGTCTTCCAGCGCGCTGTTGAAGCCTCTGACGCTAATCGCCCAGCTGTTTGCATTGATTTGCGCCACCTGCACACCCGGCACCAACCGTAACGCATCCGGAACAGAGGTTGCACCCGAGCGCATAATATCTTCATTCGTTAATACAAATATTGCCGCCGGTGCATCCAAAAGCTTTTCCGGCGCTTTGGAAGCAGATGTCACCGTTGCATTAAAAAGCTGCTCAGGGGAAAGTTCAAAATTATCGACCGTTTCTGCCGCGTGGGAGTTACTCGCAGCACCGGCCATGCTGCCGATGATAAGAAATATCGCGACAAAGCGGTGACAGCCCAGCATTGTTCCCTGTCGTTTTGTTTTTCTTTGCAGCAAATGAAGCATTGTTGGTAATGCGTATTTTTGCGTGACCTATTTCTCATAGAAGAATCATCGCCTTAATACAATCTGTAATTGAATGAATATTTAGAATTTTACCCAAAGTATTATAAATGATAAAAAATACACTCTCTACCTGCAGGCACCGGTAAATATTAAATGCCCTCACTGATTTTACCTAAAGACTCATGAATTCTCCCCTCGCCAAACTGCCATTATCATCCCTCGATATCCTCTTGATCGAAGATAACATCGGCGACATTGAGCTTACTATAGCGGCCTTCAACGAGTTGAAGACTCCCCATCACTTCCATATCGTCAACGACGGTGAGGAGGCGCTGGAATTCTTACACAAAAAAGGGGCACATGCAGGAGCAATAAGACCCAACCTCATATTGCTTGACTTGAATCTTCCTAAAAAGAATGGGTGGGAAATACTCCATAACATAAAACAGGAGCCTACCTTGAAGGCCATTCCCATTGTGGTACTCACGAATTCACAGGACGAAAGAGATATCGCCATGTGTTACATGCTGCATGCCAACAGCTATATTGTTAAACCTCTGGGCTTTGCTGAGTTTGTCAACGTCATCCAGGCGACTGAGAATTTCTGGCTGCGCATCGCGGCAAGGCTTCCTTAACCGGGCGTCGCCCTCCGCAAAGGGCAAATCAGGCCGCCTTATCAATCCATTTTCTGAGCATCTCCGTAATCTGCTCCGGCCGAAATGGCTTATTAAGGTAATCGTTCATGCCTGCGCGCAAGCATTTCTCACGATCACCGACCATGGCATCCGCCGTCAGCGCCACAATAGTAACATTGTGGGAAAGGCTATCCGTATTCTTACGGATATGACCCGTAGCCTCGAAGCCATCCATTTCCGGCATATGGCAGTCCATGAATATGAGATCATAGCTGTCCTTGGACACCATTTCGACGGTTTCACGTCCGTTCATCGCGGTGAACACCTTGCACCCGTGTTTCTGCAGAACCTTGGTCATCAGCATCAGGTTAACCTTCATATCATCCGCCACAAGCACGCGTGCACCGAAAAACATGTCGGACTGAATCGCATTTCTCTCTGTATACGTCTTCAACATGCTCTTAATGACGTGCCGCGTTAGCAGGCGCAGCTTCATTCCCTTCTGCTGCGCATCTCCTAACACTTGCAACGCTGCCTTGAGTACATCGGGATAGTAGGGCTTGACGAAAAAAGCGGAAAAACCCATATCCAGAAAATTGGTGCTGGTGAGCAATTGGGGATTCAAGGTGAACAGACAGACTGCCACAGGCATTCCCGAGGCTAAAGACTTAATGCGCTGCCCAAGCTGTAAGGCATCGTTGTCACCGCTGCGGTAATTAACCAATACAAAACGATAAGGATTGGCAGTCCGGGCAGCATCTTCAATTAATGCAGGTACTTTATCCACACTACATATATCGGAAGGCATGCTCCACTCGTGCAAATACTGAGTGAGCAATCTGCCATTTATGTCAGAATCATCTACTATAAGTGCGCGCAGGCCCGTAAGGTCACAATCAGGAATTTGATTGCTCCTTGCTTCTACCGGCTTCCCTCTGGCCAGAGAAATATCAAAATGAAAAACGGATCCTTTACCAAGTTGGCTACGCACCCCGATGCCTCCGTCCATCATTTCCACGAGTTTGCTGCAAATGGTCAGACCAAGCCCAGTACCGCCGAACTTGCGCGTGGTGGATTCTTCCGCCTGTGTAAACTTCTCGAAGATATGACCCAGCTTGTCCTGCGCAATCCCTATGCCGGTATCCTCTATCTCAAAATACAGATGCAGTTTTCCATCTGTTTCTTCTTTCCAGTCAATCCGTATCAGCACATAGCCTTTTTCAGTGAATTTGATGGCATTGCCCGCAAGATTGAGGAGAATCTGGCGCAAACGCAACGGATCGCCTACGAGGCAAGGCGGCAATCCTGGAGCGATGCTCACGAGTAATTCAATATTCTTTTCCTGCGTTTTATATTCCAGGAGATCCGTAGTCTCCATTACGACACTGGTTAGATCAAACGGAAGGGGCTCCAGCACCAGCTTCCCGGCAGCCATCTTGGAGAGATCGAGAATATCATTGATGATTTCGAGTAAATTCTCACCCGACTTTTTGATAATTTCCGCCCATGCGCGCTGTTCACCGCTCAACTCAGTATCAAGCAGCAATCCGGCCATGCCCAATACACCATTCATGGGTGTGCGTATCTCATGACTCATGTTGGCAAGAAAGTCGCTCTTGGCAATAGTCGCATCTTCGGCTTTTTTCTTATCTTCTTCCGCTTTATGGAGCGCTTGCTCATATTCTTCATAAGTGGCACTTATCCGCCGCATCAGTGCTTCCTGATCAAGGACGCCCTTGCTATCGGCGCTTTCACCTAATTGTTGTTTAAGAAGATTATGCATCATGCAGCTTCTGAAGGTGGTGCGATAAGGAGAGCCTGTTCATAGCACTATCTTAACCTATTAGCTCATAGCACAAATTGAATTTGTAGCAAGCCAATACAACCTGACTTGTATCCGATGCCATGATCCTATACACTCCGGAAACATATCGAGGTGATGACAGAAGAAAAATGCGGTAATAGCTTATCTAATCATATGCTTAATTGAGATGATATAATTCCGATAGATAATTTCCATACCGCATCGCCTACTGAAATTTATTGCCGACTATCTATCATATTCAGAGAGAAATTGAGAAATAACACCCCCAATAAGGCATTGCATTAATGAGCAATACATTACCCACCTTATTACTTGTAGAGGATCAAGGATTTTCTATAACGCTTTTTAAAGCGGCATTCCCTGATTATACGATTTTTACCGCCGCCACAGGAGAGGAATGCCTGGAAATACACAAACACGAAAAGCCTGATATCACTTTCCTGGATATAGGTCTTCCTGACATCTCCGGCTTGGATGTGCTCAAAACCTTGGTCGCGGAACATGGCAATCCTTACATCGTCATGCTGAGCGGCATGAATAACGATCAATACATCAAACGATCCATTGAGCTCGGAGCCAAAGGTTTTCTGACCAAGCCTTATAATAAGGAATTCATACTCCACTACATCAGTGAGTTTATCTCAAAAAAAACCGCATCCCCGTGAAGATGTCCGTCAGTAAGGCTGGAACAAGAAACACCTTATAAAAATACACCCCCCCGACAGAGGCAAGAATCTATGCAGGTTGAACTCCTTTCATGGTCGCAAAAAAACGGGTGGGATAAAAAATCCGCGCTCACGAATGCCGGCCTGGTTATTTATTTTGCCGGAAAGGCAATCGCCGAAGCCGATAAGCAGCGTCAGCAACTGCAGGGTTTTTATCCGCAGGCACACGTTCTGGGTTGCAGCACAGGCGGAGAAATATGCGGCCCGGAAGTAATGGATGGCAGTATGGTCGCCGCAGCTGTCCATTTAAGCAAAACACCAATCAGAACCGCCTCTACCTATGTAACGAATGCGGCAGAATCCCTGTCGGCAGGTCAGAAACTGGCAACCGCGCTCCATGCGCCGGACTTGCGCTACATATTTCTGCTTTCCGATGGGGTGAATGTAAACGGCAGCGATTTGGTGCGGGGTATATACGATGTCGTTGACGAACAGGTTATTGTAACGGGAGGGCTGGCGGGAGACGGTGCAGATTTTAAACACACCCTGGTGAGCCTTGATGGTGCGCCCAAGGAGAAGCTTATCGCCGCCGTGGGTTTTTACGGCGATGCCATACAGATTGGTTATGGAAGCGTGGGCGGGTGGAATCCTTTCGGCCCGGAAAGACAAATTACCAAGTCCCGGGGAAATATCCTTTACGAACTGGACGGCAGGCCGGCCCTCGATCTCTATAAGGAATACCTGGGAGAAGATGCCGCCAACCTGCCCGGAAGCGCACTGTTTTTCCCACTCAGCATCAAGCCCGCACAACAGTCGGAACACAACATGGTTCGCACCGCCCTGGGAATTGACGAAAAGGAGAAGACCATGACCTTCGCAGGCGATGTACCGGAAGGCTATACGGCCCAGCTCATGCGCGGCGACTTTAACAACCTGGTCGACGGAGCGATACAGGCCGCAGCCCTTGCGAGTTCCACCTTGCCGAATAATGCACTCGCCCTCCTCGTCAGCTGTATCGGACGCAAACTGTTGCTGGGGCAGTCCATATCGGATGAGACAGAGGCCGTCGCAGACGTGTTTGAATATAAAATTCCGACCATCGGCTTTTATTCTTACGGCGAAATATGCCATCAGCAGTTCACGGGTAAATGCAGTCTGCACAACCAGACTATGACCGTTACCGTCTTGCATGAAAAATAACCTGCCAGAAAACCTACATCGGCTGTTACATCGTCAGATCCGCAAAGTCTCGGCGGGAGATGGCCGCGTGGACTATGAAGCGCTTCTGCAGCTTATCAGCGCGGCGTATGAAGAGACCGAGCACACAAACCGCATGGGCGAACGCGCCATGCGGCTCATGTCCGACGAAATGACGCTGAAGAACAAGGAGCTCGAAGGGCACCGCCAGCATCTTGAAGAGCTGGTGACGCAAAGAACGGCGGAACTGGTGCTGGAAAAAGAGAGGGCTGAGGCCGCTTCACGGGCAAAAAGCGATTTTCTTGCCAACATGAGCCATGAGATCCGCACCCCCATGAACGGTGTATTGGGCATGACAGGCCTGCTGTTGGATACCGAGCTGAATACCGAGCAGCGTCACTGGGCCGACGTCATCAAGCAATCAGGAGAAAACCTGCTCGAGATCATCAATGATATTCTTGATTTCTCCAAGATCGAGGCAGGAAAACTGGTGCTGGAACCCGTGCCCTTTGATCTATTCGGAATGGTCAAGGAGGTAACCGATTTGCTGTCGCTTAGAACCCAGGAGCACGGCATCGAGCTGCTGGTCCAGTTTGCTCCCGATCTTCCCCATTACGTGATAGGCGATCCCACTCGACTGCGGCAGATATTGTTTAATCTTGCAGGCAATGCCATCAAGTTTACGGAAAAAGGCTACGTAGTGATTCGCGCGGAGAAAACCAAGGAAACCCATGATGGCCTGAAGCTACGGTTCGAAGTACAAGATAGCGGCATCGGTATCCCGTCGGATAAGCTTACCAATATTTTTGACAAATTTACACAGGCGGAAGAATCCACGACGCGACGCTTCGGCGGCACGGGGCTAGGGTTAGCCATCTGCAAAAAACTGGTGGAGATAATGGGTGGCGCCATTGGCGTAAAAAGCGAGCTAGGCCAGGGATCGACTTTCTATTTTGACGTGCAGCTCGGAGTCGAAGGGCAACGGGATAAAATACACTCTCCCCTTCCCGACTGCGATCTTTCCGGCATTCACGTATTAGTGGTGGATGACACGCCCATAAACTGCACTATCCTTTATCGATACCTTCTGGGATGGGGGATGCGGGCTGAAGTATGCGCCTCTGCCGAAGAGGCTATGGAAATGTTGAGAAACGCTTCTCGTGAAGACGACCCTTACCGTTTTGTGCTGACCGATTACCGGCTGAAGAAGGGGCACGGTAAAAACGGAAAGGATTTGGCCGAATGGATAAAAACATCAGATACGCTGAAGGACACCGTGCTGTTTATGATTACGGCACTTTCCCAGATTGTTACCAACGAATGTCTTAAGCAAAAGGGTTTTTCGGGGTTTCTCATCAAGCCTTTTTATCCGGATCATCTCAAGACGGCATTGCAGTTGCTGTGGAACGCCCAGAAGAAGCAAGAACCGCTGCCCTTCCTTACGCGCCACCGCCTGGTGAGCACAATGCAGATGGAAGCACAGAGCAAACCCATTCAGCCCAGCACGTTCATCGGGGCAGAGGTGCTGGCGGTGGAGGATATGAAAGTGAATCTGATGCTTGTCACGAAGATCCTGGAGAAACACGGATGCAAGGTTACCCCCGCCATGAACGGCAAAGAAGCTATCGAGAAGATGCGCGCCCAGCGCTATGACATCGTGTTCATGGATTGCCAGATGCCCGAGATGGATGGGTTCGAAGCAACTCAGCACATCCGTAAAGAAGAAGCAGCGCGAGGTCGTCATACCACCATTATAGCGCTTACGGCTGATGCCATGATCGGCGACCGGGAGAAATGCTTGAAGGCAGGAATGGACGATTACCTCAACAAGCCTTTCAAGCCCTCACAAGTCGCCGAGATGCTGGAGAAATGGGTAAAAGTATAATCTGCTCATTAAGTGTTTGTTACGCTGCAGAGCGATTGCTGCTTTCAAAACACTTTTCGACTCTTGATCATCTAAAGAAAATGGTGCCGTCGAAGGGACTCGAACCCCCGACCCTCGCATTACGAATGCGATGCTCTACCAGCTGAGCTACGACGGCACGTGCGCTTACACTATAAGCGGGCGGATGTTTAATCACATCGGCCCAATAATACAAGAAAAAGCGGCAACAATCTGAATAAAGCCTGTTTTTAGAGGCTACCTAGCGCCAGGACATGGCCAATTTCAGAAGTCTTAAGACGCCCTAAATATAGTTAATTTGTTTTTACAGATTCAATCTATAAGTGTAATATGCGTCCGCGATAACTTAAGCGACCTTTCAGTAGCATAGCTGCCTCTAGAGTGTATGACATTCGATATCGGCCAATTCATTTCTGAGACCAATCAAACCAAGTCTGTTGACGAACTGGTTTTAGCGCTTGAGAAGCATTTCCATATTCTGGGCATTGAGACCTTCCTCATAAGCCTTCTTAATGATCATCCCTCTTTTGGATTGCCCGCACGGCACGGCATCATCCGCAGTTACCCGGAAGACTGGATGAAACATTATTTCAAGCAGAGCTACGAGCGTATAGATCCGGTGCGGCTGGAATGTTCGAAGGTCGGCGCCTTCTCCTGGGACGAACTGATGAAACAGGAGCGTTTCAGTTACAAGCAGCGGCGGATGATGAACGAGGCGGCGGAAGCCGGTCTTAAACACGGGGTTGCGGTGGGAGTATGCAGCTATAACGGACAGTATGCGGGCGTGGGCTTTGCCAGCAACCATGATTTTGAGATCACCAAAAACAAAATAGATCTGCTCAACCTGCTTGCCGTCCATTCCACCCAATGTTTTTTACATCTGTCGATGTCCAAAGAAAAATCCATGCCCGCAAATAAGGTGCCCGTTTTAACCCCACAGCAACATGAAGTGCTGAAGTGGATTGCAGCAGGCATGGCGCCTCATGACGTGGCTGATAAGTTGGTTATCAATAAAAAAACTGTGGATTTCCATTTGGAAAATATCTACCGCAAACTGAGAGTATGCAGCCGGGCGCAGGCCATTTCAAAAGCATTGCAGCTGGGTTTGGTGCAAGCGTATCCGGAACTCCTGGATTTATAGATGTAACTGGTAGAAATACCAGCATACTGGTAAAATTACCGGTTTAATTTTCTATAGCGACATTCTACTCATACGCGTATCAATTTCTCATAAAGATGCGTGTACTATGGCTGTCAAAGTATTTGATTTCGCTTCCGCGCCACATGATCGCAATCCCGATATCGTCCGGGACATTTTTAAATTCCGGAAAAAAGTCTTCACCGACAGGGAGAATTACAAAGTTCCCGTGTGGAACGGGATGGAGCACGATGAGCTCGACATACCCAGTTCCATCTACCTGGTGCGCTACGGCGATGCCCATTGGAAGATAAGCTCACATGGTTTGAAAAAAGAGCGCGCCATCCTCGGCATGATCCGGCTCAACCCCACCAAATATGAAAACTTCGAAGGTTCGATGATTAAAAACGCCTTTCCGGATACGGTGGACGGACCTGTCCCCCATGGAGAGAAGGTTATTGAATCAACGCGCATCGGTGTGGCGAAAGAAATCACCGGGCAAGATCCGGAAAGTAAGGCATTGCGCCGGAAGGTCATAAGCGAGTTGGTGCTGGCGACGCTTGAGGTCTCACTGATGATGGGCGCCACCAAGCAAATCGGCGTCATGCCAGCCGGACTCTGGAAATCTGTCTATGAAAGCCGCGACTGGCCCACGACCCGGCTTGGAAGCAAGTCCATCTCGTACGATGACGTTGATCCGGTACGCAATTCTGTAACGGCACGCAGCATGGAAGTATCTCACGAGGCGCTGGAGCGCGTACGAAAGAACACAGGCATCCATGAACGGGTATGCAGGTTCGTGCCGACGTTCGAGGTAACGGACGTGGGAACCCGCAAGAAAAACGATTTCGCACTTGTCCGTTAGGAGACGTTATGGCCCTTTTCACTCCCCGATTCACCGGCCTCGGCAATTTTGCCCTTAATAACGACACGTTTGTGAACGTCTACATGCAATACGAGGCACGCCTGAGCGAAAAAGCCAAAGACATCTGCCTGGAAACCGTTTTATGCGAGGACGGCGGAGTATGGATCGTGCAGTCGGATTTCGATCTTATAGGAAGGCCCGCGGGATTCGGTGATACGCTCAAGGAAGCGGCGATGGATTTCATGCAGCAAATGCTCCAAGAGCACTGACGTCTACCTACCGACGCAGATCGAGCGTGTGAGGAAAATCTGGATTGATTTCCGCATCCGGCAGGGGACGACGGCCCGGCTTATGGCCCATAGCTTCAAACCGTGAAAGACGGCGGCCCTCTGCCTCATTCTCATTGACCGGAATCGTGTCGTAACTCCTGCCGCCCGGATGCATGACGTGATAGGTGCAGCCGCCAAGAGAGCGCCCCAACTGGGTATCGAGCAGGTCGAACACCAGCGGCGAATGGACGGGCAAGGTCGGATGCAGGCTCGAAGGCGGCGCCCATGCCTTGTAACGCACGCCCGCGACCGCCACATCACGCTCGGCGGTCTGATGCAGCGGTAGAAGCCTGCCATTGCAGGTCACCGCATGACGCGCATCCACACCGCCGCGTACCGTCACCTGAAGGCGTTCTACCGAAGAATCGACGGAACGGCTGACACCGCCCGCGTTCATTTCCTCGCCCAGCACCGGCCAGGGCTCCAGCGCCATATGCAGGTCAAGCGTGACCGCTCCTATCTGCACCGTGCCGTATGCAGGAAAGCGAAATGCGAAGAAAGGCTCGAACCATTCGGGCTTGAACTTATAGCCCCCCGCGCCCAGATGCGAGAGCACGTCGCGCAAGTCTTCCCGGAGATAATGCGGTAGCATGAATTTATCATGCAGGCTTGTGCCCCAACGCACCAGCTTCTGCGTATACGGCGTCTTCCAGAAATGCGCGATGGCAGCGCGGATAAGCAACGCCTGCAACAGGTTCATGTGCGGATGCGGCGACATCTCGAAGCCGCGCATTTCCAGCAAGCCTAGACGGCCGCGATTGCTGTCGGGGCTGTAGAGTTTGTCGATGCAGAATTCGGCGCGGTGCGTATTGCCGGTCAGGTCCACGAGCAGGTTGCGAAATAACCGGTCCACCAGCCACGGCGATACTTCCTTCTTGGCGTCATCAATCTGCTGAAACGCAATCTCAAGCTCATAGAGCGAGTCGTGCCGCGCTTCGTCGATGCGCGGCGACTGGCTGGTTGGTCCGATATACATGGAGGAAAAGAGATAGGACAGCGACGGGTGATTTTGCCAGAACGCCACCATACTGCGCAGCAGATCGGGCCGGCGCAGGAACGGGCTGTCGGCGGGAATGGCCGCGCCCACCACAATATGATTGCCGCCGCCGGTACCCACGCGCCGTCCGTCGACGAGAAATTTCTCAGCAGAAAGCCGCGTCGTGCGCGCTTCTTCATAGACCGTGCCGGTGATGGCTTTGAGCTCCTCCCAGTTGCGCGCAGGATGGACATTGACCTCAATGACGCCCGGATCAGGAGTGACGCTGAACTGGCTGATGCGAATATCGGCAGGAGGCGAATAGCCTTCCAGCACCACGGGAATATTCAATGTAGCCGCTACGTTTTCAATAGCGGCGATGAGTTCCAGGAAATGTTCAATATAAGAGAGCGGCGGCAAAAAGAGATAGAGCGCCCCGCTTCTCACTTCAGCGCACAGCGCGCTTCTGATAAGCCCGCTCTTGTCTTTTGCGAACGAAGCGGAGAGTTTCTTGCCCGCGCGTTTCTTCAGTTGTTTTATATATTCTGCATACGAAGACAAAGCACCTACCTGCGCAAACGGGCTGCGCTCTGGATAGAATTCATCCTCGGCACCTTTTACGAACGGTAAGCTATTAAGGGGTAACCGCACACCCACGGGCGAGTCGCCGGGAATCAGCGTCAGGCGGTCATTCTTGAAACGCCAGCGATTGCTTATCCAGCCCTTGCGTTTATAGGAGAAATGCAGCGGCAGCACATAACCTGAAGGCTGCTTTATTTTTTTCTTCAGCGCCTGAAGCCGTGCAAGCTCCTTCTTTTCATATTCATCGGTTTTCTTGAGGTTATCCTCAAGCGGCAGGGTCTTTTCTTTCCATGCGTAGTAATCGGCATCCTCATACGCAGGCAATATATACTCCGCCGGAATACCCAAAGCCTGAGCCAGTTGCGAAAGGAATTCGTCGGATGTCTTCACGCCCTTGCCCGTTGCCGCAACCGGACTCCCCAGAAGATTCTCCTGCTGCCATACAGGCTCGCCGTCCTTGCGCCAGATGCAATTCATCGCCCAGCGCGGCAGGACCTCTCCGGGATACCACTTGCCCTGCGTGTATTGCGCGAGGCTACCGTCTGCAAATCGTTTCCTCAATTTCAGGAACAATTCCTGTCCGAGCTTTTGCTTGTTTTCGCTCAGCGCCGTGAAATGCCATTCATCACCCGCACGATCCAGATCGGAGATGAAGGTGGGCTCGCCGCCCATGGTAAGCCGTACATCCTGCACATCCAAAGCCTTCTCGACCTTGCCGCCCAGCGTATCGATCGCGCGCCATTGCGTGTCAGTCAGCGGTCGCGTGACGCGCGGCGCTTCATGGATGCGTGTGACCTCCATCGAGAATTCGAATGTCGATTTGCAGGGCTCCAATGTTCCGCTGATGGGCGCAGCACTCGACGGATTAGGCGTGCAGCAAAGCGGAATATGCCCTTCGCCTACGAATAACCCGGAGGTCGGGTCAAGCCCTATCCAGCCTGCGCCCGGCAGATAGACTTCTGTCCAGGCATGCAGATCGGTGAAGTCTTTCTCCGCACCTGAGGGACCATCCAGCGATTTCACGTCGGGCTTGAGCTGAATGAGATAGCCGGAGGCAAACCGCGTGGCAAACCCGAGATGGCGCAAGAGCTGGCACATAAGCCACGCCATATCACGGCATGACCCACTTTTATTCGTGAGCGTCTCCTCGCAGGACTGCACGCCCTGTTCCATGCGAATGAGGTAACTGAGCGATTTATAGATCTCCTGATTAATGTCCACGAGGAAATCGACGACGCTTCGTTTCTTCCGGTTTGTTCCGTCCGCCCATTTTTTAAGCAGCGGCCCGCTTTCCTTAAGCTCAAGATAGGGTATCAGCTCCTCTTTGAGCCCGACAGGGTATTGGAAAGGAAAATCCTTAGCATAATCCTCGAGAAAGAAATCGAACGGATTGTAGATGCGTATCTCCGTCACCAGATCGACCTCGACACGCAATTCGCGTATCTTTTCAGGGAAAACGATGCAGGCGAGATAGTTTCCGAACGGGTCCTGCTGCCAATTGATGAAATGGCCCGCGGGCGAAACGTTCAGCGAGTAGGACTGGACATGCGCGCGCGTGTGCGGCGCTGGACGCAGGCGTATGGTCTGCATTCCCACGCTGATGGGGCGATCATAGCGGTAATGGGTAACGTGGTTAAGTGCCGCGATAATGCTCATGGTGGAGGACTCATGATAAGAGAGCCAAGCGCTTGAAGCTCTTTAATGTTAAGATCGGATACAGCTTCAAACAGTAGATGGTTTTTCCGCCATGATACAAGGTTATAACCGCGTTTGGTCGTAGTTGCCATACCGGAGTCGGCCCCTGCAACCGGCATGACGAATACATTGATGATATGTTTATCATGGCGATAGGAAAGCGCGGCCACCGTTTGATGATTGATATAATCCAGCCGCCCACCGAGTAACGGATAGCCCTGCTGCGACAGGTCGTACACCGGGGGAGCAAAATCAATCTTGCCGGTAAACCACGGCTTGACCGTATGCCGGTCGGATGACGCGACATCGGTTAAATGCTGTTCCATCAGGGAGCGCACATGGCCTGCAACGATTTCATCCGCAAACCGATCCTGCGCCGACGGCACCGCGACATATAGCAGTGCTGCCGCTGCAAGCGCCATTGCTGAGAAGGTCGGCGCAAACCATTGCCGCCAGCCCGGGTGCTGCTGTGATGAAGATGTCTGTGATCGTATCTGGGACATTATGCTGTGCTGCAGGGATGCTGGTGCGGGATGATACGACAGGTTCTGGCGTATCCCCTTACGCAATGCATCCAACCCGTCGAACTGCGCCTTACAGTCAGTGCACGTCAAAAGATGTGCTCTGACATGTGCAGCCGTCAGAGTATCCAGCTCATTGTCCAGATACGCATGCAGCCACTCCGTGCATTCCTTACAGTTCATTTTATCCATATGCCGCCAATAATTCTTTTTTCAGCATCTCGCGTCCACGCGCTAAGCGCGACATCACCGTGCCGATCGGCACCCCGGTTACCGCCGCAATCTCCTTGTAGGACAGTTCTTCCAGCTCCTTAAGCACAATCACCTCACGGAACACTGCGGGCAGAGCCTCCATCGCGCGGTACAGCACTTCCTTATTCTGCACCCGGACCGCTACCACTTCCGGCGTATCCATGTGCGACAAAGCTATCTTGTCCGCCTCGCTCATCGCTTCCTCATCATCGATGTCCACGGCACGCGCGCCTGCGGATTCCTTAAGCCATGTGTAGCTCTGGTTGCGCACGATAGTTAAAAGCCATGCGCGCGCGTTGCCCTCCACAAAACGGTGCAATGCCTTAAACGCACGCAGGCAGCTCTCCTGCACTACGTCCTGCGCCGCGCTGTCGTTACGGGTCAGCCAGCGCGCAAGGTTATACGCTGCCGAAAGATGCGGCAGAAAAAGCTGTTCGAAACGTCGCGTATCATCGCTGCTGTGCATTCACGCCTTTATAATGCTTAAACTGCAAAATTCCCCATTTTATTCCCTGAATGTAAATTTTTCAGATGCACCGGGAATAAACCCTCCCTGCAAATGGTTTATATCGTAGCAGCGCACTGAAGTAAATTCTTAACCTACGGAGTTTATATGACAATTCCTACTCACACCGACAAAAAGCCTTCTTCCCTGATACAGCCGAACCGCAGGGAGTTCCTGCGGGGCTGCGCCTGGACGGGAGCAGGCATAGTATGGGCACTGGTGGGCGGCATCCCTCAGGCGTTCGCGCTCGATGAGGCCGGTGGCGTGAGCGACGGCGCCGCACTGGCCAGCAACTTCCATTTCGTCCAGATCAGCGACACCCATATTGGCTTCAATAAAGAGGCTAATCCCGAACCTATTAAAACGCTGCAGGAAGCCATCAGCAAAATAAACGCCCTGCCTAAAGCCCCGTCGCTTATCCTGCATACGGGCGACATCACGCATCTGTCCAAGGCGGCGGAATTCGATACTGCCGCGCAGGTGCTCAAAGGATTGCCGTCCCTTGTGCATTATGTGCCGGGCGAACATGACACGCTCGATGAAGGCGCGGGTAAACTCTATCTTGAACGCTACGGCAAAGGCACGAAAGGCAATGGCTGGTACAGTTTTGACGATCACGGCGTGCACTTCATTGCGCTGGTAAATGTTTTTAATTTCCAGGCGGGTCATGAAGCCACCTTAGGTGCCGATCAAATCAAATGGCTGGCCAATGATCTAAGTGCCGTAAAGCACAGCACGCCCATCGTGGTATTCACGCATATTCCCCTCTGGACCATCTATCAGCCCTGGGGATGGGGAACGGAGGACGGCGATCAGGCGCTGGCACTGCTGCGCCAATACGGCTCTGTGACTATCCTGAACGGGCATATCCATCAGGTGATTCAGAAAGTGGAAGGCAATATCACCTTCCATACCGCCCGCAGCCTTGCATACCCGCAACCGGCGGCAGGGGCAGCCCCCTCACCCGGCCCCATGAAAGTTCCCGCAGACCAATTGCGCAATTACCTGGGCATTACCGATGTCGTGAGCATCCAGGGAAGTCACTCGCTGGCTTTGGTGAATTCAACGCTTGCTTCTTAAAACTTCGCAAAGGGATTGTATGAAAAACAGTATAGCAGCGGCTTTAGTCTTAATGTTTCTATCCATGCCGGCGCTGGCGGAAGAAAAAGAAATCGAGATTAAGAATTATATGTTCGCGCCACAGAACGTAACGATCACGGCAGGAACTAAAGTGACCTGGGTGAACACCGATCAGATACCCCATGGCATTGCGGATAAGGATAAAAAATTCCGCTCCGCTGCGCTCGATACCAACGAGCGCTATTCCTTTACGTACTCAGCCCCGGGGGTTTATCCCTATTTCTGCACCCTGCACCCGTATATGACGGGAACCGTCACTGTTACAAAAGGCAACTGAATTCCTATCGCGCCTTTATTATTTTTTTACTAAGACCGGCTTTCATCAATTACACGGATGCTTTATTATGCCGTGTAATTACAGCATTGATTCTGAAAGCAGGCCTCCTTGAGTGATATTACCAGCGACATATTGACACTCAGCTTCGACAGCCCGAGTTCCCCTTCCATTGAGCTTAAACTGCCGGAACAACTGCAGACCAGCCATCCTCTGGGCTGGGGTATCGCCTGGTATCCCAATGATCATCAGGCGGCCATCGTCTCCAAAGACCCCGCCGCGCGCGGCATGGAAGTGCAGATGGATGCGCTTTCCGACTGGGCGAATTTCCGCTCGACCATCTATTTCTGCAAGGCGCAAGGCGCGGCGCGCGGCTATACGCATCATGAAACCCAGCCCTTCTCGCGCAGCTTCGCAGGCCAGGACTGGGTTTTCCTGCATAACGGCGATCTGGACAAGACCAAGCTCCGCGAACTGCATAAGGACAAATCCCGCTTCTTGGAACCGCTGGGTAAAACCGATTCCGAACTCGCCTTCTGCTATCTGCTCGGCAAAATGATGGAGACGGAAGCCCGCAAACTCTCCGATGTGGCTAATGAGACCTTGCTCGGCTGGTTTGAGCAGATCGATCCCCTGGGGAGTGCCGATATCTGCATGTCCGATGGTATTACTACGGTTGCTTTCTGCGGCACGCAGTCCGTGCGCAAGCTCTACTATACGCGGCTCGTGCCACCGGAACCGCAACGGCTTTTTAACTCCGAGTCGGCGCTGCTATACATCAACGACCCGCGCGACACCTACCATAGCGCTCTGATCGTCACCTCCTGCCAGTTCGACGCGGGACAGTGGCTTACCATGCAGCCGGGGCAGCTTCTCATTGTCCGGCGCGGCGCTATCGTCTGGAATAACAAGTCCACCGCCGGGCAGATGATGATGCCTGCGCACATGCAGCCCATTACCCCATCCCAGACGATGGGAAACTTCACGCACCCGCAAGCGGAGCAGGCGCAGGCCCGCACCCATCAGTCGATTGTCAATATCCGTTCCATCACCCATACACCGGACGGCCAGATGCTGGCTTACCGTACTTTCGACGTCTCCCACACTACGGAATACAACTATACCGAACCCGTCGAGCACAGCACCCACACGTTCCGCCTGCAGCCGGTCGAAGACCCGACGCAGGAAGTCGTGAGCGCCGTCGTCACCCTTTCCACTGAAGGCGAGGAAATCCGCTACGAAGACGTATTCGGCAACGAATCGCTCTATTACAGCATCAACAAACCCTATACCAAGCTCTCCATCCAGTGCCAGAGCCGCGTGAAGGTATTCGCCACCCCGCCGGACGACCACAGCCTCTCGCAGCGCCAGTCGAACATTCCGCTCGTATGGATGCCGTGGGCGCGCCAGATGATGACGCCTTATCTGCTGCCGGAAGAGCTGCCCGAGACGCAGCTTCGCGAGCTCACCGATTATGCGATGAGCTTCGTCGAGCGCAACGGCTACCACCTGATGGAAACGCTCAAAGACATGAACCTGAGCATCTACCGCGACTATAAATACGTCTCCGGCAGCACGTCGCTCAATACCACGCCGTTTGAGGTCTATACGACACGCCAGGGAGTGTGTCAGGATTTCGCCAATCTGCTTATCTGCATGGCGCGTCTGCTTAGTATCCCTGCCCGCTACCGCATGGGCTATATCTATACCGGGGTGAACTATGAGAATAAGATTCAGTCCGACGCCTCGCATGCCTGGCTTGAGATTTATCTGCCTTATGTCGGCTGGCGCGGCTTTGATCCCACCAACGGATGCATGGTCAGCCAAGACCACATACGCGTTGCCTGCGGCCGAAATTACCGGGATGCGACCCCCACTTCCGGTACCATTTTCAAGGGTGGTGGCACCGAAACGCTCAAGGTGGACGTTAAAATAAAGGAAGTCGTTGTCTGAGCCCTGCTTTTAGGGGCACATTCAACAATAGGCTTGCCATGCCCGCGCAGGTGTGCATTTTTAACAATACTTAATAAGAGTTCGCTTATAAGTGGACCATGTTCATGCAGGAACAGCAGGTGAGGCCGTATTTACAGCAAGGGAGCTTAAGTGGAAAATTTTGACGGCTATCAGACTCACGGGTTCTATGACGAACTGGTGGGGCCCGACGGTAAACCACGACCGGTTACGGCGCCGCTGCTCAAGCAAATCAATGCGCTTTCGCCCAAAGAACTCAGGGCCCGGCAAAAGGCGGCCGAACAGCTTTTATACCAGCAGGGCATCACCTTCAGCGTCTATGGCGATAAAAAAGGCACGGAAAAAATCTTTCCGTTCGATATTATCCCCCGCGTCGTGCCGAGCGAGGAATGGAGCGTGCTGGAAGCGGGCCTCAAGCAGCGCATCGAAGCGCTCAATCTCTTCATCGACGATATATATCACGACCAGAAAATCCTGAAAGACAAGATAATCCCCAAGGCGCTGGTATTGTCCTCCGCCTGCTATCTCAAACAGTGCCGCGGTCTGACCCCGCCCAAGGGCATCTGGGTCCACATCACGGGCACCGATCTGGTACGCGGCAAGGATGGTGCGTTCTACGTGCTGGAAGACAACCTGCGCTGCCCTTCGGGCATCTCATACGTGCTGCAGAACCGCGCCATCCAGAAGCGTACGTTTTCCAATGCTTTTGAGACCATGAAAGTGCGACCGGTATCCAATTACTGCGATCATCTCTATGATACGCTGCGGCATGCCTCCCCGGTCGTAACCCAGAAGAAGCCTATCATCGTCGTGCTTACGCCCGGCATATACAATTCCGCCTATTACGAACATGCCTACCTCGCACAGCAAATGGGCGTGCCCCTGGTGGAAGGTTCCGATCTCGCCGTCATCGACGATCATGTCATGCTGCGCTCCACGAAAGGCTTTGAGAAAGTGGACGTGGTCTACCGGCGCATCGACGATGAATTCCTGGACCCCAAGGTCTTTCGCAAAGACTCGATGCTGGGCGTTCCCGGCATCATGGAGTGCTACCGCAAGGGCAACGTGACGCTTGCCAATGCGCCCGGCACCGGCATCGCGGACGATAAAGCCATCTATGCCTATGTTCCCCAGATGATAAAATATTACCTGGGCCAGGATGCGATTATTCCCAACGTGCCGACCTACGTCTGCTCGGAATCGAAACAATGCGATTATGTGATTAAGAATCTCAAATCGCTGGTGGTTAAAGCGGTGAACCTCTCCGGCGGCTACGGCATGCTGATCGGCCCCTTCTCCACCAGTGCGGAACGCAAGGAGTTTGCCGGGCGCATCCGCAAGAACCCGCGTAATTACATCGCCCAGCCCACACTCGCGCTCTCGCGCAGCCCTACCATCACGAAGGGCGGGATCGAAGGACGGCATGTCGATTTCAGGCCTTACATCCTTTACGGCGAATCCATATTCGTGCTGCCGGGCGGGCTCACACGCGTGGCGCTGGTCAAGGATTCGCTGGTCGTCAATTCCTCCCAAGGCGGCGGCAGCAAGGACAGCTGGGTGCTGGGCAGCGAACCCTCGAACATAAAGGACATTCATCGTGCTTAGCCGCGTCGCCAATTCCATCTACTGGATGAGCCGTTACCTGGAACGCGCCGATAACGTGGCGCGCTTCATCAACGTCAACGTCCACCTCACGCTCGATCTGGGGATGGAAGGAAACAATACGCAGTGGCATCCACTCGTGGTGACGTCCGGCGACGAGGCGGACTTCACCAAGCGCTACGGCAAGCCTACCGAGAAGAGCGTCATACGGTTCCTGACATTCGATGAGAAGAATCCCAATTCCATCCTTTCCTGCATCAACTATGTCCGCGAGAATGCACGCACCGTACGCGAGGCCATTCCTTCGGACATGTGGGAAAAGATCAACGAGCTCTACCATCTGGTGCAACGGCACAGCCGCAAGCAGCGCATAACCAACCTGCAGGAGTTCTATACGCATATCCGCTTGAGCACGCACCTGTTCACCGGTTTCTTCGAAGACATCATGTCGCGCGAGGAAGGCTGGCATTTCGCCCGGGTGGGCAAGATGATCGAGCGGGCCGATAAAACCGCGCGTTTTCTCGACGTCAAATATTTCACACTGTTGCCTAATCCTGAATATGTGGATTCCCCTTACGATGCGGTGCAATGGGGAGCGGTGCTTAAATCCGTCAATGCGTTTGAAATGTACCGCAAGCAGTTCCATCGCTTGAACTATAAGGATGTTGCGCAGTTCCTGATTTTCGATCCGCTTTTCCCGCGTTCCCTGATGCATTGCATGCAGGCGGCGGAACGCTCACTCCGCGCCATATGCACGTCGATCGAGCTTTCATCGCCCGCACAAGCGGAAATGATAAAACTGCAGGCCATGCTGGCGGGAACGACCATCGATACCATTCTCACCGGCGGCCTGCATGAGTTCATCGATATCTTCCAGTTCAACCTGAACGTGGTGGATCAGGCTATCTATAAGTCTTTCTTCGCCCGGGCCTGATCGTCTTCCTTGTGCAATAGCGACACCATCACGAAGCTGATAAGCATCAGCAGAAACCATGAACCCATTTTAGTGAGAGGTACGATGTGCCATGATAATTTCTGGCTCGGATACACCCAGATAGCGCAGAACGTGCCCATGTTCTCCGCTATCCACAGAAACACTGACACCAGTGTAAAGCCTAGCAACAGCGGCATGCGGTGGTAATTCTCGTGTGGCCTGTAGTAAATCCATGTTCTTGCGTACAGCAGCGCTGCATAGCCAAAAAGCAGCCAGCGGAAATCATAGATGTAATGATGGGTGAAGAAATTTATGTAGATGAGCAAGCATAATAGCGCCGTCCACCGCCGCGGCGGGTAATGCGTGAATCGAAATTCGAATATGCGCCAGACACGCGCGATATAGCTTCCCACCGACGAATACATGAAGCCTGAGAAAAGCGGCACTCCGGCAATACGAATGAGGTTCGCCTCGGGATAGGCCCATGACCCCACATCGGTCTTGAATATCTCCATGACAGTGCCCACCACATGGAAAATGAAAATGATTTTGCATTCCTCGAGTGTTTCCAGCTTCATAATCACCAAAAGTGCCTGGACAAGGAGGGCTGCGCAAAAAAGAAAGTCATAGCGCGCAATGGCAAAATCCGGTTTCCAGACAAATTTTGTGATGATAATGAGCGCCAGCAGAATGCCGCCGAACAGGCAAGCACGCGCCTGATTGATGCCAAACCAGATAAACTCACGCAGGAAATGGACGAATTTTTGCATCCATCTCCTACGGATTGCAGGTCACGATGATATGCGGCGTTCCGGCAGCGGCACCGGCAAAGTGCTGCTTCGCGAAATCGCCGAAGTCGGCTCCCACGTCGGTTTCATTGAGAACGTTATACCCGCCCGGACAGGTTTCATGCGCCTGCTCCTTGCAATCGGCCATACCGTCGGGGCATTCCAGATAATTGATACACGGCATCGGCGGCGAGCAGGCCGACAACAGCATACATACGATTGCAAAGAGCTTCGGGAATCTCATGCTTTTTTGTCCAACGCTTTCTCCTGCGCATGCCATGCACGTAGCGAACTACGATGGCCCACGCTTACCAGAGCCGCACCCGGTAACCGGACCTTCAGCAGGCCGTACATATGCGCTTCCGCCGCCTCATCAAGCGCGGAAGTCGCTTCATCCAGAAACACGAACTCTGGTCGCGCAAGCAGGACACGGGCAAAAGCGATGCGCTGCTGCTCACCGAGCGAAAGCACATTCGACCATTGATCTGTCTCGCTGAGCCTATCCGCAAGATGGCCCAGCTGCACAAGAGACAGCATTTCCCGCAATTCTGCTTCTTTAATTTCAAGCGCACCCGGATAGCAAAGCGCTTGAGCGAGAGTGCCCAGTGGCAGATAGGACTTCTGGGGTACGAACAGCATGCGGGCATTTTCCGGCCAGGTGAGCTTGCCTTCGGCAAAAGGCCAGAGCCCCGCAAGCGTACGCAGCAAGGTGCTTTTACCGGTTCCGGATATGCCGGTAATCAGCAATGTGTCGCCGGGGGCGATTTTCAGATCAATATTTTCCAGCAATGTTTTTTCTGTCAGGCAGACGAACAGTAAGTTTGGTGGCCTCCATCGTTTTCTGCGGCATGAAATGGCGTTCAAAGCCGGATGCAGGTACTCCTGCGTTCTCTGCCTGACGGATACTGTCATTGAACCCGGTTAAGCGATCGGTCACCGCTCTCCAGCTTGCGATGTTGGTATACGCATCGACGAGATAGGACAGTGCGCCCTGCACCTCCCCGAAGGCCGAAGCCGTCTGCATCAGGCCGCCCAGTTGAATTTCCTTGGCAAAATACCGCGGTGCGGCAACGACGAAGGGAAATATGATGGCTATCTGGCTATACCCATAATTTAAAAAATTAAGTTTCTTCTGCCGCCGCATAATCTGCCACCAGTTCTCGACGATGGCGTTGACGCGCGCGATGAAGCCCTGCTGCTCCTGCCCCTCGCCTTTATAAAACGCGATGCTTTCGGTATTTTCGCGCAGACGCACAAGGCTGAAGCGGAAGTTAGCTTCAAAGCGCTGCTTCTCGAAATTGAGTTTCACGAGCGGGCGACCGATGCGGAACGTAACCCATGTGCCCACGAGCGCGTAGGCAAAAGCAAACCAGACCATGTAGCCCGGAATATGAATGGCAACGCCTGAGACGGTAAAATCAAGCGGGCCGGAAAGTCCCCAGAGAATGGCAAGGAACGAAAACAGCGTAACGACGGAATTCAAGCTGCCCAGCGACAGACCAAGCGACGAGTTGATGAATTCGTTGATGTCTTCCGATATGCGCTGGTCGGGGTTGTCCATATGGCTGCCGAAAAGCTGCATGCGGTAATAATTCTGCTTGGACAGCCAGTTTTCCAGATAATGCTGCGTCATCCAACGGCGCCATTTAATCTGCAGCATCTGATTGAGATAAAGCTTATACACTCCAACGAGAATCGCAGCGGCGGCAAGATAGGAAAACCGGGTAATCGAGTGGGTGAACGCAGCCTTGTCAAGCGCCTGCAGCGAATTATAGAATCCATTTCTCCATTCATTAAACAATACACTGAGATACACCTCGCCCAACGTCATGGACACGATCACGACAAGCAAAAACCGCGCCATCCAGCGTTCTTCGGATTTCCAGTAGGGGTGAATGAGCGACCAGAGGAGTTTGCGGAAGGGAGGCTTGGGTTCGGACATAGACGCTATTTATCCCATGGTCTTAAGTGTGGTGCACCCGACTGGACTTGAACCAGCAACCTACGCCTTCGGAGGGCGGTACTCTATCCAATTGAGCTACGGGTGCATCGCAAAACAGGGCAAAACCCCGCTGACGAAGGTTTAGAACATGCCGTATTGATTATCCAGTGTATTTTTAGCCGCCGGGCATTTCCCGGGTAAGGATTATCAGCACCAGACTCATGAGCTGCAGCAGGAACGCAAAATCGGCAGTCCGCTTATTGGCGGCTTCGCGCGCCATTATTTCATTCTCTACGTCAATCCGGCTCAGGTAAATATCGTTAATCCCGTCGACCGACCGGCTGCGAGCCGTATCGGCGGCCTTCACCACCTCCATGAGCGAGGCCGTGGGCTGCGTCATACCGGCACGCTCAAGATAGTAGCGCTTCAGCTCAGCCGTTTCCGGGGTGCTGTCCTTGGCAAGCAGGGAGACAATCACCGCGGTATCGGCAGTACGGTCGGCCTCGGACATTCTTTCCCACAGCGTGCGGATGGCCTGATCCATCTTTTCCTCGCTGCGCCTTAGGTCCGCCAGATGTCTGTCGTTTTCCTGCACCAGAAAAAAGGACAAGAGCGCCGAGCTTATCATCAGCACGATGGCTGCGACCGTAAGCAGGCGACGGCGGAATAAAGTAGGATGGCTCATGGATAAGCCTCATTTAGTCAGGTGGCGGAATATGTCTTCCAGATCGGCTTCATGCGTCACCAGATCGCGTATCATGATGTTAGACGAGCGGACCTTGTTGAGAATCTCTTCCATGTTCGCCTGGCTGGGCTTGTAACTGATTGTCAGATCGCCTTCGGGCGTGGCAGTGGCGCCCAACTGCTCAAGCGCCAGCGGGATGGCGCGCAGGGGTGCGGCAAGCTTTAGAATCAGCTGCTTGCTATCGATGCGGCGCATCAGGCTCTGCTTGCTCTCATTGGCAATCAACGTACCGTGGTTGATGATGGCTATCTGATCGCAGAGTTCTTCCGCTTCTTCCAGATAATGAGTGGTAAGCAGGATGGTCGTGCCTTCTTTATTGAGTTTCTTTACATATTCCCAGAGCTGCGTCCGCAGCTCCACATCGACGCCGGCGGTCGGCTCATCCAGCACCAGCACGGCAGGGCTATGTACCAGCGCCTTGGCGATGAGCAGCCTGCGGCGCATGCCGCCGGAGAGCCTGCGCGCATGGGAGTCGGCCTTATCGGCCAACCCCATCGCTTCAATAATCTGGGTGGTGCGACGCTTGTCGCGCGGTACGCCGTAATAGCCGGCATGGATTTCGAGCGCTTCGCGCACGGTGAAGAACGTATCCAGCACCAGCTCCTGCGGCACTACACCGATGGAGCGCCTTGCTGCCCGCATTTCCTTATCGATATCATGCCCGCAGATGGCAACGCTGCCGCTGGTCTTGTTGGTGAGGCCTGCCATGATGTTAATCAGCGTCGACTTACCGGCGCCGTTGGGGCCAAGCAGGCCGAAGAAGGAGCCTCGCGGGATATCGAGGGTAATCCCCTTAAGCGCTTCCTTATGCTGTTTCGTCTTACCTTCGCGGTAGGTTTTCTTGAGGTCTTGGATGGAGATGGCGGAGGTCATAAAAGGATATGGTTTCTAAAGAAGGGAACGGCAGGATAAACCATATTCTACTTCATGTAAATCTGGTCGAATATGCCGCCTTCCTTGAAATGTTTTTCCTGCGCCGCTTTCCATCCGCCGAAATCATTGATGGTGAGAAGGGAAAGTGCGGGAAAGAGATTCGCATATTTAAGCGTCACGTCCGGATCGCTCGGACGGTAGTAGTGCTGCGCAATCACATCCTGCGCTTCCTTCGAATAGAGATATTCGAGATACGCCTGCGCCACTGTGAGCGTACCTTTCTTCTGGGCGTTTTTCTCCACCACCGCCACCGGCGGCTCGGCAAGGATACTCAGCGACGGGTAGACAATCTCAAACCTGCCTTTGCCCATGTCGTGCGTCACGAGCAGCGCTTCGTTCTCCCATGCGATAAGCACATCGCCTATCCCGCGTTCGGCAAACGTGGTAGTGGCGCCGCGTGCGCCGGTATCCAGGAGCGGCACATGTTTGAATAGCTGTGCGATGTACGCTTTGGCCGCCTCTTCATTATTGTTGTTTTTCTTTAAGGCATAGCCCCAGGCCGCAAGGTAATTCCAACGCGCGCCACCCGAGGTCTTGGGATTGGGGGTGATAACCTGGATATCGCCCTGCACCAAATCATCCCAATCCTTGATATGCTTCGGGTTATCCTTGCGCACGAGAAATACGATTGCGGAAGTATAAGGCGCGCTGTCATGCGGCAGCCTGCCCTGCCAGTCAGACGGGATGAGATGGGCGTGTTCGGCAATCGCGTCGATGTCATAGGCAAGCGCCAGCGTCACCACATCGGCGCGCAGACCGTCCATGACCGAGCGGGCCTGTTTTGCAGAGCCGCCATGCGACTGGGTGATTTTGACGTCTTGGCCCGTCTTGCCTTTCCAGTAACTGACGAAAAGCGGATTATAGGCTTCATACAGTTCGCGTGTAGGATCGTAAGAGACGTTGAGCAGCGTCACCGGTTCAGCGGAAAAAACCGCGGACGTCCATCCTGCCAAAAGCGCTGCCGCGATAATCGATATGCGTCTCACCATACGACCCTCTTCTAAAACTTAACCTGTGCACGGCTCAGCACCGCCTTTTCGTCCGGACGGTTACCACCGCCAGCAGTGCCACCTTCGAAGGTAGTGAAAGCGAAATCAAGATTCAGTTTGATATTGGGATTCATGTACCATGTGCCTCCTATCGTTGCTTCGCGCGCTTCCCTTGCTGAGACGGCGGCGCTTGCAAATACCGGGAACGCATCTTCGTCCACCCTCAAGCGGCTTAAACGCCCCACCAGCTCAAAAGCGCCCCACTGGTCGTGCGCCGGATCGAAATTATTGCGTGGTATGACCCCGTCAAAGCGAGCATCTTCACCGGTGAGCACATAAGTCGCTATCGCCATCCACGCATCATTCTGCAGGGTACGGGTAACCGCTCCATTGCGCAGGCCCTGATCCTCAAGCACATATTCGCCGATCATGCTGAACGGGCCGTTATAGTAGGTCGCCTCCGGATTGAAACGCCACTGCTCGCCGCTGGCAAAGGCCGTGGTCGCATAGGTAAAGAATTTGGATTGCGCCGGGGTAACATAGCCCGACGTCACATCCGTGCTGCCTGTCGAGCCGTTATGGTTACCGTATGAGCCCGCCACGCCTACCCCCACGCCCTGCAACGCCCTGATGTCAGTATCGTGGAACGGATGCACAAAAATACGCCCCGTAATATCCTGATCGTTGTCGAGGCCGTTCGTGCCATTGACTAGATCAGGGGCACCGTTGGTAAACGCAATCTGGTATTCGAGCGTGCCCGGGATGAGATTGCCGTAAATGCCGATGCCGTTATCGCGGTAGGGAACCAGGTTGGTGGTCATGCCGCGCTCAACGAACAGCACGTTCTGCTCCGCCTGCCAGCGCTCTATGCCGATGGGATCTTTGAATTTACCAACCCGGACCGTGAGCGCATCCGCGACGGTATAGTCGCCGTACGCATCCAGAAGCTGGGTCTGGCCGTTGCCGAAATCCATCATCAGCCGGGCGCTGAACTGATCGTATTTCGCTTCCAGGATGGGACGGGCCGAACGGATAAAGAACTGGTCGTTATTATTGGCGGGGCCGTCACCGACGAACGCGTGATCGTCCGCCTGGAAATAGCCGCTCATGCGCAGCTGGAGCTTATTATCTGGCGAGGTCACGGTCAGACCCTTGCCGTATTCGTATTTCACGGCGGCGGTCTTCTGCTCCAGCTCGCCGGTCGCAACCGAGGTCGCCGCTTCCTGTTTTTCCAGCGTGCTGACGCGCTGTTCAAGACCCTGTGACGGCGTTTGCTGCGGTTGTGGCTGTTGCTGCGCCTGCCTGTGCTCTAGCGCATCAAGCCGCGCTTCAAGCGCTTTTATCTGCGCCCCGAGCGCATCGGTTTCTTCATCTGCGAAAGCGGGCCCTGCAAAGCCCGCAAGCAATGCCGCCGCAAGTGCCGTGGTAGTCCGTAGCCGGATTCTCATATCCATCCCTCCTTAGCAAAGCTTGTTTGGGTCACCAGAAAATATTCTGCTTCTTGTGCTGCGACAGCATGATCATATCGGCAAGCGAACGTTTATCGAGCACTTCGGAAATGGCGTTTCTCACATCCGTCATTACTTTGCGGATCACGCAGTTGTGCTCATCCTCGCAATCCTCGCATTTCTGGTAATCGTGCACGCTGGCGCAGCGCAAGGGGGCGAGCGTTCCGTCAAGCCCCCGGATTACTTCGCCAGCCATGATGGATTCCGGTTCGCGGGAGAGAAAATACCCACCGAAAATACCGCGCTTGCTGTCCACAAATCCTTGCCGTTTGAGATCGAGCAGAATGGCTTCCAGAAACTTCGCAGGCACATCGGCCTGTGCTGCAATAGACTTGCTTTGCATCATTTTCTTTTGAGAAGCCATCACGATGAGCGCCCGCAGCGCGTATTTAGCTTTCATTGAAAGCATGCCAGACGCCCTTCTGCCGGATTAATCCATAGTAACGCGATATACTTTATTCCCAAGCCCGTCAATGTACTTTAATCTGGCATTAATTTTCACGAAAATGTCATGTCGCACCGACACGGGAAAAGGTAATATAGCTCCGATTAATACTCCATTCCTACAGTGAGGTTCTTTATGAGACGCTGCCATTTCCTGCCTTTTCGCACCCTTGCGCTCGTGCTGCCGTTACTGCTTGGCGGGTGCGGCCTGACCGACTGGGCCGACGCCAATATGCCGGTCATCGGCGAACGCTGCGAACATTGGCAATGCTTCACCTCCAGCGGGCAGGAGGCAAGCCAACTCAATCACCAGCAGAGGGTGCGGGAAGAATCTGCTCCCCCCGCCAACGCCATGCCTGCCAATGCAACTCCCGCTACCAATTCGGCCCCGACACAGCCATTGGCCCCTGCCATGCCGGAAGAAGGCGCTTATAGATACGTCCCCCGCGCACCGGCAGCGCCAGGAACTACGCCGCTTGAAGGGCAAATCCCCCCCATCGAATAATTTTTGCGGCGGCGGTAAGCGAAGCACTTGCCAAAACGCGGTCTGCCCGTGCATAGTGCGCCAGGTCAGCCGCTTTAGCTCAGGGGTAGAGCAACCGCCTTGTAAGCGGTAGGTCGCCAGTTCAAATCCGGCAAGCGGCACCATCCTCACTGCCGGTGAGATGGAACACTACAGCCAGAGGACAGATACGTCATGGACATCAACAAAATACCCATCGGATTTAACCCCCCGCACGATGTGAATGTCATTATCGAGATTCCGCAAGGAGGCCACCCGGTAAAATATGAAATGGATAAGGATTCGGGTGCGATGTATGTGGACCGCTTTCTGCATACATCGATGGTCTATCCCAGCAATTACGGCTTCATACCGCACACGTTGTCTGCCGACGGCGACCCTTGCGACGTCTTGGTGGTGGGCCAGCTGCCCGTGATTACCGGCGCCATCATACGCTCACGCCCTATCGGCGCATTGCTGATGGAAGACGAGGCCGGGGCCGATGAAAAGATACTGGCGGTACCTGTCGACAAACTGCATCCGTTTTATTCCAAAGTGAAATCCTATAAGGATTTGCCGGAGATCCTCTGTGAGCAGATCGCGCATTTCTTCCAGCACTATAAGGATCTCGAAAAAGACAAATGGGTGAAGGTCGTCAAATGGGTGGGACCGAAGGAAGCGGAGGCGATAATCGTAGAAGGTATAGCGGCCGCTAAAAAAGCAAAGAAGTAATCACCTGAAAAAGGCATAGCCAGGGAGATAGCATGAAGAAAATCTCAAGAACTCTGGGCGGCGCTATTCTGCTTGCCGCCCTTTCCGGTTGCGTTGTCGGCCCCTCCCCCTACTACGGAGGGAACGCACCTTATTACGGCACCACATTGGTACCCACCTATGCTTACGGCTACACTACGTATAATGAAGTGGGGAGATACTATCCCCCGCATAGGGCGGTGAACGTCTATTCAAACTACAACAGGAACTACTGGCATTACCAGCACAATGCCCAGGCGCACGGGCCTAATCCAAACCACAGTCCAGCCCCCGAGCATAAGGGTCAGGGATCCGCACATGACGACAGGCAGCATAGATAAAACAGTTCAAAAAGGATGGGTAAGGCGATAATTAAAGGCCGCCGCTGCCAAGACCACCACCGCCGCCCGCAACGGTATCGTCGCCGGTTTGCGACGAGCCCTTCTTTTTGGTCCATGGGGTCTTTTTTCCTTTGGATTCATCTGGTCCTTGAGTTGACACACTAGGTTGCTCGGGCGGCTTCTTCAATGCCAATTCCTCGCGAAGAGCTTCTCTAATACGGATAGCTATACTGGGATGGTCCAGGGACTCTTCCCCGCCATACGCTATAAGAGCCTGTATCAGGCCATTGATACGGCCCTTTATCACTACTTCCTGATCCGCATTCAGCTCCATCTGCCAACTTGCCTCTTTTCGCGCAGCCGGGGACATATTGTGCAGCTCAACCTGTCTCTCCAAGGCCAGGTCTCCTCCCCTTATATGCTTGAGTTCATGTATGACTATCCCCTCAAGGATTTCATCCGATACGAAATCCGGCATGGGCACGGAAGCGCTATCGCGCATAGCCTGAGTTTTCCTATACTCAACCCTCTGCGCGTATTCTTTCTGCGCCGCTTCATTGATGACGATAGCAGGTTTGAGCGTACCGTCTTTAGTCATCATGTTGAGGGTTATGATTTTAACACGCTCGTCTTTATCGTTTTGCCGCATGTAGACGGCGGGCATCTCTGTGAAACCTTCAAGTCGCGCCATCTTTTTTACTTCGGAAACCAGAGCGCTATCTGCTGGATTGTCCTGCAGAGGGTTTATTTCCTGCTTGCTTGACGGATCCGGGTAGAAAAGGCGTCCTATGCCTATCTGCTTATCGATAAAATCTTCATGGACCGTCTTATGCTTCCTCACATATTCCTGATCCCACTCATGCGCGCCTTCACTGACAATAAAGTAATTTACGTGTGTTCCCGGTGCAGTTTTTGCGAAATTGATTCGCGATCCCCCGTCATTATCCTCGGTATCGACATACACCTCGATGGGATATTTGGGATCCCATGTCACCAATTTTCTTTTCAGATTCTCAATTTGCCATTTCGAAGCCGTCAATAGCTTGTCTTCGCTTATCTTTATCAGCCTGCCTGATTCCACACCCGCTTCTACGTCATTGCGAGTAATTGCGTC
>Ga0207130_1061_pt1 | contig 37397 bp, 47 predicted proteins | sample Alteio_BWMinHeat_16_FD_153545 | JGI IMG/M metagenome (GOLD analysis project Ga0207130, IMG submission 153545) | Enriched cells from forest soil in Barre Woods Harvard Forest LTER site, Petersham, Massachusetts, United States -... | ecosystem: Environmental > Terrestrial > Soil > Temperate forest >... | reverse complement strand
AATACGAGTTTTCGTAAGGACGAGTGAGTGCCATGGGGTTGCATCCGGAAATGCGGACGCCGCCAGTGCCCCCTGACTTCGTGCGCATCGCCGTCCTTCGGTAACGAGGCAATCAGCTCGCTGTCCAGAATAGCTGGACCGATGATGTGTCGATCATATAAATGCTCAATCTCCGCAAGTCGTTCAGCACGTTTGCGCTTTCCCAGTCCAGTAAAAATACGTGGCGCATTTGTGTAGGCACGGTCGTGTACGACATGCGCGTCGCGCACCGTCAAGTAAAGCAGCATTTTGATGACGTAATCGAGGACGCGCTCCCAGTGCTGACGTGACTTCGCCGCCTCCGCAGGATCTGCTTGCAGCTGATCGCCATCGTCGAACATCCGTTTAATCGTTTTATCCGGATCAGCCAACGACATTCTCAATGTATCCATGCGCACATGGCGCTCAGGACCACCATAATGCGTCCAGGTCACGCAGGTGACCGACGGATGAGGCGTGCCGTCTACATCCAGTTCGTGACGAAAAAGCGCTATGGCTTCTATGCCGCCCTGGCGGCCCCACCAGGACGGATCCGGAATCATGCATACCGCGCTAGCCGGTAGCGTGATCATCCCGACCGGCACATCATCAGCAATATAGGCCGCATCGAGTAAGCGATGTAAAGCAGGTGTCGGTTCGTACAGTGCACCTTCACAGGCGCTGAACGCCTGCCAGACCAGACTGCGACTGACATGACTAATTGCATCGGGCCCAACTACCGCAGATACCTCCTGGCGGGCCCAGCTTTCCAGATATAACGGGAAATTTTCCACCAGGGCGTGGATGGGATCAAGAACCAATCGCCGCGAAAAATCTTCGCCGGAGGCACCGGCGGCCTGCCTCACCTTACACCAGGCGTCAATGGCGCCGGTGGCCCGATACCGGACTGGAACCGGAAGCCGTGCGTAAAGCACGTCATCGCTTTGGACTGTCTTCTGCGCCGCAACCTGAATCAGCCTGTTCAATTCCTCCAACTGTGTCGCGGTGCCGGTTGCATTCTTACTTGGCATGGAGAGTATCAGAGGACAGCGCGCACGTTTTGCGGCGTAAGAAGTCGCAAATGCGGTCTCATAGGCGACGTCGATCTGCATCACTCCAGGCCGGATAAGGTACTTCTCATCTTGCCCAAACTCGATTTGAATATTCGATGTGATCGACATACGCAATCCTGGCGAGTGATAGCGAGTCGTGAGCCATTCAATCAATCTTGGACGAATCGCTTCCCAAACCTTGGAAATAGATCGTTCAGCTTTGTCGCCATCTTCTTCAAGTATCAGCTCACCCGCGCTGACGCGCATCGAGACGCCGGGAACGATGCCGGCACATCGGACTGGCTGACTGCCTAACGCAAGAGAACCAAACAAGGCGACAGAAAAAATTGACTCGGTACTACGGCCAGGCCCACCGTTTAACAGCATCCGGCCGCCTTCTCTGAAGCACATCGCCTCGCTGCCATCCTGGTCAACTTGAACCAAGGGAGATGGAAAGCTGCCCTGGAGCAGAATGTCGAAGGGTCGATCGTCCGTCACATCCGTCCTGACGAGGTAATACTTGAGATTAGCGCCGCGCCGCAGGATGTCTTGTGGCCGTCGAAAGCCACCGCCTTGCCGTCGATTAGCACCGCCGGATCGCCTTCCACAATCACGCAGTCATGATGACCCGGCATCGGACAGGTGCAACGATCGCCGACGCAGGCCACGGCCCGTGCCATCACAATAGATTTTTCCTGCCCGGTCACGACTTTACCACCGTGGCTGGTGGAATCCCCCAGACGAATCACACCGCGCATCGCGTCGCTCTCATTTAAACGGGCTCACGCCACCATTGTTCTGCGCCCATGCGGCCTTGGTCGCCTCATCTGGCGGACTCACCATCACAATGCTAGCCATGCCGTTCGGCCGCCGGTTCACCGTCGCGCTGGCTCCTCCCTGCTGATAACTGGCGATCAGTCCAAGCCCGATCTGCACCATCGGGGAACTGGTGCCGGTATTGCCGATACGGGCGCCGATGTCGTAACCCTCCTTTACCTCGTCCGGATGTGGGGCGGATGTACCCACTTGCGCCAGTGCCTGGTTCAGCGGAATCACCCATTGCTTGTTGCCTGTGGTGTCGTAAAACAGCCGCTTTGGCTCTTTATTGTCTGGGAGAGCAGCGACAGCCTGTTCCCAACCGGCCTTCAAGGCTTCGGCCTGAAGAGCAGTCTTCAGTGGCTGACCGTGATCGTCGGTCAGCTTGACATCCACGGGGCGGTGTATATAGCCCAGCAAGGGCGCACTATCGAATTGCTTAAGCTGCCAGGTGGTCCAGCGCACCGGAATATAGGGTGTTGGTTTAAACTCGCCAGGCCCCTGGTTACCAAGCGTTTGCCACAACTCAGGCAATTGCGCTTGCCACCAGCTTGATGACATCACCCCGATCGACCCCGGCTCGTTAATCCCAGCTTCTTTTGCTTCCTTTTTGTAATAGGCATCAAAACTGTCAGGACCTCGATCATCGTTCTTATGCCAAAAGAAATTCCACAGCTTGACGACGTCATACTCGGTATTGGTTTTATTGATATTGGCCGTCTGCGCTACGGCAAACGGCCGGATCAATTTGTCTACACGATCCGAACGTGTAACCAGAAACGCCCCAACACTGTTGGGCATGGCTGGAATAACATGACCAACCTCGGGAGTGTCCACATTGCCTGGTGTTTCGATAAGTGAACGCATCATTGAACCGTCGCGGCTAAATAACAACGCCGTCGGCACATCCGGATGGGTATCGAAGAATGCGAACAGTTTTTCGATCATGGCCGCGCCGTCATCGGTATTGGCATCCTCTTGCCACAGGAGCAAGGTCACGCCCAAGCTCGCCTCTTGGCGGGTACCCGCTAACTTGCCTGCTGGACGTATAGCACTTTTCGACTTCGGTGGCTCCCATGTAAATACTGGCAGCGGCCACTGATCGACTGCATGGCGTGCGCCTCTCTCAAACGACAGGCCTGTCACAGCACCTAACTTAGACAAGCGTTCGTCTGCGCTATTCGTGTAATCTTCTGGGTTCTGCGATTCATAGCTTGCGTAATTGTCGGCCTTTTTTTCAATCGCCTGCCAGATTTCCTCATCGGTATTTTCGCCAACGACAACGCCCATTCCTCGCACTTCCAGTGCAAACTTCTTTCCCGTTTGTGCAAGCATCGCCTGGGCGCCAGGAAGACTCGACGCTACTGCAGCGGAAGCAACCTGTTTTTGCGAAGACGAATCTGCGGAAGCATTCGACGACCGATGCATCCACGCCAAACTCCCACCGTAAGCCAGGATGGCAATGCCGAGCGCAGCCAATACACCATTTCGAATACTGCTTCCCATATTCAACGTCTCCTGTCCTGTTGCTTGCCAATGATTATAATTCCCAGCCATCACATAGACGGTCCAGATGATCGCCACCAGCAAGAATCCAGCAGCATACGGCCAAATGCGCGGCTTCATCATAGACCCAATCTTCCCATGTTCTGGGCGGCCTGATTCTGGTAAAAGCGCATTTCCGCCTCTCTCTGTAGGTCAGCTGCCTGTTGCTGCGCTGCCGTAGCCTTTGGTGTCAATTCACTGGTCACCAGCGGTGGCATCGTCATGGAGACAAATTGTTCGCCGGGAAATGTACCGAACTGATAATAATCTCTACACGCCTCAATAAAATCTCTGGCTTCCTTTGTCAGCCGCTCTTTGTAGGCTTTGTTCTTCGTAATCTTGTCAAAAGCCTCCGGTGCCAATTTCCAGTCTGCAATGGCCACCAGCAGTTCATGCCAGACAGGATCGTCCATCGTCACTGCCTGTCCGATCGCGACATCCATCGCCGTTACCCAACGATGATTTTCTGCAGCATGCAGCAAGCCAGAATGGTAGTTGTTGGCTTCGTAAGCGTCCTTGTCGGTTTGCATCCGTTCACGCGCTTCTTTCGGCGTCTCCTCGCGATCCAGCGAGATTCCACTCCAACTCACGCGCCAATTCTGGGATTGCTCGTCGACAGGCTTATTGGCATTGAACTTCGCTTTCTCTTTTTCCAGGGCCGAATAGGGATCGAAAAAGTGCCCCGCTGTTTTCCATTCTAAATCTGCATACTGATTACCCACGATCACATTCTTGGTAACATCGTCCGGTATCATCTTCCCCGCCCTATCAGCATATCCAGGCCTGGAGCCGCCGGTTTCACCTTTGACCTCGCCACCATACATGTCAGGTTCGCAGGGCGGTTTCAACTCTTCTCCGTTGATGAAACGGATATCGTTGCGTTTAAAGCTCGCCTGCAGAATTGCGTTCGTGCCTTGATCCGTCGCACTTGCATCAGGACCAGGCGACAAGCGTTCAAATTGTTCACGAACCGGCACCCGTGCCGGCTTGGTGCCGACCAACACCTTCTTGTACTTGCCATCGAAATTGTTGTCGCGCGTCATCCGCGTCCACATCCGCTGAAAGAAGCGCTTGGTCTCCAGAACCTTCATGGCGTCCATTGTGTTCTTCTTGGCATTTTTTGCCGCGCCGTCTGCAGGCACTTCATCGGGGACCCCGAAGGTGCCGATGCCATGGACTGTCTTTAGTCCGACGACAGTATCCTCAGGACAAAAGTACAAATACACCTTGCCACGATTATCGCGTTCGTCAAATGTCACCCAGTTCTTGCCGCTCTTGTCCAGACGCTTGCCTTGCGTCTTGCTCCAGTCCGTCCCGGCGCGGCCACCGTGCTTGTCGTGATTGATCATCATATCGGCCAGGTCGGGAATCGTGTAGGGCTTTTTCGTCACTTCATTGACGATGTCGATCAAGGTCTTGAGTTTGGCATGGCCGGTTTGATTGCAGTCGTCCGTCTGGTAGAGGCTGTAGGGAGTATCGACCATGATGATGCAATCGACGCAACGCTGGCCCTTCTGTTTCAGGATGGCCTGCGCCAGCAAGGTCAGGATCGTTCCCTGGCTATGTCCCATGATGGTGATCGTTTCATGTTCAGGCTGCATGCCTTGCGCCGCGGCGAGCGCAGAGGGCTTGACCGATCGAATCATGTTGATCAGATGCGCCAGGCGCGTTGCCGCCAGAACAAAATAGCGGCGCTCCGGTGCGTCAGCGGCATACATCGAGTTCCCCCCCAAGGCATTCTTGGTCACTCTGCGCGCCGCCCAGTCCGCCCTGAACCCCTCACCATACATTTGGGGGATGTTGTTCGTCGCGTTTGCGAAGAAGCCCCCCGCTTTGCCAAAATGTTTATCAAGGCGATTTCCGTGTATGTCCTGATACTGGTCGCGCATCATCAAATTGCCGTCCTTATCAGCGACACCACCCTTCACTTCTTCGGTGTTGCTTTGCCCCTTGGAGTTGAGCCGTGCAATTTCATCGTTTTGTGCACGATATCCCCAGTAAAACGGGATGAAACTGCTTTTGGTTGTGCCAGCAATTTCTTGGCGCCGATAGAGATAAGTATCGGGGTCAGACAATATTTTATCGTCGATTGTATTTGGATTCTTCTTTGCTTTTAATTGGCTATAGGTTGCACCATAGCTTCCCGCCCTCAAGTCATTCCGCGATAGCCGCTCATTGAGTCCTTTGCAAATCCCCTCTTCGACGAACGAATATATCGCGCCAGGATCGTTGACACCATGGAGAAAAATCACGATGCCCGGCAGATCGCGCGGCAGTTGCACTGGGCGGTCATTTCCCCGGTCTGCATAGGTGACGGCGCCGGCGGCGCCGACAACGTGGTAGTCGCTGTTGGTATCGGCCATGGTTATCCTTGTTGGCTTCTCATAGTGCAGGTTTCAGGATGTCAATCTTGAGGATGCGCATGGCGTCGTCCTTGACCAGGTCGGTATGGCCGTTCGCATCGCTCTTGCCCTCGATCACCCGTCCGTCGTCTAGCGTGATGCGGTAAGGCTGGTGAGCCGCCGCGGCCGTCGATTCCGGCGATTCGCCGGGGTAGTGCAGCTTGAAACGCTGATCGGTCGGTGCGTTGTTGAAATTTGTCTTGGCTGCCTGCTGGGTCGAAGGGCCGCCCCACTGGTGCGATGCGGAGAGGAGTTTGATATCGCCATTCGTCCCCAACGTCACGCCGCCGCCGATCTTGATGTAACTACCGTCTTCGGCAACGAAGCGAATCGTTGGCGCCGTGACCAGGACTTCATTTTCATTGCTGCTGATCTTGACGCCCTTTTGCGCGTTGGCCGTCAATGCATCGGTCTGCACCTGCAGCAGCATCGGTCCTTCGCCTGCGATCGCCTGGATGCCTTTGCCACGCGCGAACAACTGCATGCCCTGGCCTGCAGTGGCATTCAGGCGCTGGCCGCTCATCAATTGCAGATGCTGCTGCGCTACCTGGTCGATGTTCTCGCCGGCATAGGTCACATGCGTTTTAGGCGTGACGGCGACCGATCCAGTGGCCGCACCGAAAGCCATGATGGCTGCTGCATCCCCGGCGCCGGCAGATGCACTGCCCGCGCCACTGCTTGATGCATCCCAATTCTTGAGTGCTGTTGCCAGTTGATTCTGGGCCGTGCCATCCGCGGCCTGGCCGCCGTGCTGACCGACGTAGTCGCCTAGCGCCTTGAATAATTCAGTACATTCGCCGAGCAACTGGTTCAGTTCATCGCGCTCAAGAATGTGTCCGGCCGCCTTGTTGCGTGCGTAGGTTGTCAGGAGGATGCCTTTCGCAGCACGCAGTGAAGCCGCCGCATCTGTGCGCAATTCTGCGCCCTCGCCTCTGGCCTCACCACTGCCGTTGGTGCGCGGTTGCGTCAGAAAACCCAGGTTGAGCTCACTGGCCGCATGTTCGCTGGCCAGCTGGCTGCTGATCTGGCCAGCAGTGTCATCAAAACGCAGCTGATTGTAGCGGTTTCCCTTGATTTCCTTGGTCTTCATGCCGGACAGAAAACGATTGCCTGGCAGCGCGCCGGTATGACTGAATGTCGCCGGCATGTTCGGTCCGTTATGCAGGACGCCGGTGACGAACATCTTGTCCGGATCGCCATTCAGGAAATCCAGGGCAACCTCCATCCCCACCCGCGGCAAGGTATCGTGGCCATAGTTTTTTCCGGCCCAGCTGCTGCTGACCCGCACATAGGCGCTGTCGGTCTGCGTGCCGCTGGTTCCCGCGCCTTGCGCATGCGCGTGATCGTCTGGATTCAAGCCCTGTATCTGTATCTTGATGCGGCCAAATTCGTCACAGTGAACTTCTTCCCCTTGCGGTCCGACTACCAGCGCCGTGATCGGATAGACACGTGGCAGATCGATGCGCGGATCGTAGACTGGGGTCAGTGCGACGCCACGACGCACACAGGTGAAGGTATTGTTGTAACGGGTGTCGGGTGTTCCTGGTGAGACTGTCTGGGTGACGGCTGTCAACGAACTGGCGTGCCAGCGGCTGCTGTCGAACAGTGATTGCGCACGCTCGTTCAACTCCTTCGGCAAGTTATTCTCGCCGCGGTGATGCAATGCGGTGACCATGAACTGCCGCTGCTCCTGTGGGTGCGTATCCACCTCTGGGTGGCCAGTTAACTCGAACCACCGGCCGACCGCCAGATCGCGCACACCGCTTGCGCCGTCGACGCTGGCGGCCCTGAGTTCATGCGACAGCATCCGCGCCTTGGTCAGCCGGTCGTAATCCGCCCAGGAATCGCCGGCATGCGGCACATCAATCACATTATCCGAAAGCAGTTGCGCGAGATCGTTGCCGGTCTGCCCCTGATCGACGATGCTGGTTTGCGACGCCTTCGCCATCTTGCCGCTCTTATAATCTGCGCTGGCACGATTGACACTGCCGGACACGAGTTGCTGCCAGGCTGACCATAGTGTCACCGAGTCACGCTCTTCGGTGGCGGCATCGCGGTGATACCGGATAGTGCCGGCGGCCGCTTGCGGCAACTTCATCGGGTCATCGAAAAATACCAGCGTATGTATCGGCAAATCGCTGTTACTGGCGTTATTGCCGGCAGACGGAGCCTGTTCCCGTTTGCCGGCTGCCGTAAACCAGGCAATACCTTCGCGACGGCAGAGCCGGCGGATAAAATCGGCATCGGATTCATGAAACTGTACCGTGAGTTCGCGCACAGGATACTGGCTGCGATCTGTGGCAGATAGATCAAAGTCGAAAGCGCGCGCGAGCGCAGGGCTTTTCTTTTGCCATTCCTTCAGCAGGATTTCAATCACGTCCAGCACGTTTTTAGTACGGAACATGCGGGTGTTGATCCGTCGTTCCAGCACTGACAATGCGTCGCGGATAGTTAATTGATAGGTGGCGAGCGATCCATCAGATTGCCCCGCACGCGCATCCGTGATGATCCCGCAAATCTGATGCAATGCTCCGCGGTCGTTGACCAGCTGGACCGACACCGGCAATCCGATAAATGCATTGAGCGGCAGGTTGGCGCGTGTCGACAGACAGGTCAACTGCCCTTCGATACCGGTGCAGAGGCCTTCCGTAATATTTATGCGCTGAACCACCAGGACTTGTTCGAGTGTACTCTGGGCACTGCCCCAGTGCAGACGGATAGGCCGGTTTTCCTGATTCAGCGAACCGGAGGCAAACGCTTGCAATGCGTCGGCGAGATTCATGCTACTGCTCTCTTGCAGCGAAGAACATGTACGATCGGCATTTTGGTGTCCTAATTGCAATTAATAGAAAATGCGGCTGATGTCTCTATACTTGGTAATCAGAATCCCTGAGAGCATCGCGAAGCAGCCGTCATTTTCTATGACTGCCCTCCCCTTTCGCCACCAATTAGCAGTTATTCGTCAATAGCCATATTGCATCTGTGCCAACAAAAATTGACGCACTTGATGGTCGCCATCTATGGCTATAAAGACTATTCTGTCTTGTTAAATGTCGCAAATTCAACAACATTTTATGGAACTTCAACCCAAAAGACATTCAGGGCTGCGGCACGAATTTAGCCGGATTCTTACTTTACCTCAAATTTGCTTGCCCAATTGCAAATGATTGTGACTTCAACAGCATATTCGTCTTTTCTGGACAACATGTCAAAAGGGGAGTTTCAAGCTCCTATTTTGATGTAACAGGAGGAGCGACTGATTTTATCTGCGTAAGGGGACACCGTATGCCGTGCAAGACATAGCGATAATGGGTCGTTGGATGTAGATTCCCCCTTTCATCACTTTCGCGCGCGAAAGTAAGTATGGCACCCTTGTTCTGCTCACATATTAAGTGCTGATTATCGCCCACCGAGGCTTCTACGAACTTTGGAACCACTTCGGGCATCCGCTACTTGTTGTTCATTTTTGGACAAAATTGCTAAGTCAATTAATTCCGAATCGGTCGGCTTTTCCCAGCCATCGTCCCATAATTCATTTCCCAAAAATTTCAAAAATGCAGGACGAACAATGGGGCTTGCGATACCTTTCGTTTGGAAGGCTTTCCTCATGGCGCCACTTGCCGCCAACGATTCCTGGTCATATTTCACGATCCATTTCTGCTGATCAACTTCAGGCATCTCTTGGAACATGGCCTGCAAATCCGCTCGTTTTTGAGCCATGAACCTTTCAATGAGTTTCAACCGTTCCGCTTTTGTGTCATACACGACGGCTGCGGGTTGATCGGCAGTTTTCGGCAAACCAAATTGACCAGACTGCAAAATGGTTATTAGGTATTTCTCCGGATTGCGGACCGGTTCCATCTTCGATCTCATTTGGCGATCGTGCATGACAATCAAAGCTTCGTCGAGTGCCTGCGCACCGTATTTGAGCAATAATTTTTCGGCCCTATCTTGTTGCAACCCAGCTTTGATCGAGGCCCCAATCGTTTTCAAATCAACAGGTTCAATTTTTCTGTCTGGCTCCGCCACTGCTTGCAATTTTCGTTTCACTTTGAATTGCAATTCTTGAACCGATCGGCCCGCTTTGTGTTCGATTAATTCTATTTCCAAGTCGGTAACTTCATTGACTTTCTTGACGGCCTTCTTTACAACATCACGGTTGAAAATCTTGTATTCTTGATATGCACTCGTTGCGCTATCCGGCGCTCCAGTCAAGACCGGTCGCCACCAGGCCCATGATTGGCGAGCTGTCAGCCCGCCCGGGTTGTCAGCATACCTGCAGCAGATTTCGTAAAGGACGACGGAGGCCATAGTGTTAAGAGCAGCCAGGACTTGTAGCGACATCTTTGCGAACCGCTGCGGATCCAATAGCTCCTGCTTAATGTTTGGGGCATAACTCCATTCCAGCACCATCTCATTGCCACGCTGCACAAGATCTGCATGAGCGATCAACGCTGAAATGCTCCAACGAGCACCATCGCCTGTCGTTGGGGATTGCCACTCGACGCCGGTAGTAGCCATTTGGCGAAAATATTGTTTGATCAGTTCAGTATTGTTGGATTTGAAGTCAATACCAACCGCAATGTCTGCCAAGCGCGCCTGGTAAAAGTCCCGTTCAACACCCTGCTTCTGCGCTATCTGCAACATTACGTTGTATATTTTTCGTGCAGTGACGGTGATTTTTTCGGATTTAGGTACTATGGCCAGTGTATTGACCGGCTTGCGCAGCAACAGATCTTGTTCTGCGGCCGTTGGTTTGCGCCGGCGGTCTACAACACGGTTGGATTCTGTTTTGATATTTTGCATTGCTAACTGTCACTATAGACTGTGCATTGCAGTTTATAGTGAGTCGAAAGCGAAAGCAAACTCACCTTCAGTTTGTGTCTATTTTTGGTCAAGGATTGCTATCGGCAGATGCTTCCATTAAAGGGAGCCTCCCAATTTCTCTCACCTATGGAGATAACACGATAAAGATTGGAAGTGAGTATTCGACCCATATCCACTCACCTATTAGCACAATCTTTCTCACCATATTCCCCAAAATCACTCACCTCTGTCACCATAACTTCTCACCTCAATCCCCAAAACATCTCACCTATAGTGTTGTAAGTATTTGATTTATATAGAAATATCTGGTCTTGTAGTTGTTTTAGGTTTTGATTGTCTTTGTACTCTTATTAGCCCTATCGGGATTTGTTGAAAGTAACATGTGATCTCAAGAAACCACAATGTATTAATAAGATTTTTGATTTTTTGTTGAAAAATGAAAAATCGATATCTAGTTGCAAAATGCGATATAACGTAGAATACTAGCTTATCGCAAAACTACTCGGATATCATGATTACTCAGAATATGAATGTCTCTCGAAAAATCCAGATTAGTGACATTGTGGAGCAAGCAGAGCGAGCCGCTCAGATGGTCAATCAAATTCGATCGCGAATGCTTACTCCGAATGCCGTCAAAATCCCTCCCAATTTTTCAATCACCCAACTTGCTAGCTTATGCGGAATCGATAAGGGCCAAGTTTCGTATCGCATTGGCAAGGGAGATTTGCCCCCTGGTCGTATGAATGAAAAAGGGTCGCGTAGAGAATTCTCTTTGGAAGAGGCAAGCGTTTGGGTCAGGCACTATAGAGCTAATAACCAACGACCGGCCGGCGCTCGTGCAATTACTATTGCTGTGGGCAATTTCAAAGGTGGCGTAACTAAAACTACGACTGCTATGGTTCTTGCTCAAGGTTTGAGCCTCCGCGGCCACAAGGTATTGGTCATCGATGCCGATCCTCAAGGTTCTTTGACTACCTTGTTTGGAATTATGCCTGATACCGAGGTTACGGAAGACCAAACGATCGCGCCACTTGTTTACGGCGAAACCACTTCAATCAGATCCGCTATCCAGTCAACATATTGGCATGGCGTGGACTTAGTTGCGGCTTCTTCGAGCTTGTTTTCTGCAGAGTTTGTGCTGCCATCCAGGCAAATGAAGGATCCGGAATTCCAGTTTTGGGATGTGCTGAACTTAGGTTTAGAGGATGTACGTGACGATTACGACATCATTATTATAGATACGCCCCCTTCCCTTTCTTACGTGACAATCAATGCGTTTATGGCGGCTGATGCATTGATTGTTCCATTACCGCCTAATGCCCTGGATTTCGCTAGTTCCGCGCAGTTCTGGAGTTTGTTCAGTGATTTGGCTTCTAATTTGGTTGAGACCGCTGGAATTACGAAAACATTTGATTTTATTCACGTCTTGCTGGCCCGAGTTGATTCTGCGGATGTTGCGAGCGATGTTGTTCGTTCTTGGATAACAGCAACTTACGCCGATAAAGTTTTGCCAGTTGAAATACCAAAAACGGCAGTTACCTCATCAAGCTCAGCTGAGTTCGGTACGGTCTATGATATTAGCCGATACGATGGAAGTATGAAGACATATAGCCGCGCTCGCGACGCCTATGACAGAGTCAACGATTTGATCGAGGTGTCTGTTCGTAATGCCTGGACATCGCAAATTACTGGAGATTTCTGATATGTCAATCAAAGACCGGTTAAAAAATAAAACTGAAGGCTTATTTATACCTAGCAAAGCTGATGTTGGATCAACGACTAATGCCACCCCATTGCGAACAGGCCCTGGGCAAATGTTGATGGTCAATTCGTTGATGAAAGAGAGTAATGAAAAGGTAGCTTTGTTAGAGCTTCAAATCAAAGAGTTTGAAGGTGCTCTTCCCGTCCGGCTTCTTGATGCTCACAAGGTTGTTGTTTCGAAATGGGCGAATCGAGTCGAGCAAAGTTTTACTTCAAAAGAGTTTCTTGATCTGAAGGCAGAAATTGAGGCGGCTCAAGGAAATGTCCAACCAATTAAGGTTCGCCCGCTAAAAGATAGTTCAGATCGTTTCGAGATCATTTTTGGTCATCGACGGCATCGTGCTTGTCTCGATCTCGGATTGCAGGTGTTGGCATTGGTAGAAGAAGTTAGCGATATTGATCTCTTTAAAGAGATGGACCGCGAGAATCGTAATCGCTCCGATCCTTCCCCTTGGGAACAGGGCTGCTCATATAGGCAGGCTCTGAATGAGGGATTATTTTCTTCGCTCGGTGAGTTATCAAAAGAGCTTGGTGTAGACAAAGGTAATGCCAGTAAAGCATTGCGTTTAGCGGACTTGCCTGATGTGGTAGTCAATGCATTCGCTTCCCCGTTAGAACTGCAATTTCGTATGGCTAAAGTTCTTGGAGATGCCTTGGTGGCTAATCCAGATGTGATTTTGAACCGTGCAAAGAAACTTTGTGCCGAGGGAGCAGAGAAATATTCGTCTAAGAAGACGTTGGCGATTTTACTAGGCATCAGCGAAAAGATTGTCTCTGAAAAACAAGTGGTTGTTAATGGAAAGTCTTTCGCAACTATCTCAATTAACGCCGATAAGGTTTCTGTCGATTTTGTCCAAGGCGCACTAAGTGAAGAGAAAGCCGCTCGCTTACAGAGTCTATTAGAGGAGTTTCTAAAAGGGTGATTTCTGGCATGACATATTGAAGAGGTGTTGTACGGTACAACACCTTTTTTTTCGTCCGCGCCTAACGCAAACTTTCTTCCCAAATGTTCTCACCTTTAGATAGTTTTTGGATTCTTGTTTTTAAAATATCTATTACTACTACTTTAGTATTGGCGGAATATTGTTCAATGCGTCGTAGAAAAAGGGCTATTTCGTATAAATGCAAAGATAGTTTATGTGTTTATATCGATTCAATTCTGCCAATACGGTTGATGGGTGTTGTACCGTACAACACCAACTACCGGCGTTTTCATAGCTTAGTAGCCGCTGAACTTTATATCTTGATCGTTCGGTTGACGGTCACGGTAAGTTAGGGTTGAATTATCTCTCCCAAATATTCTCACCATCGAGACTCAAGAATGCCAAAAGGGAAGGGTGTTCTTATTAGCGAAGATTAAAGCTGCCTTACCGTTAAACTGGGCAGTTATATTTGTACTCAGCGGTTAGTGTCGAACATCCGAAGTGCCATTAAAAATAAAACTTCTATAGTTCATTTAGCTCGAGGATAAGATCCTCACCATCATTTTTCACGCTTCCAACTGCTTTACTGACTTTGTACCATTGGAATGAGTTTGGACCAAGGGGCTGGGTGCGTGCGAGATCTTCAGCTTCTTCCGGTGTAAGACTGTGGTCTAACCACTGCATGGCGTCTGCTGGATCAAAAATGGCTGGTCGCCGATCGTGCACATCAACCATACCGCCTTCTGCAGCATCGGTCACAATCGCAAAGCCAGCAGTCGCTTTATTGTCATCGACCATTGGACCAAAATTGGCAACCGCGGCCATAAGTATAGGCAAGTTGTCTTTACGGTGGATACGCCACGGTTGTTTGACACCATTCACCTCGGTCCACTCGTACCAGGCGTCAGCTATGACGATTGCACGACCGGATTTAAGCAGTGGTTTCCAATACCTACCAAGTAGTTTGTCGACTCTGGAATTAATTGCGACTGGGACTTTACCTACGGCCCAGGGCGCCTGGTAACCCCAATGCAAGTCGTCGATCAACGGCTGCTGGCCATCCAGGTGAAGAACAGGCCGGTAGGTGCGTGGAGGCACGTTGTAACGCAATGGGGCATCACTATTATCGATAAGTGGCAAATCCCACAGCCAGTCCATTTGAGCCAGATAATCTTCCATCCCGTGGTGTTGGTCGTAACGGCCGCACATAAGACGCTCCTATGAAATTCAGAGGTTAACGATATACTGTGTTTACATACAGGTCAATTTGAGAGAAAAATGAGTGCATTACCAGCTACACAGGTGCAAAGTCAGGCGGGAATTTCACAAATCCCGTATTCGCTTGCTGAGAATCCAATACCGAGCATGCAGCCCGAGTTCCTGCATAAAATCAGCGCAGGCTTTCCGTCACCTGCATCTGATTATATCGAGGACGGCCTCGATCTGAATGCCTACCTGGTGCAGCACAAAGCTGCGTCATTTTTCTTCAACGTGGAAGGGGAGAGCATGTGCGGCGCCGGTATCATGCCAGGGGATAAAGTGCTGGTGGACCGTGCCGTGAATGCTGTTCACGGACATATCGTTGTAGCTGTAATTGATGCTGAATATACGTTGAAGCGCCTGTTTCGTTGGGGCGGCCGGTTAGAGCTTCGTCCGGAAAATCCAGCTTTTAAAACAATTGTGATTAACGATGATACCGGCCTGGAAATCTGGGGTGTCGTCACTGGCGTCATCCGCAAATACAGGGTGTAGTCATGTCGGAGGCAACGGAACAGATTTTTGCACTTGTTGACGTCAACAACATGTACGTATCCTGCGAAAGAAGCTTTAACCCAAAACTTCGCAAGGTTCCGGTCTGCGTTCTCAGCAACAACGATGGATGTGCGGTCAGCCGCTCCAATGAAGTGAAAGCGCTGGGTGTCAAAATGGGGACCCCTTGGTTTCAAATGAAAGACCTGGCTCGCCAGCATGGGATCATCGGACTGTCGTCAAATTACGCACTATATGGCGACATGAGCCAGCGCATCATGACGATCCTCGCTGAATACAGTCCAAATCTTGAAATTTATTCGATTGATGAAGCCTTTATTTCATGTAGGGGATTGGGAGGTTTATGGACGTCGACGACAGCAATGGGACAGCATATCCGGGCCAATATATTGCGTTGCACGACAATGCCGGTCTGCGTGGGCGCCGGTCAAACCAAGACCCTCGCAAAATTGGCCAACTTTATGGCAAAGAAGGCGCCACTATTTGAAGGCGTATGCGATCTGACTACGATGTCCAGCGCTCGCATGGAATGGTTTTTTACTCGAATACCGGTTGATGAAATATGGGGTGTCGGTCGGCGGATCTCAACCAAATTGAATGCGATGGGTATTGATACCGTTCAGCGTCTAAAGGACGCGTCTCCAAGCGCAATTCGGTCACATTTCGGCGTGGTGATGGAGCGTACTTGCTATGAGCTTCAGGGCGTGTCTTGCCTGGCCATGGAGGAAGTCCCGCCAGCGAGGAAGGAAATTGTTTCGTCGCGCTCGTTTGGAGAGCTGACACGTTCTGTGGATGAATTGTCCGAGGCCGTGACCATGTACGTTGCCAGGGCAAGTGAAAAGCTGCGCCGGCAGCACTCAGTTTGCAGCGCCATTCATGTTTTTGTGCAGACCAATCCATTCCGGACTCAAGATCCGCAGTACAGCGGAGGTAAAACTATCCCTTTTACAGATCCTACGGACGACACCCGCGTACTGACCGGCGCCGCGATACAAGGCTTGGCCGGCATTTACAGAGAGGGTTTTCAGTATAAGAAGGCAGGGGTGATGCTCTTGGGCTTGATACCGAATAGCATCAAGCAGGCCTCTTTATTTGACACTGAAGCCACGCGACAAAGCTCCGCCGCGATTATGTCCACCCTGGATAAGGTCAATCAGCGATACGGGCGCGACGCGTTACGACTGGGTTCCGCGGGCATTGCACAACGCTGGTCCATGAAATCAACCAACAGATCACCGCGGTACACCACCAGGTGGGAAGAGTTACCGACAGTCACGGCGAATTGATTGTCTTGGGCCGCGTAATTTCTAGGGATTGTGGTCCTAGACTTGACCGGGTTGGTCCTTACCCGACGTGGAGGGCGGTAATGTCCCTGGTGCCAGCGGATCCGGTATGCAAAAGCCAGGTCGACGGACCGGCACCTGAAAGGATGGTGACCAGTGGCGCCGCCGGCAGGCACACATTTCAGCATAAAAATCTATTTTTGAGGTTCGGGGAGCAATGGAACAGGGAAGTCAGTTAAGCCGCGAGCATCACCAGTGTCGGTCGGTTCCTTCCATGTGGGCCTCGCTTTCCGAGAAGCAGTGCCGGTCATCCGCGTCGCAGGCAATGTCGCTCAGTAGCTCGCTCACCGCTTCATCCATGGAAATCGATTAGCCACCACCAGCCATTATCGCGTAACCACTCCCAAGTACAACGAAGTACGCCGGAATCGCAATGAATACTAAGCTGGCAAGGATCTGAATGGTACCTTGAAGACGTAATCCCCTCGCAGTCGTCACGACTCCCCCGACGAAAGCGAGGAGACAACATATTGCGATACCAACGATGGACACTCGGTCGCCCGCGATTAATCCCCAGACTGAGACAGCAGCCAGGAATAATACAAACCAGGTGACCGTGGAGAATATTCGGGGATCTCGCCACCCTGTCGCAGACTTTGCCGCGACGCCCGATGCGATTACCACTGACTCTTCGCCACTTAGTGAATCTTCATGTTCTGACATTACCCCGACCTCCGTAAATTGTTTGAACTATACATCGTCTCCTGTCCTGTTGCTTGCCCGATACCTGAGGAGCCTGTAATCACATCAAGACTTCGTTGCTGCGGCGTAAATTGAGGGTCGGCCGGGATTCCTTAAAATTTCGCAGGAATGCTCTTAATTGTTTGAGTTTTAAGAGAAAATGATCTTGTAGTCGATCGGTGACCCCAATGTTTGACTAGGCAAGTTCTGCTGTGGATAGCTGACAATGAAAATACAAAAATGATATTCCTAATTGGCTGTTAAAGCCCAACCCCTCGAAAAGGTTAAATCAGCATTAAGAGGGGCGGGTCAGATACATCCGGGCTTGACACTGCCCAGTCGTGATACTGGTAAAACCGCAAGAGGATTGTATTTCTTCCTTGGTCAATCATGTGCCTGTGCAGTCGTGACAACACACTGCAGAGGCGGCAATGGGCCGCATTTGACAAGGGTAGAATATGCTTCAAAACATTCCTGCAATCATCCGTGCATCGAGCGACCTGGTCGCCGTGCTTGATCGCCATCCAGCTGGTGGCGCGTACTTCTTGGTGATCGGCGTCCTTGCCCTCGCCGCGTTGCTTGTCTCTAGGCGCGGCGGGCGATAATGCTGCTGCCAGATCCGGGTCGCCGGCGCAGGTCGACGGCCCGGCACCTGGAAGGGGGGCAGCGGCGCCGCCGGCAGTGCCGGCCGCGGCCGCCAGGCCCACATTTCCGCATAAAAATCTGTTTTGAGGCGGTTTAAACTTTTTGCCATTACCTGATAATTCGTATTATCAGTATTGCGTTTATGGGTGTTTTGGTGGATTCTTGAGGTACTTTTTGAAACAGGCCTTGTTTTGATGTAAATATTGATGTAGATTTACATCATATTTGATGTGTTAAGGAGAATCCATTATGCGCACCACCGTCACGATCGACGATGCCCTCTACGAATCCGCCCTGGAAGTGGCCGATCCCGGTATGGACAAGTCGGACATTTTTCGCGAAGCCATGAAGACCTTCGTGCGCGTGCAAGCCGCCAAGCGCCTGGCGGCACTCGGCCGCACGATGCCAGACATGGAGAATGTGCCGCGTCGTCGCGAAGAGCCCCTCACAAAATGAATGTACTGATCGATACCTCGGTGTGGATAGACCACTTCCGAAACGGCAACGATGCGCTGGTTGAGTTAATCGGGCGCGATCTCGCGCTGACGCACCCCATGGTCATCCTGGAACTTGCCTGCGGCACGCCGCCGGCGCCGCGCGTCCAGACCTTGAATAACATCAGCCTTTTGCAATCCTGTAATCAGGCCAACATGCGTGAAGTCATGACCTTCATTGAGCGAGAAAAGCTGTACGGGCTAGGGTGCGGATTAGTGGACATGGCGTTACTGGCCTCCACACTGATTACGCCAGGCGCGCAATTATGGACTCTTGATAAGCGCCTTGTTAGTTTGGCTGAGCGGCTCGGTGTCGCTTATCGGCCAACGATGCATTAGTCATCATGGCACAGCACACCGACGTCATCCTGCCCCCAATGAGTTACACGCGCGCCGACTACACGGCGCTGCGCGCCCACTGCCTCAACATCCCGCTGGCCAAGATCGCAGAACTTTACTATCGCGACGATAGCCCGCAGATGCAGAGCGGCCTGGAGCGCTTTCTGCTGGCGATGCGCGCCGACCTGATCGAGCGGGCCATCTCCCACAATCCTGCCTTCGCCGTGTCGCTGCAGGGCGCCCGCCGAGGCGGGGCCATGACCGCGGCCGCGCTGCAGATCCTGATTAAGGCAGCCGACGCGCCGCCGGCACAACCGGCGCCAGGTCAACCACTCTCGCAGTGGTTCCGGCCGCGCACCGTCATCGCTCTGCAGGCAGAGCAGCTGCGCACCCTGGCCGACCTGGTGGAGCTGATACGTCGACGTGGGCCTGGCTGGTGGCGGGGTATTGCGCGCATCGGTGCCGGTAGGGCGGCCGCCATCGTCGGCTGGCTGCAACGGCACGCACATCGGCTGGGCGCCGTGCCGAACGGACCCTACGTCGCGCCGGCGCCAACGGTACTGGTGGTGCTGGATCCTGCACGGCCGACGCAGCTGGCTCCCCTGGGGCAGTTCACGGTGACGGCGGCCTTCGACGGCTCTACCGGCATCAACCGCGCCGCCCACTTCTGTTTTATCACGGCTCGTAACGACCTCGAGGCGATCAACCTCTACCTGGCCCGCTTTGAAGACCAGCCGCACACGCAACGGGCCTACCGCCGGGAGCTGGAACGGTTTGTGTTGTGGTCCATTCTGATCGCCCGGAAGCCCATGTCGTCGCTGTTGGTCGACGACTGCGAAGCCTATAAGCGATTCTTGCGGGCGCCGGCGCCGCATTTCATCGGGGTGCGGGCTGCACGGACCTCGGGCCGCTGGAGACCGTTCTCGCCGGAGCCGTTGATCCCGAAATCGCAAAAGCAGGCGATCATCATCTTGCGCCACGCATTTACCTACCTGGTGAACGTGCGCTATCTCGGCGGCAATCCCTGGATGGTGGTCAAGGATCCGTCCGTGACCGAGGAAGTCGACGACATGCAGATCGACAAGGCGCTGACCGCGCCGCAGTGGGACTGGCTGATCGACGCACTGACCACATCAGCCGAGGATCCAGCCAACGTCCAGGAGCGGGTGGCGCTGGCGGCCATCCTGCTATTGGGCGACTCCGGCCTGCGCCGGGAAGAGGTTGCAAACGCCAAGCGTGCGGGCTTCAGGCGCTGGAATGCGGATATTTGGATGCTGCGTGTGCTGGGCAAGCGCAACAAGCTGCGCGATGTGCCGGTCAGCCTGCGCACGGTCGACGCGCTGCGCCGGCACTGGAACGACCGCCAGGCTGACTTTGATGCCGCGGACGACGGCCAACCGCTATTGCAGCCGCTGTGGGTTCCGCAAACGGCCAGCGCGCTCGCCCGTCATGGCGATGACCAGGTCGCCCATGGATACACGGCAGACGGTCTGGCCAATCTGGTGACGGCGACCGTGCGGCGGATGGGTGCCGAGCTGCGGGCCGGCAGTATCGATGCCGAGGTCCTGGAGCAGGTGCCGGTGGATTCATTCGACAAGACGACGGCGCATGCTTTCCGGCATACCTTTGGTACGCTGGCCACCGAGCGCGGCATGCCATTGGACGTGGTACAAAACGTCCTTGGCCATGCCAGCGGCACCACCACGGCCATCTATGTCAGGACACGCCAAAAGCGGATGGCTGCGGAAGCGGCGAAATACTATTTGGAAGAAGAGGGCGACAACGAAAAGTCTTCGTCCCAATGAGTAAGATCACTGAGGAAAACGTAACATGATAGGGGCCTCCTGCCGGTTAGTCGTAACACTGCTGATAGCAACGCTTCTACTTTCTGGATGCGGACTATTTGGCTGTGGCGCATTTGCCATCAATGGCGGTGGTTTTGGCAGTTGTCACGCAGGGACTACTTTTTGATATTGAAAGGAAACAAGATGCGTATCCATATTCAAGTAACAAAAGCCGAAATAAAAGAGATGGATTGTGATTCTTTGGCAGAGTTTAAAGAGCGGATTATTCACCAGCTGGACGAAGGCATCGTTGCAGACGACGGTGGCGCGGGCGGCGACTGGATGGTGGAATATCAGTTGGATGTGGCGCTGAGTTGATTGACTCTTCGCAGGAAGAATGCACACTTTAATTAGTTGCATTATAGCCATAATGTGTATTGAAAATTCGTAAGGAATATCGAGAAAAATGTCGCTGTTGATTCATCTTTAAGACACTGATTCCGAGGGAGGGACTCAACAACCGCAGTCGAAAGATGATAGGAGGAGGCTTTGATGCCTAGAACTAATAGTTGGCGAACGTTGATGGATCATCGGAACTCGATCGGTGTGACTGAAGGGACCTGCTGAAAGCTAGTGGATTTAATCTGAATTTGGAAAAAAAGGAACAGCACTTGGCGATCAAGAACACAGAATGGCAAGCTAACGACGAGCCACGTGCACGTGTTTCGAAAGGGGAGGACCGAAGTAATAACCTGGCGGCCTACCACGCATGGCGTGCCAGCGTGATGTCTGAGATCTCTGACGAAGTACGGCGCAGAAGCTCCCGTGGAAGGACTATACCTTCTGACAATCAGACCGGCAATAACCGTCTGCAGAATGCCCGGGACAGAGTGACGGCATTTCGCGAGCATATTGCCTGGAAGCTCCAGCCGTCTCAAACGTTCGACCCGACGCATGCGACGCTGATCCGTCGCGCACTGGGCGTGCCACCATATCTGCCATTGAAGCGGCATCTATGGATGCTTTTCCCATTCCTTATCTTGCTCTTCGTTCCCCAGCGTTTCCATTTCTGGTGGTGCCGCGCCGCGCTGGCACGAGTCCGTACTTACGAAGGACGACAACATATCTTCGAACGCTTCATCGCGCTGATCTTGTTCGGACAGGCCCGCTATTCCAAAGGAGCGGACTATGCTATACGGCAATTGCCACTCTGTCGTACCGTCGACGAGTACAGGGATATCTCCGATCTTGAGCCAGAATTGATCGCTGCAGGTCGCCAGCTTGGCTTGCGAAGTGCTAGCGAGATATCAGCGGCATTCCAAAAAATGCGATCACACTGCAAGACGAATGTGTTGCAAACCATGATCGATGAAGGAGTGGTAGTGGAAGCCACGGATCTCGCGTGGCTCATGACTAGCCGTCGCTATCACTGGCAAGAGCGACCTGAGGTCAATGTGACGCACCTGGCTCTCATGGCGCGCGTACTATTGTCCGAAGGCGTGCCCCGGCAGGCAATTGTCGGCATTCTGGAGCACCCTTACAAGTATGACGCGACCCGACTTGCGTCGACCATTGCGCTATTTCGTATACGCGCCATGACGGATATTGCCGGCCTGCTCGAAGCGCTCGGCGAGAGACTGTGGGTTACTACCGATGAACAATGGCTTTTCGTACTCGATGAAATTGGTGCCCGTACTGTCGGCGAGGTCAAACGCTTACGCCCTCTGCTGGACATATCGAGACCTGCTCCAGTTGAAGTCATCAAGTGGATGCGTCAGCATAGGGCGACTCTCGAAGATCTAATCCACGCTCAGAGCCTCATATTGGAACTCACTCGCGCCGGCCAGGTTCCATTGGACAGCTTTGACCTGCTTGCTGCGCACGCCGTGCCGGTGACTGCGATGATGAATTGCACGGACTATTTGATACGCAGGGATGCAGCACAGCTTCGTCAGTACCTGGATGTTCTGACCCAACATGGCTACAGCAGTGTTGATGCCATTCTGGCTTTTCACTCCTGCTATGACCGCGTCGGGCCAATCCAACTTGAAAAATGGCTCAATATAATAGGTCCGCTCAACGACCAGACATTCGCGGCGCGCATTGCGGACTGGGTTGCGCGAGCCAATGGGCGGCCCTATCCTGAGTCGCTCGGCTATCTGTGCGGAAGGATAAAGCTGGCAAATCACGACGCCCTGGAGCAGGCTAAGTTCGTGCTGAATCTATGTCCGGCACTGGTAAGCTACGTAGTAGAGAAACGCGGTTTGAGAACGCTGAAGGCACTGAGTGATTGGTATCATAAAGATGCTTGGGGAGCCAAGGATTACACGGGTGGCAGCTCCTACGACCAAGTTGACCAGATACTCTTAGACGACGCCTTCCTGCGAAAGAATTTTTCTGTACTGGAGGGTAACCATAAGTGTCTGCGGGATGCGCTTTTCGAGCGTGTCCGAACACTCGTCCCATATCCCCGTGTGGGCGCAAACGAGGCCGACAGGCTCGCCTATCAATGCACATACGATGCAGTATTTTGTACTGAGCGTCAAAAGCTTCTGCCTGTGCTTACTGCAGTGCTTCCCAAGACTTCTGGTGTGCTATTGCCAAGCTTGATTAATGCTGCATGGGACACAGAGGTCGATATTGACAAGTTGCTGTGCTTACTGAATCCATTGTTTGAGAATCTGGTACAGGGGCAAGGGCCGACAAACGAGGTGCTAACTGAGCTAGAAACAGAAGCGGTAGCCCTGGTGTATCAGGTGGCACCATCGATTATTCGCGAGCGCTGGAACAACGTTATAGGGCGGGATCATGAATGGACGTCGTATCTTCGACAAGATCCTTATTTAATGCAATGGCAACGCCAGACCCGCAAAATATCCGGTCTACTCGATCGGGAGAGTCTGCTCGCACTAGGTCAAGCAGCACAGTTTGCGGAACGCTTTAATCGCCACCGGCTCATGGATGTCCGCGAAGCTAGCAGGTATCTGCGATCGCGGCAACTCACTGAGCCTTTAGCAGATCCACAAACGTTCCACCGTCATCTGGGGGTGTTGTTGGCCGCTGCGGCCGACGACGACATAGTAGGCGACTGGGTGAAGCGGCGTTTGATATCGTTGGCCCAACTTAGTGACGAGACTGTAGCGGCAGAAAGGGAGATCAGCGATTTGCATGATTTCTTTCGTGTGGCACTACCAGACGCACTTGCAGTGCACCTCGACCGGTTTGTCAATCGCTTTGATGACGAAGGTGCGCGACATCTGGCAATTCGACTCGGTGCAAATCGGGACCTGGTCATCGAACACCAAGGCAGGGTATTTCTCAAAAGCGCTCTGCTCCAAGCGAAAGATAAGGCTCTGGATCTGTACCTTCGGTGGAGCGGGCGCGAGAAGAAGAAATTCAAAAACAGTCGCGATGAGGTGCCCCAATTGTCGCGCATGCACGCGCACGTCTCCACCCATCCGGCTGCTTTTTTTGCAAGGGAGGCCGTCGGCATCTGCACTCGTGGCAATATTGCGATGTGGAAAGAACATCGCCATGCCCATCTCGTGGTGTTCGATCCGCTGACCCAGACACTAAGCGGATTCGCGATGATCTATCGCGAAATTGTCGCAGACCTTGATCCGACACGGTGTTGCCTGATCATTCGAGCGATCAATCCAAGCAGCGCAATGATGGCCAACCACGATGCAGCGTCCATTGTGGATGCATTTTTCATGGTCGCTATAGAAATCGCACAAACGCACGGTCTTGCCGGCGTCGCATTCCCCTCGGACGGTGGACAAGATTTTCTGTCTAACCGCGATGACATTCAAAAAGACATCAAAGGTCGCTTCATCAAGAACGCAAGACAAGTGCCCGATTTTGCAAGCAGACGTACCGGACATCCGGCCGGCACTCCAAAATCTGTGCGACACGAGTTCTATGCCTACGAACACGGGCAGGGAAGCGTCCAGACCCTCTACGTTATCTGGCATGGTGGTAGCGTCTGATTTTCACGAGGACTGCCAGGAGCACCTAGTGTTATCCTAGAGGAAACCTTAATTAACTCTCTCTGATGTAAGCAAACACCCTGAATCCGGGGCAGACAATTGACTAGGACAAAGATGAATAGCGAAGAACTTAATAGTGTCGAAGAAGCCCGCTGCGTTGGAGTCGATTTTGCCGCGGAACACGCAGGTGTTGATGTGGAGGAGGCCAAGGAATTTGCCGCTCGCTGGTACAAAACGAGCGAGCCATTTCCGGATCAAAAAGCGGGTGTAACAGCAACGGCTCTTAAAAGTCGCATGGAAAAGGCATTTCTCGTCCACAAGGACGCATAGATCGGAAAAATATGAGCACAACAACATCTAATTTTGATGAGTGGCTAGACGCTGCCGATCCCTGCGATGCACCCAATGTCGCTGGTCTTGTCGAGGCGGTTGAAGATGAATGTGATTTTTCAGGCTACAAGGCAGAGCGCGCACCGAACGGCAAGCTGATCGTATCTGCAGATGGGCTGGATTTGAAGTTGATACTCGTAACGAAAGAAGCAGAGGAGGCATTTGTCCGTCGCATCCACGCACGTTGTGTTCCTAGTGGGATGAGCGCCAGCATTGTCGCAGCGATCGATCATCTGAACGACCACGATTAAACACGGAGTTCAAAGTTCAGTGGTGGATCAGTGTCGAATTTGATTTGCTTTGAATGAGGGCAAATAACAATGGCTAGCCATGTGTATTATTTTGATCGAGACATAAGTACTTCATCAGGATTTATGAGTTCTCAGCGTGCCAGTAGCGATGCAATTAATGTGTTAGAAAAGTGGCAAAGCGGTCATGCTGGGCGGGCTTCCGTTCAAATTCACGAAGGGGAAGAAATTATTTGTGCCGAGTTGCACTTTGATACGGCTGATCAATTGGCAGGCGAAGAACTTGGCAGATGCTGTAGACAATTTGGTATTCGACTCCTGACTAAGGCCGATTATCTGAGTGAAATACTTCGTCGAACTGCTAAGCCAGGCGCATCAGTTGACGTTACTTGGGGAGAGCTGGGGCCAGCTTTAACTGGGGGAAATAATTATGAGCGATCGAAGGCTTTGGCACCGTGGGTAATTGAAAACGGTCGTACCATGACAATGGGTACGGTTGCTGGGAACGGTGGCTACGCAATCCATTCCACCGTAACTATTTCTCGGCCGTAAAGGAGAAACCGCAGATGAAAGAGAACCTAGTTATCGAATCCGCGGTAGATTGGCTTGCACTAGCAGAAATCACGTTTCCTCCGTTGAAATCAGAACTGGATAACGGCACGACGTTCACCGTTTATAAGGTGGGGTTCCTTGCTGTACGAGAGCAAGATTGTCAGGAATTGGGAATCCATGCGGAACGAGGTCCAGCTGGGAAATGCGTGCTACCGACTTCAGTGATTGACTTCGCAGGAGAACGGAAGTTATGCCGTTTACCAGTTGAATTATCACCGTGGGCTTTCAACTGTGTCGCCATGGCCCATGAAGGGCTGCTAAAGTTTCCGGCCACCGTCGAATTTGGATTACTTGATGGTCGTAAGTATGCGGAAATCATATAGAGAGGTAATGGTATGACAGGTTTAGCAATAGGCGAAAAAGGGATTGTGGAAATCTCAATTGAACTAAAGTCCGTACCGACGTCAGATCAGTTAGCAGCAGCGCGCGAAAATTTAGAAAATGAAATTGGACGCGCAGCACAGGGACCTGGTTTCGTTCTGAACTTTAACTACGTACCTGAGACCTCGACGCTGGAAATTTTGATTGGAGGTCCATGCATTGCCTCTATTGATGAGATAAATGCCGTACTTTTGGACGCGGGGGTAAGCGTGGTTGAAAGTAAGGTCGGTGTGCCGACGCACCGGCCATAGGAAAAATGCGATGATCTCAGCGACAGGTATGAGAAATGAATGAAGTCGAATTGATTAAAGCCATCTCGCCAGAGGTCGCCAAGGCAGCCTATGACGACGCCATATCACCTGCTTTGAAGGAAACGGGAAAGATAGGCCAGGACCTAGTGAAGACGCTTCGATTGGTATTCTTCCCGCTGCAATATACTTCGGTCCTTCAAGATAGGTTGGCGAAACATCTCTGCAAATCTATTGACCAGGTTCCTGAACATAGGCGGATTTCACCTGTTGAGTCGCTGGCATTGCCGATTGCGGAACAGCTTAAATTTCACGACGACCAAAGCATCGTTGGAGATATGTTCGTAAGTCTTCTTGCTCGGGCAATGGATAGTGAGAGGATCGGTGAGGCCCATCCCGCATTTGTACAAATCATTGGCCAACTCGCACCGGACGAGGCAGTATTAATCCAGCAAATCGCGGCCGCTAAGCCATCTGCCTACATGCGACCACCACAGAAGAGTGCAGTCGTTCTGCACAAAGACGAACGCTTAGCGTTAATTAATGCTTCTGCTCTGCTGGATAATCAAAAGAATCACCTTGAAGGTATTGTAGTTTGCCCCGAAGAACTTGTGCAACCAGAACTGGTGTACACATACATTGAGCATCTTGTTTCTTTGGGTATCGTCGAGTACACGAACGACCCGTGGAATGACACGTTTAAAGGCGTTAAGTGCATCGATTTTGATTTTTGGTTCATCAGACTCAACGGCATGGGAACATTGTTCCATCGCGCGTGTTTGTCGGACGGAAGGGAAACTCCATGACTATCGAGACAGTTAAAACAAACGCAGAAGCACTCCAAATCGCGCGTAATTTTGCGTCGAGTGAAAATATCAATGAGGATCTCGCCGAAGCATATGCAGAGGCTTGGTTTGATGCGGGAAAAGATTTTGATGCATCGTCACCTGCTGACCTTCTCGCCTACCTTGCGAAGCGTTTTGATAAACCATAACGAAGATCGGGAAAATATGACTCAGCAGATGTTCAAAGGGGCATTGAATGATGCATGTCTTGAGGTTGCAAAGCAGGTTCTTTGGACACCCGAAGGGGCATCTAATGATGTCATCGAAACACTTGCTGCGAAGTTTCAAAAGGTAGCTCTGGACCATGTTGATTTTATTGTTGGGCAAGGTCGCGATCCAAATATCATAACAAGGGCGATTCACTACCTTGAAGTACACGCGATACCCCCGATGGGAACCGATATTAGGTGGTTCAAATTTATGCTCAACTGCGTTATTGAAATGGCCGTCCCCAATTCTGGTTTGAATAGTAAGCAAGCTGAATTTTTGAAGGATATTCAGACTGGAATTGATGAGTCGATCCAATCAGAAGACGAATAGGAAATTCAATGTATACCTCAAAGCAAGCTGTGAAAGCACTGTTGGATGAAATGGGTGCGCAGGATTTGGCAACTATCGTGCTCGAATGCAAAATCCAAACATCAGACGAACCTGACGAAACATCGGTGCGTCGGCTATTGGCCGTTCTGCTAAATGAGGGGGAGGTGTTCAGCGATGGGAAAGTGTTCTCCAGTCATCCTGATGAAATTGATCCAGCTCACCTCATACATTGTTCTGATTTTTTGCTAAAAGCGTTCGAATAGGCAATTCGGCGTGGGCCGGGAAGAAAAATCCAAATGGAAAACGTTGAGATAGAAACCGTGACTCCAGTTGAAGCGGAACTGCTGACCGCATTTCGGAGCTGCGATGAGATTGCAAAGGCACAGATCATGACGATGGTAAGCGTTGGAGTGAAATTATCTGCTGATCGAGCAAATCAGCCGCTTGCTGAGGTAGTTTCTATCAACTCAACTCGCCAACTGAAAACAAAGGAAAACCATGATTGATTACAGTAAAGGCCGCTACCTGGTGAAGAATGTAGCTGGTCAGTTGGTTGGGCAAATCGACAATGACGAATATGTGCGGAACGGCCTGTCTCTTTTGTATCGAATTGATGGTGCCGAATTCTATTCGTGTGATGGCACTTTGATAGGATTTTTAGATGGTGGCCGAGTGCGAAGCTCCGCTGGCGAACTGCTTTTTCACATTCACTCCGAATAAGGCAGAAAAATACCATGTCGTATATAAAGTTCGATTTAAAAATTGGGGCAGGCATGACGCCAACCGCAAACAAGCTCTATCAGTACGCCGCAAGTCGGAAGCTTCCAGCGACTGTGAGCATAGCGGACTTTCAGCGGTTATGCGGACTTGAAGGCTCCGTGCCAGGGTGGCAACAAGAGGTAGAGCGAGTTTGCCGCGAACTGGTAAGTGCAAATGTTGTTAAGAACGCCTATGTTGCTGACGGCGTGATTCATTTCCAATAGGTAGGAAAACTATGTGTTGTGACCGCGAGAGGTAAGTTTCTCAGGGATTTGATCGCTAGATTCAGAAGTACATAAAAGGAAACTACCGCATGTTTGAATACCACGTCACTTCAAAAAAATGGCTTCTGAATGGTTCAAATCGCATCGCGTTTCAGCAATATATCAAACCGCCGTTAGACCAACCTTATAGAGATCATGCTCCGCTTAACCAAGCACTAGAAAGCAATCCAGGAGCAAGCGTCTATAGAGCATTCTTCTTTGACGACGAAGAGAAGGTTTTACAATCTTGCAGTTTATTGCAGGTTGGTCTACCAGATACCGTGGTACTGCGCGTAAAAGTATCCCATGATTGTTTTGCAGGCCATACACGCGCTGACGATGATAAGGATCTTACTCCTGGAGCCCATATGTGGTTCAGCGTAGATTCGGCGTTGCCATATTCTACGTCGACTCGCTTATATCACCCAACTTGGGGCGTGCCGTTTGATGCTATCGATATTTGGTGTGATGCCCAAAGTGGTTGGATGCCAATCGCTGCATGGATCAAGAACAATCTGCCATCTGTCCCTACTCCACATAAGGCATCAACGCCGGCTCGCGGGGAGAGCAACGCAGGCAGGAAAAAAATGATCATTGGGCTGACGGCCTTGATTGTGATACTGATTGCCTTCTTTGTAGTGTCCGGCCTGCATCGTTAAGTAAAACTTTCGCGCGCGAAAGTGCCAGGCATCCATCACCTCATAACCATCCAGAAATGCTATGATGGTGCACATGACCACCAAAAACGACCCCAACAATATCCGCTTGCGTCAGCTGATCGAGCAAGCCGGCTTGACCCAACTGGATGCGCTCGCGCAGTTTAATCGCGGAGTGCTCAAACCTTATTCGATATCGGCATGGAAGGCTTTCCTGGCTGACCGCAGCGCCGATCGCTGGCGCAGATTCGATGATGTTCTGCTTGCGCACGCCGAGAAAGTACTTGGCAATAAAAGCTAAAATCGGTTGACGAAGGTGCACAAGTGCACCTATAATAAGCCATGTTCAATCGCATCGTGCGGGGCAACCATGGCTGACGTAGCAGTGATCGAGGACGTACCAGGCTGGACGTATCAAGAGAAGGCGCCGAGTGTCTACACGTTCTTTGAAGCCATCGCATTGGCAGGTCTAGAAGAGCGTCCCATCAGACTTTCTGCTTCGCTTCAACGTTCGCTACTCGGCAGTGCCGTGTTTGGGCGCAGAGCCATTGTTGTCCATAGTGACGGGACAATTCAATGCACCATCGTAGTCGGATTCGGCCGTGACTTCGAAACAGCGGTCTGGAGCGCAAAAACAGTTCAGCAGGCGGCCAGCGCCAGGAAGCAACTTCGACCTGGCACCACCGGCGGAGGATATGTAAATGCATGACCAAGAAATGGCTCTTCAAGCGCTGGGTCAATCCGGGATGCGGGAAATCGCTCAGTCGACGATGCGGGCACGCCATCGTGCCTGGATTCGCTTGCCATCAGGTTGCAGGCTCGATCTGATGAATCCTGCGCCTGGTGATTGGCAAGATGCCGATTTGGCCAGCAGGTTGTCGCGCACTTACCGCTGGGGTGGCGAGTCCAGCTGGTCGCGGCCTCTGTCGGTCGCTCAGCATTCACTCACGGTGTTAGCACTACGCCGGCAATGGTCGGACGGCACTTTGAATGCAACCCAGGCGCTGATGGAGTTGCTGCATGATGCAGAAGAAGGTTTTCTTGGATTCGATTGTATTTCCCCACTGAAGGCTGCTCTGGGACAGCCGTTTCAGGACGTCAGCAATCGTCTCTTAGCCGCAATTTGGTCGCGCTACGGTTTGCCTTCCTGGTCAACGAATGAGCAAATGATGCACAAGCGTGCGGACCTGATCGCCGCGGCCTCGGAGGCAGTGCATTGTGCAGGTTGGTCACGTAAAGAAGTTCGCGACGTGCTGGGAATTACCCACGCTGTATTAGACGTCGACCCACTAGCTGTGATTTATGGTTGCAATCCTTGGGAGCCATGGGAACCAAGGCTGGCTGAAGAGCGATTCCTGAGCGAGCTAGAATTCCTGAAGAGTTCTGCTCAAAAGGTGTTTCAGCAATCCGCATAGCGAAGATAAGCATTGAGTCTTGATCCGCAATGAGCGAAGGGAATTATCATGCTGGAGAAAATGATGTATCTCACGGATGATCGCGATATACGCGAAGAGGATCAGCGTGCACTCGTAATATTTCTCGGGGGAAATGGGGACTGGTACGTGCAAGTCGCACCAAAGCACGGGATGACGACCGAGGGTGTCAGGATCTGCACTTCTGGCGGCGCCGCTTCCCAATGTCCAGGACTTGGTGTCGCTATCGCCGAGGCGTACCGCGCCATGGCCGCGGCCAAGCAAGGGCTGCAGCAGGGCAGGGTAGTACCTCGTGGTGAATTGGAGGATGAGCTGCAGGCGTGGCGCAACCGGTTTCCTGATTTGCACTACGAATTTGGCCATCTCTCCAAGCGCGTTTACTAAGCGCTTGCATCGACGAACGGAAATTGAAGAATCGCAGAGGCTATACAGTATGTCGAAAACAAAATGGGCAGTAGCAACCGGCGTATGCTTGATGATGGCATGCCTGGCAGGGATTTTCCAAGGATGGTTATTTGGTGGGGTATTACTCGCGGTGGTCGTATTCACCGCCGGGATACATTTCCCACGGACTAAAACTTGAACCACTAGAGTGAACTACCCAAAATTCAGATTTAATAGGGAAATTCGTCCGGTCTCACCGACCTGGTCAAACAGATCTGCAGCGGTCGCACTCCACTACGAAAACCAGACAACGGAACTACCAAACTATGAACATCGATAACATTTTAAGTAATCTGGCAGAACCCCTGAATCACATGACTCTGCACAACGTTCGCCTGGTTGACGTGCAACCGGGACCGGATGGTTATGAGGCCCTGACTGTGGAATATCAGGGAGAAGTCATAACAATCGCAAGTGGTGGGAAATGGCGCGTTGAATATAGCCGGCGGGATGTTAATCGCGTAGGATATTTAATATCGGCAGGGCGCTCCTTTGGCACAGATTTGCCGGACGGGGCATGCTATTTTCACGCGTATTACGAACCGAGTCTGCGGAGGTTGCCTGAGTTCGATCTCACTCATGCGATGAGCATCGATGGTCGGCAGCCTGCCGTGATAGGTTGGATCTGTGATCAGCGGCCCCAAGGTTTTCGTGCACCTGTGGGCATTATTCCTGGTGAGAATGGCGCATTCGTACCCGATGAAACTGAAGAAGTTACATTGCGTATTCCACCGGAATTTATCCGCGAATGCAAAAGATACCAGCGTTCTCCCGCTGAATTGTTGCGCGGCTTCGTTGGCGATCTCGCGGGAATCACGAACTTTGTCAAAAATCCACGGGCAGATCATTACACCAGCAACGGCAGCGACGAGCGCAATTACGCTGAAGCATGGATAGAGCGTGCGTATGGTGGAGATTGTGTGGATCTCAGCGCAATAGAAGATGCCGAATACGCTGAGGAAGAGCAACAATTTCGCCTTGATGAACTAGGAAATTATTTAGATGAGTACGTAGAACATGGCGGAAATGCAGATGATCTGATCAACGCAGTAGAAGCCATCGTCAACAAGCAAATTTCTAAGGAATAATCTTGGTGCTAGATGACATTCGAAACGTGGGAATTACCAAGCTTATCGGATATCTTCCACTGCAAACCATACGTGATAATCAGACTAACGAACATCAGTTGATAGCTGAGGTCGAAGAGAGGGGATTGACCACCTTTTTACTTTCGGAAGATGAATGTCATGTTGGTTCCGGTGCTCTATACGTTGCAGATTTACTGGCGTTGCAAAAATTCTTGAATGACAGCCGACAAAAATCAATCTTGAAGCTGCATAACTGGCCATCGGACGCGTCTATGTTCGTACATGCCGTAAGTACGCGACGAGCGCCCCCTGGCGGACTGTTTGATCTTGTGGCACTCACTTTTTGTGACAAACGACCAGAGTATCAATATCGTAATGCAATGGCCGAAGTCTCACAGGTTTCCAACATAGAAAAATCTTATGAATAACGTTGAGACTGCAGTCGTAAATCCAGAAGAAGCGATACTGCTAACGGCTTTCCGCGGCTGCGATGAAATTGCAAAAGCACAGATTATGACGATGATAAGCGTGGCAGTGGAATTATCTGTTGATCGAGCAAGTAAGCCGCGCGCTGACGTAGTTTCTATCACCTCTACTCGCCAACCGAAGGCATAGAAAAATCATGGATAATTTAACTGACGCCACTACACCATTGGTACAAATGCCAATATTTTTGATTTTCTGTCTGCTGATGTCTCTTGGTAGTTTCATTTTTTCATTAGCCACACGTCAGTTGCGAGCATATCGTCTGGGCCCCATCCTAGGACGTGGTGGCGCAATATTAATGAGCTGGCTGCTCGTAATGTTATTCGGCGCTATGACAATCTACTTTCTCATTCAATTGGCGCACCATATCTAAGAGACCGAGGAAATTATTATGCATATTGAGATCGACGGTAGCGGCAAGGTGAACTTGAGCGTTCCTCAACAAAAATGGGGTGGGGGAACACCTGGTGTAATGCAGCAAGCTCGTTTTGCGGGTCAAGAAGTAATGGCGATCACTGATGACGCTGGGGCTTTTGATCTGCATTATCTCGGCTTCAAAACGGGCGGTTTTAAGACCATCGAAGAAGCCAAAATAGCAGCGCCAGAATTTACCCGAAAGGTGCTGGCTCACATGACTAGCTTGATTGTGAACTAGAACAGAACAATGATATTTCCGATTGGACTCATGCTTATCAGTATTATCAATTGATCTCTGATTCAAGTCGCGAGAATTATTCGAGAAGAGAAGCGGAAGTAAGTTTCGAGGCAAAACCACTAGGCGTTCACGCCCGGCACCGGCCCGAAGCCGGGCAAGGAAATTTAATATGTCGGGATTCCAGAGGGAAGTACGTACCACGCCGCGCACGCAAGAAGAGATCAATGCGGAGCGGAATGATGACCGTCGATCAGCGGGAGTCGCTGCTTTTGTTGATGCGACAAATTCCCCGGACGGTGGTGCTTACGGATATCAAACTATGTTGGAACATTTGTTCCAGGCTTTCGAATCTGATCATGGAACAGGTCCCGCAATCAACACAGTGTTGGAAGCCCTGAAACCAGTGCTGCGTCGCCATCACGATGTTGCGAATGTGTATGCGAGGTTCGACCAGGTCATCGATGAAGTTGAAGCATCGAAAAAAATATGAAACCTCTCTTTAGTATTGCCATGGTGATCCTCTGTCTGATTGCGGGATATTTCATCGCTTCGAGTCTCGCCCAGGCATCTATATCGCTGGGTGCGGCAGTTGCCAGTGGTTATAGTTATGTTCCACATTTGTTCACCGAAAATCTTTGGCTGGTTACATCAGCATTTGTATTTGCATGGCTGATTCACCCGAACCGGAAATTCCTTGATCTGTTAGTGTTGCCTGGGATGCTGATTTTCCCATTGTTATTTTTCATCGTGGCAGGTGGCGGACCATTGTCCCTTGGAGGGTCGTTAAACGGCGTCATGACGGTTGGTATTATCTTTGCATGGGCTATGTCGATTGCCATAGCAGTGTATGTTGTTGAGGCCACCTTTTCCCGGATTCAATATCATGCAGCTAAACGCAATGGTGTGGCCACCGTAGTTTAGTTCTAGGAAATTCAGAACATGTTCATTACAGCTCTTGAATGGATGGGCTCGATCCTGGGACTGATCGGAGCGTTCCTACTGGCGACAAATACTACCGTGTCGAGGTACGGATGGATCGCATTTTTTATAGCTAACTTGGCGATGATCGGATTCGCCCTCAGCATCCAGCGATATGGGTTATTTGTGCAGCAGCTGGGATTCATGGGAACAAGTACACTAGGACTGTACCGCTCCAATCTCTGGCCATCCTGGATGCGTTTTAGAATTCGATAGGCATAGAAATATCATGACAATCAAACTACCACCAGATGTGACCGTGCAGCGCACACCGTTGTCCGCATCGTCATTCGAATATGTTTTCCGGCATAGCGTGCTTGGTGAACTTGGTCGGATTTTACTGAAGCCGGCGGAGGGCGGTGTGATCGCTACGCCCATCGTCTTTTCACCCGCAGGCGACGATAATAATGGTCGCCGGCGCGAAATATTCGAACCACTTGCCATTGGCTTGACGGCTCATATTCAAAATTCGTCGCGCCGGTCATGATCCACCCACTCATCGCCCTGTTTCAAACAAAAGCTGCTGTGATCGATATCACGGAAGGCAAAGACGGGCTCGATGAAGCTATTACCCTACTTGCAAGCTGGATGTCGGTTGCTGAAAATAAATTATCTGAGGATGACCTTGCGGTTCTAAGCGATGTTGGCGCCATCCTCTATAAAGAAGGTCTCCGCCGGCGTAGCGAATAAGCAGTTGCTGTATCTCTAAACGAATAACCCCCGATTGAACTTAGAAGCAACCCTGAGCGTCTCCCCGCTGGGGACCGGGCTTTCGTGCTACGCATCGAGCCCGCGCCTGTGGCTTGTCTCGCCCCTGGCGGGCATCAATCCCTGACGCCTTCGCACCTCGTGGTGCTGCGCGCTGCGCTTGCAGATCCGATCGAGACTTTCGCAAGCGAAAGTAGGGCAGGGGAGTTCCACGGCGCCGGCGGCCGTCTGCACCTGGTCGACGGTGTGCCGGATATCAATGCCTGCAATAGGCATCCAGGGCGCCCTGCAGGCGCCGCAACAACTACCTGGTCAATACAACTCCCCTGAAGTGGCTGTCCATCGCTTTCAAGTGTCGCGCCAGCGGTAAAGCTGCTGGCACGCCCCTTGAGCCGCCGCTTGCGCTATGAAACCGGCCGCGATCGCCAACGAAGGCGTGCCCTTTCAAATGCGGCGCCAGCAATACCCCGCGCTGTCACAGCATTTGAGCCGCCGCTTGCGCTCTACCCCCGGCCGGACCCGTCTATCGCCCCCCACGATGGCAGCACGGGCCGCGCCGCCCATTCGCAAATCCCCCCACAAGCCCCCGACTTTCAGCGAGGGGGACTTGTGGGGGGATAAACATACGAACGGGCTAGAAACAGCGGCCCGGACGACTTGCTGCTTTTACCCCACATCTCCCAACCCTCTTCGTGAGAAGAGGGCTTTCCCCCACCCCCGCCGCCCCAGGGCGGAGCGAGGAAGTTCGAGCGAGAGGATCGCGTTTTGAAACCTCTTCGTTCCAATCCGACCAATTTTTAGGAGCAACAATGACTACGTTGACTGAAATAGAACTGGCGACGGCGCGCGCGACCGGCCCAATGTCTAAAAATGTAAAACGGACACTCACTTCATTAGCTGTCGGCATGGCAGTATCGGTCATGATGACTGGTTGTGGCGGCGGTGGAGGAGGCAGCAGCAATCCTAATCCGGCACAACCTGCCGTACCAACCGTACCGCCAGTAACGCCACCGTCGTCCCCGCCGCCAACTAATCCTGGCGACGCGGTGACCTCCGTTGTCGTCCCTCCTACGCCCGCACAATTGCCGGCATTGCTCAATGTCCTTGATCCCACGAACGTGCATGATGCCCGTGCACAAGGGTTGACCGGCAAAGGCGTAACGGTCGGAGTCGTCGATAGCGACTTTGATGTCAGCGATGGCGAGCTGGCAGGCAGAATAAGTAAAACGGTCTACACCGCCGGCGGTGCGAACGGCAACAGGCATGGTACGCAAGTATCTCAAGTCCTGGGTGGAAAAACAGTCGGAGTGGCTCCAGAAGTTGCCATACTCGGCGCTGCAGTCGGCACAACGGGCGACAATGTTTTCCCGACAAATCAGGTCTACCGCGATTTGTTCGCTAAAGGTGTTCGCATCATCAATCAGTCAAATGGTTCAAGCATTGCAGGCGCATCTGCAGGGAACGTACTTGGTTCCTATAATTTGTATAAACCATATCTTACCCAACAGGGCCTATTCATCTGGTCGACCGGAAATGACGGCGCAACTCAACCCAACTTGCAAGCAGTTTTGCCGCACTTTTTTTCTGATCTAGAATCCGGCTGGCTGGCCGTGACCGCAGTCAATGCCGCCGGCGGCAGTAACGGTTACAGTGCCAGCGACAAGGTGCCCGGCATGATTTCCAGCTACGCCAACCGCTGCGGCGTCGCCGCCAACTGGTGCCTGGCGGCGCCGGGCGATTTCATTTCCAGCAGCAGCGGCGGCCGCGTCTTCGGCACCTCCTTTGCCGCACCCGCCGTGACCGGTGCAGCAGCCCTGGTGCAGCAAGCCTATCCCTGGATGAATGCCGACCTGATCCGCCAGACCATCCTCTCCACCGCCACCGACATGCACGATACGGCGACTTACGGCTGGGGCCTGCTCAACGCCAGCAAGGCGGTCAATGGCCCAGCGTTATTCGACCGGCGCCTGGCGTTGGGACCGAACGTCAATGTCCAGTTCGACAATGCCTCCTCGGTATTCAAGAACGATATCGGCGGCGACGCCGGCCTCAACAAGAGCGGCAGCGGGCAGCTGACCCTGGCCGGCAACAATACCTATCTGGGCGACAGCAATGTCCTCGGCGGCAGCCTGAATATTACCGGCGCGGTGACCTCCAACGTGAATGTCAGCAGCCTCGGACGTCTATCCGGCGCCGGCGGCACGGTGCATGGCAATGTCCTCAACAGCGGCCGCCTCGACAACAGCGGCGCCGGCCTGAGCATTGCCGGCAACT
>Ga0207130_1059_pt1 | contig 37902 bp, 37 predicted proteins | sample Alteio_BWMinHeat_16_FD_153545 | JGI IMG/M metagenome (GOLD analysis project Ga0207130, IMG submission 153545) | Enriched cells from forest soil in Barre Woods Harvard Forest LTER site, Petersham, Massachusetts, United States -... | ecosystem: Environmental > Terrestrial > Soil > Temperate forest >... | reverse complement strand
GTCTGAGCTCGATTGAGCGCCCGAATCAGCGTCGCCCGATTTGGCAGCGGAGGATGCCCCGACGACGCGAGAAGAACTCGCACCAGCTTCGTTGCCCTTGCCAGTCGCTTGTGCTGCGCCATCAGGCTGTGCACAAAGCACTGGATCGGTATAGGGATCCTTGGCCGAGGCTGCATCTGGCACGAGTTTCCCTGGGTCTTCCTTTAGTTTCTTGACACTTGCAGGAGGTTTGGAGATAACCTTTTTAGATTTCGCGGTTTCAGCCAAAACCGGCAGTCCCACAGCTAGATACAGAACAACGCCGAGGACCGACACGCCAAGTACGAGCAACCCGACAATCGAGGCGGCAGTCTCATGTTGGCGGCGCCTTAGGTGGACGTCTGGAAGGGCGGACACAGCAGTCTCCGGGGTCTCTCCGAGAACACGCGACAGTAAATCATCTTAAGTGGGCCGCCGCAATAGCGCCCTTGTATTAGTCATAGTGACTAGTCCACATGGGTAGCCTATTCGGGTTAGTCATGCATTCGAATTGCCCTAGAAGTGGGCACCCACCTTCCAAACGCGCTTCCGGCTTGACAAACGAAGGCGAAGATGACAAACTCCCGGCGCGTCGTTTCCTCCCCCACAGGGCTTAGCCCACTTGCAGTGTCGCGTGCCAGCGACCTGTTGTTCGTAAGAATTCAGTTCCATTTAAGGCACTCGAAATAGTGCCTAACCGTGTCGCAACCCCCATGCATGCGCGGTGCGAATTGAGTTTGCAGGAAGGGGCCGGATGGCCTCGCAGTGCACAAAGAAATACGACGAATCGAACGGGCCAGGGAGTGATCGTGCCGATCGGAACATCAGAACCAGGTTTCTTGCTCGTGGGTCCAACGCTGAGTCCCATTGCTTGCAATGCCGAGGCTGTACAAATCCTTACTTTCCCCAACACCCCGGAAAAGATTAGGCGGTTAAATATATTTCTGTCGGACAAGGTCCGATCCAGCCTGGTCGATCGGCAAGTGGGACAGTCGCTGGAATTCGTGAAAGAGTTCAAGTCGGGGAAGCGGAGATATATTTGCCGCACATTCCGTCTTAACAGTCATGAGAACGATGATGGGGGCCTCGCTGTGGCTGTACTGCTGGAAAGACATTCGTCGGGCAGCACGGCGCTATCGGAGATTTCGCAACAGTTTGATCTTACGGAACGAGAGCGCCAAACCGTCGAGCTGCTGCTTCAAGGTCTGACCAGTAAGGAAATCGCATCCCGAATGAGCATCAGCCCGAACACAGTTAAGGCATTTCTGCGCTTGGTCATGGTGAAGATGGGGGTATCCACCCGCTCTGGAATTGTGGGCAAGGTAGTTGGCCCGCAAGTATAGGGACACAGTCAGTACGATTGCGTAGCCTTGTGGAACTAATCCATTTGAGGAGTTTACGTTGATCGCCATTCGCGTAATCATCCCGCATCGTGAAACGTGTCTCAGAACGGGATCGTCGGCGCCATCCCCGCTTTCCTCAAGTGCTGGATATCAAGGCTCAGGATGTCCTGCCGCTAAAGGCAAAAGAGGACCATCGCGCCCCCGTCTTGGGAAGAGTTCAGAATATGAGCAAGGGAGGGATTTGCTTCCTAAGCCAGCAGCCAATTTCCAAGTCTTCTTTGTTGTTGTGCGAAATTGGCGTTGGGGATTTTCCGGTCGCAATTCCTAGTCTCTTGCAGGTGCGGTGGACGAGAAAACAGAACCTGGAAGCCGAGAGTTATCTCTCCGGGCTCAAGTTCCTGTTCTCCCTGCCGCAGTGAGCAGTTTTGAGCTAGCTCTCCCCTTTTCTCCCCCAATAGGCCATTTGTATTAATCCCTTTTTGCTACTACCTCGGGTTTAAACCAGACTGGCAGTTGATTCGGGTCGGACTAGCACTTATGGTGTAACCCGAGTCACAGCCAAACCCTCCCCCGAGCGCGCAGCAAATCAAAAGAGAAGGTCTCGACTATGGCACTCCGCTCTATTCAGAAAATGCGTTTTGGGAAAAACCTAGCCGCCGCATCCCTGCTTTTCTCGTTCGCGATGGGTCTATCAGGCTGCGGAGGGAGTAGACTGCCTGGCGCCTCGTCGGCGGGCACCACGCCTGCCGCTAAAACCCTAAGATCACTTTCAATTTCCCCGGCCAACCCAGTGCTCACGTTGGGCAGCAATGAGCAATTCACCGTAACCGGCTCGTTCAGCGATGGCAGCCAGCAGGACATGACACAGAAAGTGTCGTGGAATAGCACGCAGCCGACAGTCGCGGCCATTACTTCCCCCGGGATGGCGGTCAGCAAGCAATCAGGCACCACGATGGTGAGCGCTGCGTCAGGTACTCTCAGCAGTTCTACCAAGCTGACCGTTTCTCCGGCAGTCTTGGTTTCAATTGCGATAGCTCCTCCCAATCCCACCGTTTCCAAGGGCAGCTCGCAACAGTTCGCTGCGATCGGCAAGTATAGTGATGGCAGTGCCCCAGACCTGACCAGCACAGTGGCTTGGCGTGTTTCTCCCTCTGGCATTGCGACTGTGAGCGGCGCCGGCCTCGCAAGCGCCCAGGCTATCGGAACGGCAACGGTCACAGCTACTTTGGGTTCGGTTGCTGGAGCAACTGCGCTCAGTGTATCGGGACCGGCGTTGGTTTCGATCGCGGTCGCGCCTGCGAATTCGTCGATAGGGCTGGGAGCTACCCAGCAGTTAAGCGCTACTGGCACGTTCAGTGATGGGACGACTCAGGATCTCACCAGTTCGGCAATTTGGGCTTCAGCCAGTCCAACGGTGGCGGCTATTACAAGTCCGGGCGTTGCCTTGGCCCAGAACTTCGGCACCGCGGTTATTTCAGCTACTTCTGCATCGATCAGTGGATCGGGAACGCTGGCGGTGATGCCAGCCGCCGCCGTCAACTACTTTTCCAACGCGAATACTGCCGGCGCTCCGGATGCGACCGTCAACGTCATAAATCCTGGCCTCACCGGCGGAAATCTGTGCGCCATGATTTACGTGTTTGATTCGATCCAGGAGATGAATGAGTGCTGCGGTTGTCCGATATCCGCAGACGGCGAGCGAATACTCTCTGTGAACAGCGATCTAACTTCGAACACGCTTACGCAAGTTACCCTCAACGTGGGTCTGGTCACGATCGTTTCCGCCGACCAGGCCAGCAATCCCACGTGTAACGCGGGTACGATTACGCCTGCGGGAATGCTGACCTCGTGGTCCACTCATATCCAGGCAGCCGGACCTGGTGCCTTCGCCACCACGGAAGGACCATCTCACTTGACTCCACTAAGCAGCGCTGAACTATCCGCCCTGCAGAGCGACTGCACCTTCATCCAAAAGCTCGGCAGTGGTCACGGCATTTGTACCTGCGGTTCTGGAGACTGAACACGGATGAGAAAAAATTTGAACGCCACTATTTGAAGCTGTGGCGCCCATATTGTCGGACGAACTGTGCCCGGCTCAGCCAGCTTTTTTCTGTTGCTGTTCTGGAGAAGGCGTTTCGCTCAGACTCTTCTTTGCCAGATTGCGGGGAGCAGTATTGGCGCGTCTGTTTGGGGACTTGCGAAACAGTGCGGCAAGAATTCTCGCTCCCGCTCTGAATGCGCGCTCGAGCCGAGATCCCTGGCCCGGCATGGCACGGATCATTGCTTCCCTATATTTCTCAATCCACTCCTGCTCCTTTTCTTTGTCAACCACGCCAGTGCTCTCTCGTCCCAACAGACTAAACATTTCGGCTACAAGAAACAACCGCCGGACTTTATACGCGCCCCAGGGTTCGTGGGCAATGCCCCCGAATGAACTAATCACTTGGGTTAGCCTAAAAATTATCTCTGGTCTCCAATTTCGGGGGCAGTTGATGTAGAATGAAGTCCCCTCCAGAATTGTGTGCCCACAGGATCTTGCGGCTGGGTGCTAAAACTCCATGGCTCATCGTGCGATTTCTCGGATCGATCGGTCCGATCCTACGCGACCAAGTAATGCCCTCACGCCTTTGATCGTGAGAATCCGGGGCGAAGCCGATAGTGAAGCGTTGTCCAAGCACGACGCACACAGTTCACTAACTGCGGTTGGCACAACGCTTCAGCAAATCGTTCAGCAAGCACGCCTGGCGACCACCGCCACCGGGGCGGCGATCGTTTTGGCGAGGGCGGGTGAGCGGATCTGCCTCGCTAAGAGCGGCGCGACCGCAGGCGACGTGGCAACTTACCTGAATGCGCATTCAGGGATTCTGCACGCTTGCCTTCGCACGGGTGAAGCGCAGGGTTGCGATGATGCTGAGGCTGATTCTCGATTTGACCTGGCGACCTGTCGCAGACTTGGCTTACGCTCGATTCTGATCGTGCCAGTGCGGAGCAAGAACATTGTGCGGGGCGTCATCGAGATTTTTTCTCCTCGTCCCAATGCCTTCCGTGATCGCGATCTGTCGATGCTGCGAGAGCTTGCCGACCGCGTCGCGGCATGCGCGAATATCGATCTTGCGAAGGCCGTTGCCAGCCCTGCAAGCGCCAAGGATGTCCCCGCTCAGCCAGTCTCCCTAGCGCGAGTCGCTCCACGACTGAGCGCTGGCGCATCTCGTCCGAAGCCAAAGGTTCGCATTCCGGCGAAATCGCCAATTCATTGGACCCTGCTTGTCACTCTGATTGGATTGCCGCTCTTGATGGGATGGATGCTGGGCGCGCCTGCTGCCGGGCCATCTCCAGCCGCGACTCGAGCGATGGCAGCAATCATGCCCACGCCCCCGCCATCGGTGGTGTCATCGAGCACTGCGCCGGCGAAGATTATACCGGCAGACGATCCGCCGGCCGCGGAACAGACGGCACACGATATCTCCACGAACGAGAGCGTCGCACCCGCGCGTCCGGTGCTGATTTCTGAGGACGTCGCCAATACTTATTTGCTGCGACGAGTTGAGCCCGACTATCCGTCGGAAGCAAGAAACCTGCGGATTCAGGGCACTCTAATGATGAAAGTGATTGTCGGCAAAGACGGCCTGGTCGAGCGCGTCAGTCGTGTCGAGGGCGACTCTCAATTAGCAGTGGCGGCCGCCACGGCTATTCGCCAGTGGCGTTTCAAGCCTCTTCTTAGGAATGGTCAGCCGACAGGATTTGAGAGTCAAGTCACTCTAAGTTTCGTATTGCCCTGATGCCATTAGGAGTCCGATGAGCGAGGGCGACGAAAATCCTTAGCGGAATATCGATGACACCAAGCCCCTGACCTTGCCAAAGAAACCACGGTGAGGCGGCTTGTTCTGCGCGTCGGCCGGTGGAGCAGGAGGAACGACCGCATGCGCCAGCGAGCCCGGAGGCGGTGAGGACGCTAGAGGCAGATTTTGAGCATCGGTGATGGCAGGTGGTTTCGGCGGAGGGGTCGGGGCGGCGCGGTAGACGATCGGCGCTTCAAGGTGTACACGAACTTCATTCGGCCTGGGAGGCGGAAGCGGAGCCGTTTCCGATCCTGGCGCCACTTGCAGAGTTGACACGCTGTTTGGATCAGTATTGCCCGACGCTGCTCCCGGCGGTATTGGCCTTGACGCTTCATCTCGCTGTGCCAGGTGCACCGATCGGAGCTGATCGCTGTCGATAGGAGTTGCCGACACAGACGCCAGCATCACCGGGACTGGCGGAGGCGGGCAACCGCAATCTCCTGGTAGTGCCGTTACCACCCCTCGCACCGAGTGCAAGGCCGTATCCGCGGCATTGATATGTCCGGAGTGGAAAACCAGGCCTTCACTAGGCTCCAATTGATAGGTGCCATCTCCCATCAGCTCAGAAATAATTGCGGGCGCAGTATTGCCTGCCAGCCCGCGCATACACGTGTTACCGCGCGAGTCCGCGCTGATGGCGTAGTGGAATTCGCCCGGGCCACGCAAAAGGATCCGGAAATCGGGTGTTTGGATGACATCTGCCGCGTTTTCCAACGTGTAATGCGTTTCGACCGCTCCGGTGCTCATGCCAACCATTAAATCCGGCCCGGTCGGGGAGCGGGTTACTGAAACCGTGGTCCCAGGGCAGATATGTATTTCACCTCCGCGGGCCAAGCGAAGCGTGGTCGTATCACCGCCCGCCGTCACAGATGCACCGGAGGCAAGTTTTTCCGCAAACACCAATGTGCCGGAAGTGGTTGGGCTGACAGGGACTGCCACCGGTTCTTGGGAATGGACAAGAGCGGGAACGGAAGGTGGTGTTGCGGTCACTTCTTTTTCTTCTGCATGCAACCGAACCATAAGGCGGTTGCCCGCGACGTCCCAGGTATAGCTAAGCGGCTTGAGCAGTTCGATGACGACCCGAACCACCGGCGGAGTCATCGGATACTGGGTTAGGCGAACCGCGCCGATATCTTCACTAGTGACGTCGACACGCTTATGTTTCACCGATATGCGAGCATTGGGCAGATCAATGAGCAACCGCAGCGGATTTTCGAGCTTCGTAATCGTAGGCGTAAGCGGACGCGTGGACGTGATCTCCACGTCGGGCCAGCCTTTTTCCAGAACGACTTTTACCCGCGAAACCGCCGCCGGCTGTTGTTGACTGATGGCCGAAGGAACATCCGATTTTGCCTTGGATTCGGCCTGGCAAGAACCCGCAGCCGCGGCGCTAATCAAACACAGCATAGCCAGTTTGTGGGCAATGCGAGGTGGGAATGTCATCCAAACCATACCTAAGAGGGCGATATGAAGATTTTACCGACTATGCCTGAACGCGTGGTCACTCCCATCTTAACCATGACCAGGCGCACAAACGCTTTGACTGTGTTTGGACTGATCTCCAAGCGGGTGGCGATCTCCTTGCTGGTGAGTCCCTGCAACAATAGCTCGACTGTCTGATTCTCACGTGGGGTAAACCCGAACATCTGCGCGGCCTGAGACAATGCACTCACTCGAAACGGATTTCTCTCCAATAGCAACACTGTCGCCTGCCGGAAGCTTTCCGCTTCTTGCGGCTCAAGAGTGAAGGTACGGCAGGTATAGCGTCGATTCCCCGACTTGAATTCCTTGGTGAACGTAGGCGATTCTGTTGCGCGTTCCTCGACCAGACCCGACCTGACCCGATCGCTGAGAAAGACGTCGAGACGTTTGATGCGCTCCGGTCCGGTTGGGTATGCCAGGATCTTTACTGCTTCAGAATTGAAATGAAGAAGTTTGAGTTTGCTGTCCACCAGAAGAAGGCCAGCCTGTAACTTTTCGTTGCGCATCAAGGGATGCTCCAATCGCGCAGTTATTGAGCTACAAGCTCGGGGGGAGGGCAATTTAAGTGCCGCACTTCTACGGACTCACGACACTACAGCGCTCACTAGGGAGGGACTGCCCATAGTCTCTACTCCTTTTGGCTTAGTGTCAAGGTGTTTTAGCTCTAAATTCCGCAATTGTTGGAGGCAGGGCGAAACTGTCCGGTCCCTGCCATCTGGCGCTGGTAGCGGCTTACGGGGCGCACGGAATTGGGTGCTGCCACTTGAATTCAGAAAGAGCCGGATCTGTAAGTTGGGGGCGGCCGACCAGGCGAAAAGCCGCTCCCGATATCCTGAGAGGAGGGCGGAATCTTGCATGTGAATTTATGGCAGCCGGACCTGTAAGCCGAATTCTGTCTGCGGAATTGCTCCCGCAGGACGGTCATTCCTCTGGGCCACGCATTGCTGCGGAGCTCAAGCGACCTACCCGAAGGTTGTGACGCGCCGAGCCGGCACCTGCCTCGAGCGAACCCGAGACTCCCTCCCTATTTGGTCTTGCTCCGTGTGGGGTTTGCCCTGCCCGCTGCATTACTGCGGCGGCGGTGCGCTCTTACCGCACCTTTTCACCCTTACCTCGGCCTTGCGGCCGGAGCGGTATGTTTTCTGTGGCACTTTCCGTCGGCCGGGCTTGAACCCGGTCTCCCGGACGTTATCCGGCACACTGCTCTGCGGAGTTCGGACTTTCCTCCCGTCTCGCGACGAGCGACCGTCCGGTCCAGCTGCCAACAGAATCATTATATCGGACGTCAGGCATCGGACCTTAGACCTCAGACCGCTAGACCTCACGGGAGGCGCGATTTCCCCATCAGCGCGCGGAAAGTATTTATCCGCGTGGAAGCTACTGAACTTGGATCCCATCGAAATCTACGATACGAGTAGACTGTCCCATCCGAATGATTCGCCATGCCCTCGAAATTGTCGGCGCCCTCGGAACGCTTTCGAGCTTAGCTTATAGCGCGCTCTGCCTGTGGAGTGCGGTGAAATTACTCCGGCAACGGAAGAGTGCGGGCGAGGAGCCCGTTCGACTTCGCTCAGGGCAGGTTCGCACTACACAACCTGAGCTGCCGGTTTCGATTCTCAAGCCACTCAAGGGTACGGATCCTGAAATGTATGAGAGCCTGCGCAGTCATTGCGTGCAGGAATATGAGGAGTACGAGATTATTTTCGGAGTGAGCGAGTCCGCTGATCCTGCGGCGAAAATTGTCGAGCGCCTGAAGTCGGAGTTTCCACGGCGCGCGATTCGTTTGCTGGTCTGTGAAAAGAACCTGGGAGCGAACACTAAAGTCAGCAACCTGGCGCAGATGCTTCCTCGTTCGAAATATGAATATCTCCTGGTGAATGACAGTGACATTCGGGTGGAACCTGACTATTTGCGGCGGGTGTTTGCTGCGTTCGCCGATACGACGGTCGGCATGGTGACCTGTCTTTACCGCGGCGTGGCGAGTCCGACTCTGGGTTCACGCATGGAGATGATGGGCATCAGCACCGATTTTGCTGCTGGAGTACTGGCGGCAGGTCAATTGGAAGGAGGCCTCCATTTTGCATTGGGTTCCACGTTGGCGTTCCGGCGCTCGGGTTTGGAAGCGATCGGAGGGTTCGAAGCGTTCGTGGATTACCTGGCGGACGACTATGAGATGGGAACACAAATTGCCGCGCGAGGCCTAGAGGTGAGGTTATCGGACGTTGTAGTCGAGACATTCCTCCCGCCCTACTCGTTGCGCGAATTTGTCGAGCACCAGTTGCGATGGGCGCGCACCATCCGCGATTCGCGCCGTTGGGGTTATGTGGGTCTGGTATTTACCTTCCTCCTGCCGTGGGCGCTGCTGACACTGGTCTCCTCGAAGGGCGCCCCATGGGCATGGGGATTGTTTGCCTTAGCGTGTGCGGTTCGTCTGCTAACGGCTCTGGTGATCGGAGGAGGAGTTCTGCACGATCGCCAGGTGAAGCGCTGGATTTGGTTGATTCCGCTGCGCGACGTGGTTGCGGTCCTGGTCTGGCTGGGTAGCTTTGCCGGAAGCAGCGTAGTCTGGCGGGGCGATTACTTTTATTTAAAAGACGGAAAGCTGGCCCGGATTAATAAATAGGACTACCCATAGATACCCTATCGATGTGGCCGGGGGGGTCGTCAACAGGTGATTGGCTACCCTCTGGGCTTTGCGGTTTAAAAGAAATCTCCACGGCGGCGAAACTTATGTCTATCCCCGGTGTTCCCAACGTCGTATCCAGAGAGTTTTTCTTCCGATAGACCTTAGACCGCTGTAAGCACATGAGTTTCCCAGCGGAGCGCAGAGTGCTTGTTCGCGGCAGCACCCGACGATCCAGACGGGAACCTCAGTGAAAAGGAGATCCTATGTTTTCCCGCACCTCCGTCCTGTCCGTTGCCGCCCTGCTTGCTCTTGTGTTCCATACAGGCTGCAACAATGCTCTTAACCCCCTCTGCGGTAGTTCCAGGCCCGCGCCCCTTATCGGTTCACTTGCCCCCAGCACCATGAGTTTTGCTCAGGTGCAGGAGGGTACGTTGCTCATCGTGAACGGCAGCCAATTTGCTCCCTCCTCTGAAGTTGTCATCAACGGAAAGACTCTGGGCGCCACAGTTATCAACGCTCAGCAGCTGAGCGTCATGATTACGACCAGTTTGATTTCTGCTCCAGGGAGCGTGAAAGTGACTGTGCATACTCCGGGCGGGAACTCCGGAGACCTGGGCTGTAGTAGCGGGGGCGACAGCAGCGCATTATTATTGACCATCAACTAGTGCTGGACGAGCTTGGAATTTCTACCGAGCCGAATAAGCTTCGGCAAAATAAGCACGGATGCCTAGCCACCTTCGGGCACCACATGGACCGGCGGGACGGTCTGGCATTTCCCTCAGCTGGCCGAATCCGTAAGTAATTCGAAGCGTCCGTCACGATGCAGTCGATAACGGCGTCCACGCCACAGAATAGTGTTTCCAAAGAAGCCCGCGATCCAGAAGCAGAACGCGACCACGTCTTCGACCGGAAGCAGCAACCAGTTGAGCTTCGCTTTCAGGACTCGCGCTGAGACTACGTAAGCGGCTAGAGCACGCACCAAGAGAGCCAGAACAGGTACAGGCCACCACGCCGGCTTCCACGCCCAGACAAGCAGCGACAGGGCCAAGGGCATGGTGAATAGCTGGCCGAGATATCCCAATGGCCGAGACCGCCGCGTACTGCGCGCCCACCGCAGACGATGCGCCATGTTCTGACGCAAACCGCTACTGCCAATGTGGTGTTCGATCACGTACGAAGAGAGAATCACCTCGTAACCAGCTTCGGCGGCGAACTTGCCCATCACAAAGTCTTCGGCAAGATAATCTTTCAGCCGATTGAAACCTCCAATGGATTCAAGCGCCGACCGCCGCGCAACGATGGTCGGACCCACGGCGAACTGCATACCTTCGATCATCCTGGCCACCAGGATGCCAGCCATGAAATCGGTGTTCATGCCGGTCACTTCTAAGCGAGACCAGATGCTTGGGCCAGGCACGGCACGGTAGGGGCAGGTGGCAATTCCCACGCGAGGATTTTTAAATTCAGCGGTCACGGTTCGAAGTAAGGTGGGAGTGACGCGGGTGTCGCTGTCGCTCATCACGATCAGGTCATGCGCAGCGGCCGCGAGCATTCGATCCAGGCTGAAAACCTTCGCGTTGGGGTACGGTGGCTTACCCGTTACGATCAGGCGAGTGGGAATCTCTGGGTATTCGCGCCGCAGCTTTTCGACGACGCCAGCAGCAGGATCGTCGGCTGCACCAACCGCAAAAAGAATCTCGCAGGCCGGATAGTCCTGTTCGAAGAAGGTTCGCAGGTTCGACTCGAGTCCATCCTCCAAGCCGGACAATGGCTTAAGAATGCTGATGGGCTCGGGAGAGCTGAGAGGAAGCTTCTGTACGGCGAGATACCGCCACCCCGCGATAATGGTGAGGAAGGAGTACACCACGGCGCCCGCAAGCAGAATCAGCAGGACGTAGGTCATTTCAGTCACTCAATCCGGCGGTTAGAGAAAATGAACTTCCGGCCGCTGCGGGCCAGTTCGTATTTTTCGGCACCGCGCAATTCCTTGGGATTTTCTTGAGTGGTCCACAGGAAGACCTCGGCCGGACCCGACCACAAAACAGCCAGAGATGATTCGGTCTCGAACACGTGGGGAGCGTCGGGAAACTTCGATCCATACCAAAGGTTCCCACTGGGCTCATGTAGAACTCCCAGCGGGATGCCGGTATAGAAATTCAGGGTCGAGGCTTCATGGTACTCGCCGTCGACTACGATGACGTCTCCGGGCCGATAACGCCGCTGGATGGCCAGAGCGAGCTGATGCGAGGACAGAATCGGCGAAAAGGTTACGAAAGCCGAATGTACATAAGCCAGCAACCCGACCATCATCAACGCCAACACCACGTTGCCCTGACCGGGGCGTCCACGCCTTCTCAGAATCCAATTCAATCCCGACCCCAGCAGCAGTGAAATAACGGTGCCTAGCAGAGGCGCGCGAAACGCGCCAAGAGCTTGCGGAGTCAGATCCAGAAAGTGACCGAGGGCGAGATCGTAGTCCTGGGGATTTTTCTTCAGCAGGTCAGCCAAATCAGTTCCCGGCGCGGGCGCGCGGGAAGACATCAACAGGATCACGCCAACCACAAAGCCTGCGGCAGCGATCGCCAGTAAGATGGCGGAAGAGATTCGTCCAGCGCGACGCGCCGATGAATCGGCAGCTGCGTCAGATTCCTTTGCCAGCCATCCGCCCACTAACAGCGCCAGCGCCGGAACGGCTGGAATAGTGTAGTACTCCTGGCGAGTCGAAAAACTGAAGAAAGCCACGATGACCAGCGCCCACAGCGCGAAAAATAGATTCGCCCGAAGACGAGCGTCGAGACCGCTGCGCAACTGGCTCCATTTCATCGGCACTTCACGGATCGCTTGCGGAAGAAATACGCTCCACGGTACCAGCCAGACCAGAAGCAATCCCCAGAAAATCAATAAGGGAACCGTGTCGTACCCGGGCGGCACCCGTTTGTTCACGTACCGCAGAAAGTGCTCATTCACGAAATAGAACCACAGAAACCCCCGCACTGCACCCTGGCTGGGATTGCGCAAAGCTGCCAGAATGTGCCACGGCGCCGCTAGCAACAGAAAGACCAATGTGCTGGACAGCAGCCGCAGTCTCAGTAAATGACGGAGGTTGCCGGTGAGAAGCAAATAGAGGCCGACCGCGGCGACAGGAAATATCAGACCGATCAAGCCTTTGGTCAGCACGTTCAACGCACAGGTGGCGGCAAATCCCCAGCAAGTCAGCCGGGAAGGCGGATCCTCCTCCAGGGATCGCAAGAAAAAATATGCTCCTAAGGTTAGCCAGAGGCCTACGATCACGTCCGGAATCTGAAAGCGGGTAAAGATGTAGGGACCGACGGCTGTAGCCAACACAACAGCCGAATAAAACCCGCCCGTTTCCCCATAGGACTGTTTTCCTATCTTGTACGTGACCAGCAACAAGGCCAGCACGGCCAGCACTAGCGGAAGCCGCGTGCTCCAATCCGTCGCTCCGAAAAGCACGTAGCTCACGGCCACGGTCCAATAGGGGAGTGGGGCCTTTTCCAAATATCGGATACCGTTGGTATGCAATGTCACCCAGTCGTGGGTCAGCACCATCTCGCGGGCGGCTTCGGCGTGAACGGTGTCCACATCATCGAGCAGGGCGGGAGTAAACATTCCCGCTAGGTAGATCGCAGCCCATAGCAGAACGATCGCGAGCAAAGATGAAATCGACGAAACAGGCTGAGCGCGAGTGAATGATGCCCGAGTGGGCGATGCGGAAACCGGATAACCAGGCTCATGACCGGGCTTCTGCGCAGCGACCGACAGATTCATGCAGGATTCCGGCTGTCAATTATACGAGAGGGGCGGAAAGGATAGGAACTAGCTGGAACCAGCTGAGGCGGCCATCACGGTTTCAGTTTCCAGAACCTCGCGGATTTTTCGGGCCAGGGTTTTCAAGGAAAAAGGCTTTTGCAGGAAACGAGTGGTCACATCAATCGCCCCATGTCGCAGCACCGTATTTTCCGCGTAGCCAGAGACGAACAGCACCTTCATGCTGGGCCGTTCCGTCGCCAAATGACCCGCCAGCTTTGCCCCACCCATGTTGGGCATGACCACGTCGGTGATCATCATGTGAATTGGCGGAATGTAATCCCGCGCGATGCAGAGCGCATCTTCGCCATTCTTGGCCTCCAGGACGATGTACCCATTCAGCATCAGGTACTCCCGAGTCGACTGCCGGACAGCCAACTCGTCTTCGACCAGCAGCACAGTTTCGCATCCCTTGGAAGAGATCTCGATCGGCTTTGAAGAGTGGATCTTTTCGATCCCTTGTTGAACTCGAGGCAAGTAGATCTTGAAAGTGGTTCCTAGCCCGGGCTCGCTGTATACCCAGACAAAGCCACCGTTCTGCTTCACGATTCCAGACAGTGGCCAATCCCAGCCCGGTGCCTTTGCCTTCTCCCTTCGTGGTGTAAAAAGGCTCGAAGATGTGAGCCATGTGCTCAGAAGCAATGCCGGTGCCCGAGTCAGTAACGGCGAGCAAGACGTAATCGCCGGCGGGCACGATTGAATGCTCCTGCACATAATCCTCGTCAAGCTGGACGTTCGCAGTTTCGATCGTGAGCTTGCCGCCTTTCGGCATGGCATCGCGCGCATTGGCCGCCAGGTTCATGACAATCTGCTCGATCTGCACCAGATCGGCTTTAACTTTGCCTAGATTTTGTCCTGGAGCAAATATCAGCTCAATATCTTCACCAATCAGACGTGGCAGCATCTTGTTGATCTCTTCGACGATCCAGTTCAGATCGACGAGTTGAAGGGACTGCACCTGCTTGCGGCCAAAGGCCAGCAATTGCCGGGTAAGGTCGGCGGCTCGGCGCGAGGCGGTCATGATCTCCTGCACGTTGCGACGCAATGGGTGCTCGGGCGCCACGGAATCCAACATCAGCTCGGCGTAGGCGCTGATTACCATCAACAAGTTATTGAAGTCATGAGCGACGCCGCCCGCCAGCTTGCCGATGGCATCCATTTTTTGAGCTTGCTGGAGTTGGGTTTCCAACCTGCGCCGTTCCGTGATGTCGCGGTCATTGGAGATAAAGTGAGTGATCTTTCCCTCAGCATCGCGCAGGGGTGTGATGGTTTTTTCCGCCAAGAAGATCTCTCCGTTCTTCTTTCGGTTTGCCAAAATCCCACGAAACACGGCGCCCGAAAGAATGGTTTGCCACAATTCCTTATAAATCTCGGGAGTCTGCTCTTCAGATTTGAGCATGCGGGGCGTTTGTCCGATGGTTTCCTCACGGGAGTAGCCGGTGAGAACTTCGAAGGCAGGGTTGACGTATTCAATCACTCCATCGCGGTCGGTGATTATCACCAAATCCGCGGATTGCTCCACGGCGCCCCAGAGCTTGCGCAAGGCGTCTTCCGCTTTCTGGCGCTGGCGCTCTTTGCAGTAGACCTCAATGGCGTGGCGGATATCGCGGGAAACGGACGCCACGTCTGACCCAGGTTTCCGGCAACAGCGGCCTGCTCCGGTTCTAATCGCGGCCTCAACCGTTGCCTCGTCGACAAAATCGCTGAGAAAGATGACTTGCGCCCCCAATCCGCGTTCGCGCAACTCGTGCAATAGGCGAAGTGCCGCGCCGTCGCCAGAATTGTAGTCGCACAAAACCAGGTCATAGGTTGCCTGTTTCAGGAGTGCAAGTGCTTCTTCGAAGGAATGGGCGTGGTTCAGGGCTATTTGTTCCTCGCCGGCCCGAACTAGCAAATCACGCAGGTAGGCGAAATCCTCGTAATCTCCTGCCACCAGTAGTATCTGCATTTGCCTGCTGCCGATGGCAACATTAGTCAGACTGTTCATGACCGCACCCCGGCTAAGTGCTACATCGGGGGCCCATGAGGGAAGCATCGCGGGTAACGGTGTGGTTATTGGACGAAGCTGCTGGCGAGGTGTCAGTTCAGGAAGAGGGTCGTTTCAGGAAGAGTGGCAAAGAGAGTCGGGCGATAACAAGGCGAATCAGACCAGGCATCGACGCCGGTCGCAGAATCCAGCGCGCATCCCATCTCATCCTTTATGCTAGTAGTGTAGGTATGGCCACGCAGTCCAAAATAAGCACCGAATCAGTACCCGCAGGAATTATCAGCGCTCCCAATGGAGAGCGTGAGCGTGTGTTTGACGCGTTTCGCCGCTGGGGATATCTGCAAGCAGATCTGGATCCGCTCGGTTTTCTGGCTCCCGTGCCACACCCCGATATGCAGATTGAAGGTGAGCTGGCTCGCGAGGCGCGGCGTGTGTACTGCGGCACCGTCGGCGCGGAGTTCATGCATATCGACGATCCTGAACGCAGGCGCTGGATACAGGAGCGCATGGAAGGCCAGCAGGCTGATGTTGATCAGGAACGAGTGCTTGATCTGCTCATCCGGGCGGACCTGTTTGAACAGGTTCTGCAACAGCGGTATCTGGGCACCAAGCGCTTTTCCCTCGAAGGTGTAACCGCGCTGATCCCGCTAGTGGACGAGATTCTGGAAGCTGCTGGAGAACGCGGGGCGGTCGAGCTGGTGATGGGAATGAGCCATCGCGGACGACTGAACGTGATTGTGCATGTCGCTAAACGCGCCGCCGAAGAGGTATTCGCCGGTTTCGAAGATGTCGATCCCCGCAGTGTTCTCGGCGGGGGTGATGTGAAATACCACATGGGTGCAACCGGCGAGTACACGACGCGCAGCGGAGCCAAGATCCACATCCATCTGGTTTCTAATCCCAGCCACCTGGAGGCCGTGGATCCCGTCACCGTCGGCCGCACTCGCGCTAAGCAGGACCGCGCCGGCGATGGAGGAGCGCAGAAATATGTCCCCCTGCTAGTCCACGGCGACGCCGCGTTTGCCGGCCAAGGTATCACCGCCGAGACTCTCAACTACGCCGACCTGAAAGGTTATGACGTAGGCGGTACCGTCCACCTACTGGTCAATAACTTGCTCGGTTTCACCACGCTTCCCGGAGAATTACATTCGTCTCGATTTGCGGCGCAGCTTGCTCGGCGGCAGTCCATTCCGATTTTTCACGTGAATGGGGAGGACGTGGACGCTGTCGTACGAGTAGGCCGCATGGCGCTTGAATATCGCTACGCCTTTGGCAGCGACGTGGTTGTGGACATGATCGGCTATCGTCGTCACGGACACAGCGAAGTCGATGATCCCACAGTTACGCAGCCGCTGCTGTATAAAGCGATCAAGGACCACCCTCCGCTTTGGGAGATTTACGCTGACGATATAGAAGCAGAAAACGCTCCGGCGCTAGTAGAGGAAATCCGCCGCGAACTGGAAGCTGCACAGCAGAAGGCCGGCAGCATCACGAAGAAACCCACGCTGCGCGATTTGCCTAGCTATTGGGATAACTACCAGGGTGGACGGTACAAGGCGCAGTACGGAGTTGACACGGGAGTGCCCACGGAAGAATTGCGGGAAATTACCGAACGTCTCACGACTTATCCTGAAGGATTCCACATCCATCCAAAGGTCAAGAAGTTGCTCGATCAACGGGCTGAAATGGGCGCGGGAAAGCGCCCGGTGGATTACGGGATGGCCGAGGCGCTGGCCTTTGGCAGTCTGGTAAGGGCCGGTATCCCAGTCCGGCTGAGCGGACAGGACACCCGCCGCGGCACTTTCAATCAGCGTCACTCCGTGCTCCTCGATGTAGAGAACGAGCAGGAGTATGTGCCGCTTGAACATATAGCAGCCGATCAGGCACGCTGCGAAATCTACAACTCCACTCTGTCGGAAGCGGGCGTTCTTGGATTCGAATACGGTTATAGCCGCGACTATCCCGAGGCTCTTGTGCTCTGGGAGGCGCAGTTCGGAGACTTTGTAAATGTCGCTCAGGCCGTAATCGACCAATTTATCAGCGCGGGCGAAGACAAATGGGGGCTTCTCTCCGGGGTGGTTCTACTCCTGCCCCATGGATACGAAGGCCAGGGGCCGGAACATTCGAGTGCCCGTATCGAGCGTTTTTTGCAACTGGCGGCGCGCGACAACTTCCAAATCTGCCAGCCCTCAACTGCAGCGCAATATTTCCATTTATTGCGTCGTCAGGCGTTACGCTCCTGGCGCAAGCCGCTGGTGGTTTTTACGCCGAAGAGCATGCTGCGCCATCCGGACGCATCTTCCGCCGTTGAGGATTTCACCCACAAACGCTTCTTGAATGTCTTGCCGGATGCGGAAGTAACTGATGCCAGCCGGGTTCTGCTCTGCACCGGAAAGATTGGCCACGAGCTGCGCGCCGAGCGCAAGAAGCGGAAAGACACTACAACTGCCATCGTTTTTGTAGAACAACTCTATCCTTTTCCCGAGGACGAACTGGTGGCTGCGATTCCGCAGCATCCATCAGCGCGGGACATTGTTTGGGTCCAGGAAGAGCCGGCCAATATGGGTGCGCTCTTCTACATGCTGCCGCGCCTCCGACACATCGCCAGCGAACGCTCCGTCCTGTCCGTGAAACGCTCCGCCAGCGCCAGTCCGGCGACGGGATCGGCGAAGGCGCATGAAGTGGAGCAAAAGACCCTGCTGGCGTTGGCATTCAGCAAAGCTTAGGTCCAAGCTACTTCCCGCTCGGACGCTCTGTAACGGGTTCGGTGCCAGAGCCGGGCAACGGAGTTTTTGCTCCACCTTGAGCTTCTCCTTTGAGCAGCGCATCCAGAGAAGAGTAGGCATAAATTGTTGGCGCATGATTTTGCATCAACCCACCGGTATCAGCGGTAGGGCCGTAATTGCTATGCAGATCACACCCTAACATCCGCAGCATTGCCATCAATTGCCCGCGGTGATGCGAGGTGTGGGTCATACGACGCGTCATAACCCAAGCCCGCGAGCGCGGAACGCTAAAAAAAGTTGTTTGCCCCTCCCACCAGGGTTCGTTCTTTCCTTGCAGAGTGGCAAGGCGTTTGCCACTGTCTTCCGCGTAGCGTTTCATAAACTCCAAACGGGTTTCGGATCGCGGTAAAGGTGGCGCGCCAACATCAATGCCCAGCATGTTACGAAACCAGAGATCTTCGCTGACACATTGATGCACCATTTGCTCGTGAACGCTGCGTCCCCGCGGATCGCCAGAGCGAGGGCGGACGGGAAGGTCCGCGTCCTTGAACTCGCTCCAAACGCTGATGACCTTAATTCGCTCGGTTTCGTAAGTCTCAATCAGAAAGTCGTATTTCATGGCATTTTCTCAGGATCGTGAGGTTACCTAGATTCGTCCATGGCGATTGGGAAGGATTGGGCGTCATCCGGAGACCCGGCACAGTTCAGCCGGGGGAGGGATCTCGCGTGGACCTTCACCGGAGTTCCCTATCGTGGCCGCCAGATCCCTCGCAAAGCGAGCGATGACGCTAGTGTAGCTAAAACCGAGCCACTACCGCAGGTCACCTTCACCATAAGCTCGTCAGCAAATGGTACCCTAACGTTCCAGTTTCATGCCCATGCGGCGCCGTTCACGAACTCAACCACTTTGCGTCGCCATTGACACCGGTGGCACCTTCACTGACTGTGTCTGGATTGATCGTGGACGCATTCGCATGCTGAAAGTATTTTCCACCCCATCGGACCCTTCACTGGCGATCGTCGAGGCCCTGGAAAGAATCGGCGTAAGCGGTCCGCTGACTCTGCTGCACGGCACCACCGTGGGGACCAACACCCTGCTGCAGCGCAGAGGCGCGCGCGTGGCTCTGCTCACCACGGCGGGTTTTGAGGATGCCATCGAGATTGGACGCCAGGCCCGCCCCAAACTTTACGATTTCTTCTTCGATCGCCTGGACCCACTCGTATCCCGCGATCTACGCTTCGGTGTGGATGAACGCGTCGGCAGCGACGGTGAAATTCTAAAGTCGCCGACGCAGGATGAGATTCGGTCGCTCTTGGATGCAGTCCGCGAGAAACATCCGGAAGCGGTTGCAATGTCTTTGCTGTTCTCCTTTGCCAACCCACGGAACGAGCTCGCCGTCGGCGCCGCTTTCAAGTCTCTGCAAGTGCCGCTGTCCATCTCTCATCAAATCCTGCCCGAATTCCGCGAATACGAGCGTACCAGCACAACTGTCGTGAATGCTTACCTGCAACCGGTCATGCAGCGCTATTTTGAGCGGCTCCATGAGAGCCTGAATCGGCGGGCACAAGGCTCAATGACATCTCCGCACCGCAAGGCCAGGATCGTTGTCATGCAGTCCAGCGGCGGGATCACTCCTCTGAACTCAGCGGCTCGTGAACCGGTGCGCACAATACTGTCCGGACCGGCGGGAGGCGTGGTTGGCGCCGCTGCGATGGCGCGGCATAGCGGGTTTGAACGAATCATTTCGTTTGATATGGGTGGGACTTCCACCGATGTCGCGCTCGCCGACCGCGAGGTCCGTGCCGGAAGCCAGGCTGAAATTGCCGGCCTGCCCGTCGGCGTACCCATGCTTGATATTCACACGGTAGGCGCTGGCGGGGGCTCCATCGCCCGCTTCGACGCCGGTGGATCACTCCGCGTTGGCCCCGAGTCCGCGGGGGCCGATCCGGGGCCAATCTGCTATGGTCGCGGCACGGAGCCTACAGTCACCGATGCCAACCTGATACTGGGACGCTTGCAGCCGGAGTGCTTTCTCGGCGGGGATTTCGTCCTAGATATCGAACGCACGCGGCGGATCGTTGCCGAGTGGTTGAAGCGGCATCGATCCAAGCTGACGCTAGAACCGTTCGCCGCCGGAATCATTCGAGTGGTAAATGCGACTATGGAGAAGGCGATCCGCGTAGTCTCGATTGAACGTGGGTACGATCCGCGGGAATTCGCGTTGGTAGCCTTTGGAGGCGCGGGTGGATTGCATGCTTGTGATCTCGCCGAGGCTCTCAGCATTCCACGTGTGATTGTGCCGCCACTGCCGGGCGCGTTTTCCGCCTACGGCATCTTGATGAGCGATGTGGTGAAAGATTATTCACGGACGGTATTGTGGCGCACGTCGGAGAAGCTTCCCCGCGAGCGCCTGAAGAAAGAATTCGCTGCCTTGCGCGGCAAGGCGGAAGAGAATTTCCGCAGTGAAGCTTGGCAAGGAGCCGTCCGATATCAGCGCAGTGTCGATGTTCGCTATCGAGGCCAGGGATACGAGCTGCCGATTCCCTTCACTACTAACCTGATCCGTGACTTCCGGCGCGAGCACCAACGTCGCTACGGCTACAACTATCCGGCCCGTGAGTTGGAACTGGTGACACTTCGGCTGCGAGCCATCGTCAAATCGCCCCGACCAATTCACGCTTATGAGGGGACGGCCGTCCTCCCAAGCCGAGCGCAGCTCGGCTCTGGCGATGGCAAGAAATTCTCGGTCGCCGATCGAATGCCACGCCACACCCAAGTTTTTTTCGACGGCAAGAAACTGGCCACCGCGATTCACACTCGTGACTCATTGCAGACGGGAAGGACGCATTCTGGTCCAGCCGTAATTAGTGAGTACAGCGCGACGACGATAGTGCCTCCGCGAACGCGCTTTCGGATAGACAAAGCAGGAAACTTGTTAATCGAAACTCAAGCTCGGTGAGTACGGATCTCGAAACTAGGTACTCAGCATCACTGACCGCTACAATGTCTGCATGAAACCCAGCATCTTTGTGGTCGAGGACGATCCGGATATCTCGCGGCTGGTACGCCATCATCTGGAAGCAGCTGGATTCGCGCTCAAGGTGTTCCCCACCGGCGCAACCGTGATTAGCGAATCTGAACGGCAACGGCCCGCGTTGTTCATTCTCGACATCATGGTGCCCGGCAAGGACGGTCTGGAGCTGTGCCGCCAAATCCGGCAGATGCCGTCGCTGGCCCCGACCCCCGTGATCTTTCTCACCGCCAAGAGCGGCGAAGCGGACCGCATTTTGGGACTGGAACTGGGGGCAGATGACTACATTCCCAAACCTTTTAGTCCGCGCGAGCTGGTAGCTCGGGTGAAGGCAGTTCTCCGCCGTTTCGAGCGGCCGCTGTCGCAGGCTCCGCTCAAGGTTGGCGAAATCGAGATCGATCCGGGCGCGATGACGTTGATTGTGCGCGGCAATACGGTTACCACCACGGCTACTGAGTTTCGTCTGCTCGATTACTTCGCCCGCCACCTCGGCCGGGTTTTCACCCGCGATCAGCTTCTCGATTCGGTCTGGCGCGATACCGCCTATGTGACTCCACGATCGGTTGACGTTTACGTGCGGCGCATTCGGGAGAAAATCGAGCCAGATCCGGAGAATCCGCGCTATCTAAAGACCGTGCGGGGCGCGGGGTACCGCTTCGAGGCGCCGAAGTGAGGAATCGGATTTTCAGCAAGTTGGTGGCTGCCTTTGCGATAGTAATTGCAGCGGCAACCATAACCCTCGATATCTCCATTCGGCGCGCCTGGGAAACTTCACTTCGCAAAGAAATCGAACGCAATCTGCGACAAAAAACCGTGATGTTTGCTTATCGCGTCAACACCGACCACTCGTACGCTTTGACAGATGTCGTTTCCCAGGAGGGGCAGGCCTCGGGTGCGCGAGCCACAGTCATTGACGCCCAAGGCAAGGTCTTGGCGGATTCCCAAGCCAGCGCTGATGCTGCAGAGAACCAAGCCCATCAACCCGAATTCGTCGATGCGCTGAAGGGAGAGGTGGGTAGCGCTACGAGAAGTACCAGCAGCGTTGCTGTGCCTATTCAGTATGTGGCTGCTCCTGTCGCGGGAGGCGCCGTCCGCCTGGCTTATCCGCTCTCAGATGTCGAAGCCGCGATTGCACTCGTGCACCGCACGCTGCTGTGGGGGGCGCTGGTGGCCTTCGCAGTTGCAGTGCTGATGTCCGCGATTGTGGCGTACTTGACCGGACGACGCCTGCAACGCATCGTCGAGTTTGCCAGGAGGATTGCGGCTGGCGATCTGACGGCGCGCGTTACTGGGACGTCCGATGACGAGATCGGACAGGTCGCAGCTGCCCTCGACAAAACCGCCCGGCAACTCGAAGAAAACTTCGCTGCGCTTGAAACCAGCCAGCGTCAGCTTGAAACCATGCTCAACAGCATGCAAGACGCCGTCATTGCCATCGACGCAGATGACCTTGTGCAATGGGCCAACCAGCGCATGAACAAACTGGTTCCGCAGCGTACCCGGCTAAACGCGCCGGTGGTTGAAACTGTCCGCGACCCCGACTTTCTGCGGGCAGTGCGCGGGGCCAGCGAGTCACGTAAGGTATTCACCGCCCGCGCAGCCTCAATTCTCCCCGGTCGCACCTTCGATGTGACCGCTGCGCCCATGCCCGGCGGAGGGGCCGTAGCCGTTCTGCGTGATCTTACCGAAACTGAGCGGGTGGAGAAGACCCGGCGCGATTTCATTGCCAACGTCTCGCACGAACTGAGAACGCCACTGACTTCCATCCAGGGTTACACCGAGACTCTGCTCGACAGCGCACCTGAAAACAACCACGTTCGCGACTTCCTGGAGATCATCCGCAAAAATGCCACACGCATGTCACGCCTGACTGAAGACCTGCTAACCCTGGCTCGGGTGGAATCAGGGGAACAACGTTTTGCTCTGCAGTCGGTCATGCCAGGGGAACTACTGCAGGAGGCAGTACAAAGTTTTCAGGAGGTTGCGCGGTCGCACAATATCGAGTTGGAAGTAGAAGACCATGCCGCGGTTGCAGTCAGCGCTGACGCCGAGGCCATCCACCAGGTCTTCTCCAATCTGGTGGATAATGCCCTCAAATATGCAGCTTCAGGCGGACGCATTGTTCTGGGGGCACGACCTTCAGCGCGCGGGGTGGAGTTTTACGTCCGCGATTTCGGCCCCGGCATTCCTTCCGAGCACCTGCCCCGTCTGTTCGAACGCTTCTACCGAGTGGACAAAGCCCGCTCCCGCGAGTCGGGCGGGACCGGCTTGGGGCTCGCCATCGCCAAGCACATTGTGCTCGCACATTCCGGCATGATCCGTGCCGAGAGCGAATTGAATCACGGTTCGACTTTTCTGTTCACCTTGCCTTTGACCCCAATCCCGGAAAAACGGCCCTGATTCAGGGATTTTTGGGTCAAACCAGCGCGCGAAAAATTCATCCCACGTTAACCAAGTTGTTGAAAAAACAACCTATCCTCCTCTATTGGTCATCCATCCAAATGAATGGCAGACTAACAAAGCGCAAGGAAAGACGTGAGCGAACGCGGCGGACGATCACGCTACGAAGGGATAGGCGCATGAGTACAGCCAGCACCAAGAGTCCACAACCGGAGTCTTCCTATCCGCACCTGGTCAGGCGGACCGTCGAAGCTTGCCGGGTGGCCAAGGAGGCCGCGGCAACTGCCGCGGAAGGTATCGCCACCGGATCCTCTCCTTTGCTCAACACGCTGCGAGAGCGCGAAAAGCAGCTCGATGAAATGGACATGGAAATCGACGCCGGGGTGACCTTGGCCATCACCCAGGTCAGCGAGACCGAGGCTCGCGAGCTGCTGGCCTGCATGAAGTTCATGATCAGTCTAGAGCGCATTGGAGATCTTCTGCTCAGCTTTGGGAGCAGTGCGCAAGCGGCGGGGCCGCGGCTCGATCCGCAGGACACCCGCGATCTTACCCACATGGCAACGGTGCTGGAAAAAATGTTGAGCGATGCAGGCACCGCTTTTTCCACCCGAGACGTCAAGAAGGCAGTGGATGTACTCCGCGCCGACGCCGAGATGGATCGCCTGCGCAACCTGATCTTCCTCCGCCACATCGAGAACCCGGAAAATGTGCAGCGCCAGGCTAGTCTGCAAGTCATTTTTATGACCCAATCGCTGGAACGCGCCGGCGACCACGCAAAGAACTTGGCCGAGGAAGTGTGCCACTTTGTCAGCGGCCACACCGTCCGACACGTCCTCATGGCTTACGACAAGCCCGTGGAGCAGATGTTCATAGACTGGCTTCGCAGCCGGGATGAAAAGCACTAAATCTAATCCATCATGTGGCGTTTTTCATCGGGCCTCGCCGGTCAATGCTGAGAGCTGTCTCGCTGCATCTGACGCTACATCGACAACGGGACCGTCAATGAATACGGGCGCGGAATCCCACCCGGCATTCTTTGGATAGACCGCCACCACATCCCAGAGTATTCCGGCGCGGGAGCAGCAGCTAGTCGTCAAGCCAGGCAGATGTCCACGCAGTTCCTTTGCAACTAGATGGTTCTTGTCCCAGAACTGCATGACTCGTGGGTCCGGGACTCGCGACTGGATGAACCGACTTGGGCTAGACCAGTCGGAGGCCAGCATCGGCTCCCAGATAATGAACACTCTAAGATGTTCCGAGTGATTCTGCTTCAGGATTTGTTCTGTCGCGGAAGCCCCCCGCAAGCACGTTGGTCAAGTCGGAGAGAGGAGCAACAGGATACGCTCGTCATTGGCGGCACCATCAAACTGCTGGACAAACTCGGAGAAATTGCTCTCGTTGAGGACGGTCAACTTGCCCCCCGCTGGCCCCCAGAAATACCAGCCGACCAACAGCGTGGCGATGACTGCGGCCAGCGCGGGAGCATTCTTGATCTTCGCAGTTTCCATGTCTCACCGGGCAAGCACGCTGGCGATCATCTGCGGGAAGAGAATGACCACAAGAACGATTGCGGTGGCAACCCCCAGCATGGCCATGCTCAGCGGACTGCGTCTTCTGCACTGGCTGCGCCCGCGATACAGCTGAACGAACCCGCCAACCAGCAAAGCGACCGCAAGACCGAGAAACCAGCTACGGAAACTCTGCGCCCAAACACTCAGCCCCGCCAGCCCCACCGCGCCAACAAAGCCCAGTGGCAGGCAGCACGCCAGAGTAGAAAGAGCGGCTATCACGGCTGCGACGGGAGTTGCTCGTTCCGCGATCCTCATGCCAGTTTCACTCCTTGTTCTTCGCTCTTGAAACCGCCATCCGAAGCATCTCCTCCGAGGGGACTCCGCTCAGGTTGGCGTACAGACGACACTTCAGACCTGGGGCGAGCGTCTCGGCGGCTTCGACATCCTCACCGTCCACGCGGATTGTGGGAGACCCCGGGAACATCAACTCTCTTGCCTCGGCATCTGTTCTTACAGCTATCGACCGGATCTCCGCCGGCATGGATTCGGAGGACAACACCCGCTTGACTTGCTCGACTACCGGGAAGTAATTAGGGCACCCGGGAGAATAAAGGATTTCTATTTTCATTTGAGCCCTCCCCCTGACGTTTCCAGTACGGGACATGCACTGGGTGCGTGCCGCCGCCGATGTTCCAGTTCTGCGTTGCATCTTCGCAAGTCCGCAGCGAGTTCAGATTTCAGCCGCTCAAGGTCGCGCATCTTCGTTCGCACTTCAACCATCTTCGCGGTCAGCAGTTTCCTTACCGATTCGCACGCGTCTACGCTGCGGGCCCGGAGGTTTCCCAATTCTCTGATTTCCCTGAGGGAGAAACCGAGTGCCTGCATTCGCTGGATGAAACGTATGCGCTCGATGTCTTCCGCCATATACAGCCGGAAGCGGCCTGTGGTTCGAATCGCTCTCGGAAGCAGTCTGCGTTTTTCATAAAAGCGAATCGCATCGACCGTCAACTCGGTTCGTTTTGCCAGCTCGCCGATTTGTAGAATGGGAGTTGATGCCTGATGATTTGCCGCCATAACTGAATCATACAATCTGGAGCATGGTCCAGAGTCAAGAGGAAAAAGGCAGCCTGAGCTGCGGGGCGACACCTCAACAGCCGGTGATTTAAACCAGAAGTTTGGCGGGATGCAATGGTTTCCGACCACAATCGTCTGTGACATCGGTCACTTATGGCCCGCCCCCTTTGATCTAGAATTTCAGGGTCTATTCGAAGTGGTGCTTATGTCCGGTCGTCTGACCCACGCCACCATCCGAGTACTTGATTGGATAGCACAAAAAACTCTTCCTCCGGATAGCAGTCCCGCTCACCAGCAAACCGGACGACGAGGCGAAGAAGAGGCCCGCAACTTCCGCTCTGCGCGTCGCAAAGGCGAGATCGACCTCATCGGATGGAATAAAGATGTATTGTGCTTTATTGAAGTCAAGACTCGAACCACGCGGGACGTCAAGCCGGCCGAGGCGGCGGTGGACCGCCGCAAGCGCCACGAACTAATCGCCGTCGCGCGTGAGTACTTAAGGCACCTACCACCTTCGTGCCAGTGGCGCTTCGATGTGCTGAGCGTATATTATAAGGAACATTCCAGCCCACCACAGTTCGAGTTGTTCCAGAATGTTCTCCCCTTGGCGTAAAATAACGATTTGGCCCTCAGCCTACTGAAAGGATTTAATGCTTGCCTGAGCTTAGAAAAGACCCGATTGTTGGCCGGTGGGTGATTATTTCGACCGATCGTGCCAAGCGTCCGACCGATTTCGCTCGTGAGGCGGTCAAAATTAAGGGCGGCTTCTGCCCTTTTTGTTACGGCAATGAATCAAAGACTCCCCCGGAGATTCAGGCCTATCGTCCCAACCCGAATGGCGGACCTCCGCCGCAACGCGACACCCCGGGCTGGACGGTGCGCGTGGTCCCTAACAAGTTCCCAGCGCTTGGTATTGAGGGCAACCTGAACCGTCAGGCCGAGGGCATGTTTGATCGGATGAATGGCATTGGCGCGCACGAGGTGATCATCGAGACCCCTGACCACAACGCCAGCCTAGCCACGCTGCCGCCCAAACGAATTGAAGATGTGCTCTGGACCTTCCGTGATCGCATTCTCGACCTTAAGAAGGACCGTCGCTTCAAATATATTCTGATCTTCAAGAATCATGGCGAAGCCGCCGGCGCCTCACTCGAACATGCCCACTCACAGCTCATTGCGCTTCCCATCCTTCCGATCTATGTCACGGAAGAGATCGAGGGGGCGAAGCAGTACTACATCTACAAGGAGCGCTGCGTCTTTTGCGACATCATCCGGCAGGAGACGGAATCCGGCACCCGCGTGGTAGCTGAGAACGCAGACTTTCTCACTCTGGCTCCCTACGCCCCACGTTTTCCGTTCGAAACCTGGATTCTGCCGAAGCAACACGAGTCAGCATTCGAGAACTCTTCCTCGCACATGTTCGAGAATCTGGCCAAAGCCGTGAAGACGCTACTGACCAAGGCTGACCGCGTCCTCGACAATCCACCATACAATCTTGTGGTCCACACCTCGCCAGTGCAGGATCCCAACAATGATCATTATCACTGGCATATCGAATTCATGCCTAAGCTGACCAAGACGGCGGGATTTGAGTGGGGAACCGGCTTCTATATCAACCCGACGCCGCCAGAGGAGGCTGCCAAGTTTCTGCGCGAGGCCAGCGTGGAAGAGGCGCTACCCGCCACTGCGGGCTAGAGATCGGTCGATTGAAGCAGAAGAATGGCACGGCGCAAGCCGTGGCTTTTTAATCGAAGTGGCATTATCCCTGGGTTCTATCCAGGAACTCCGCGTGCCATGCCATCTGGATAGCTTCCAGCTTGCCTTCCGTGGATTTCTTGGGATCGTCTTTGAATTCGGGGAGTTCGGTCACGTAGCGATGCAGTTCGGTAAAGCGCACTCCCAGCGGATCGGTCTCCGGATGCTTCTCGGAAAGCAGGATTCCGATGTCGTCCGCGTCGTCCCAGGTGAGCTCGTTCGGCATGCACGCTCCTTGCGAATCCTAGTCGTTGCTCAAATGGTCGTCGGCCAACGATGAACGACCAACGACTGCTCTAGTGTTCCTCGGAAACGTAATTCCGGTTCCAGGCAGGAATCTCGACTACGACCTTGCCGGGCTTGGTAATGACAGCTTGGCAACCGAGACGGGAGTTTAACTGTAAGTCAGCAGCCATGTCCAGCCGGTCAGCCTCGTCGTCGTCCATTTCTGAGAGATTCTCAGCGCCTTCTTTCACCCAAACGTGGCAGGTGGTGCAGGCACAGTTTCCGCCGCAGGCATGGTCCAGACGGACACCATAATTTAGCGCGACATCCAGCAGAGACTCTTCCTTGCCATGGTCTTTGTAAGGCAGCTTGCCGTGATCGAATTCCACGGTTTTCCCCTCGGGCAGGAAGGTTACTTGCACTGTATTTTCCCCAGGGGCGTCCGCGGTTGCCGCGCCCACGCCGTGTGTCTTTTCTTCAGCCATTAGTACTCCTGTGCCGCCAGTGTTCGCGGCTACTCGAAATCCGCTTTTGCCACGGGATGGGGCGCCTCAAGCTCCTCGCCCCGGTCGGCCTGCTCCATCGTCTTACCTTTCAAGGCCGTGGTGACCGCGGTGTCCATCATGAGTTCCGCCAGTCGCATGGTGCCCTGGTTCAGCGCATCAATCGCGCCGCGGATAGCCTGATAATCATCCTCGCCTTTGACTAGCTTCAGCGCCTTTTCCAGCTTGGCAATCTGCTTTTTTTCGTCACCAGTGAGTTGATCCCAGGCCGGGCTCTTCTTGCCCTTGTCGAGTGCCGCGAGGATTGTCTCCGTCTCATTGCGGGCTTCGATCACCTGACGCTGGCGGAAGTCTTCTTCCGCAGAGTCAAACGACTCCAGAATCATGCTCTCGACCTGTTCGTCAGTCAGGCCGTAACTGGGCTGGACCTCGATTTCAGCCTCTTTGCCACTGCGTTGCTCGCGCGCGGTGACGTGCAGAATCCCGTTCGCGTCGATAAGAAATTTCACTTCAACCCGCGGCATGCCCGCTGCCATGGGCGGGATCCCCCTCAAGTCAAAACGGGCGAGGGAACGGCAGTCTTTGGCAAGTTCACGCTCTCCCTGCAGAACATGGATGGCGACGTTCGCTTGCCCATCCACCTGTGTCGTGTAGTGCTGCGTGGCCGAAGCTGGAATTGTGGAGTTGCGCAGGATGATTTTGTCTGTCACGCCGCCCGCGACTTCAATTCCCAACGACAACGGCGTCACGTCCAGCAGCAGCATGTCCTGAGTAGCTTCGGAGCCACCGGAAAGGATGTGGGCTTGTACTGCCGCCCCCAGTGCCACCACTTCGTCGGGATTAAGGTCGGTGTGCGGCGTGCGTTGGAACATTTGTTCGACCAACTCCCGAACCTTGGGGATGCGCGTGGAACCGCCGACCAGCACTACTTCGTCGATCTGCTCAGGTTTCATTCCAGCATCTTTCATCGCTTGTCGGCACGGGCCAGCCGTACGGTCGATGATCGGTTGAATCAACTGCTCAAACTGGCTCCGCGTAATCTCCCGCTGATATCGCTTGCCGCCGAGCAATTCAATATCGAGCTTGGTAGCTGGCTGCGAAGAAAGGGCAATCTTGGCTTCAATCACAGCCTTACGAATAGTTGCTACCGCTTCACCATTTCGCGACACATCGAGGCCGAGGTCGCCGAGAATGTCATCTAACGCTATTCTGATCAGCAGATTGTCAATGTCGTCGCCACCCAAATGGGTGTCGCCGTTAGTGGCAATCACTTCAAAAATTCCGTCATGCAGCTTGAGAATTGAGATGTCGAAGGTACCGCCCCCCAGGTCGTACACGGCGACAATGCCGTTCTGCTTTTTGTCGAGCCCGTACGCAAGCGAAGCGGCGGTGGGTTCATTGACCAGTCGCAAAACCTGCAGTCCCGCGATGCGCCCGGCGTCCTTGGTCGCTTGCCGTTGAGCGTCATTGAAGTATGCCGGAACAGTGATAACTGCCTTTGTGACCGGTGCGTTGAAGAAGCGCTCGGCATTGCGCTTGAGCTGGCGCAGGATGAACGCCGAAATTTCAGGGGGAGTAAATGTTTTTTCACCCAGCTTGATACGAATCACTTCGCCTGGCTGCAAGTCGTCCGCCAACCGGAAAGGGAACAACTTCAATTCATCCTGAATGTCCTCGACCCCTCGTCCCATCAGGCGCTTGATCGAGTAGACGGCGCGCTCCGGCGTTTCGATCAGATACTTGCGCGCGGCGTTGCCAACAATGATCTGCTCCCGCTCATCGAGTGCGACAACCGAGGGCACTAGATTGAGCCCATCCTCACCCGGAATCACAACAGGACTCTCCCCTTGCATGAAAGCCACCAGGGAGTTCGTGGTTCCGAGATCGATTCCGACGATGCGATCGTTTGCCATGGTTCAGATTTACGAATTGTCTGACTTACACATTGTCGAATTCAAAAACTGATTTTCAATTCGTCAATTCTAAAATCCGGCGATTCTTCAATTCTCCAGCACCTCATTCACATCCCTGACCAAATTCCTGATGTAATTCCGCCGGTTCAGCAGGTCTATCATTCCGTCTCGCACTTTGCGACGATCTTCGTCGCTTCCGCTGTCCACGGCTTTGTCCCACTCTTTCCAACAAGCTTTCAATTGTTCGACGAGCGCCGCGTGTTTTTCTTCGAGCTCTAGTTTTTGCCTGCCTATTTCTTCGACCAGCGCAGGATCGTCCTCGCCCAGCTTCTTCTGCGCACGCAGCTCTTCTAGTTGCATGTTCAAGTCAAAGACCTCTTCGAGCAGGTCCGGAGGCACAACCTGTTTCTTGATTTCGCCAGTTGAGCGCGCTCTGTCGGTGGCTGTCTTGGACTGCTCTTCCAGCTCCACACCTTCCAGCCGCAGCACGTATTGCGTGCGCTTGATAGGATCCTTCAAGGTGCGGTAAGCATCGTTGAGCAACGAGCTTTGCTGCAGGCTCCATTCTTGCTCCCTCGCATCCCCGCGGGCGTAGACGTCGGGATGCAACTTGCGGCTCAGCTCATAGAATGCTCGTTCCAGGAGCCCGACATCGACTTCCAGCTTCTGGGGCAAGCCAAAGAATGTGAAGTAGTCCACCGGAACCGGCGGCTGAACCTTGCCGCAGGCATGACAAAACTGCGCCGCGCGCATCTCGCCGCAGGACCAGCAACTTGCAGTTGCCACCGGTTTGGACACTTCGACCGTCATGGACTCCATCATGGCGGTGCGCCCCGCCCGCGACCACCTCATGTACCAGCAAACGATCTCAGGGAAGTTCGGTCAAGGGAGCGGAGAACTTCGACCGGAGAAAGTGGATCACAGAAGACGCCGCTCCAGGCTGAGCGTAGAGCGCCCTCACCACACGATTACCCCGAAAACGACGTACCGCACCCACAAGACTTTGACGAGTTCGGATTGACGAACACAAAGCCTTGCTGCATGAGGGTTTCCTGATAATCCAGGGTCATGCCGTGCAGATAGATAAACGACTTTGGGTCCACAAAAACCCGCACATCGCCGAACTGGAAGACCCGGTCGCGTTCGCGGGGCTGAGTGTCGAAACGGATGTTATAACTCAGCCCAGAGCATCCACCACCCTGCACTCCCAGGCGTAACCCACCCTGCTCGGGAGAGATGCCCTCCTTGACGATAGCCGTGCGAATCTTGGCCAGAGCCTTATCAGTGACCGTTACGCCTTTAGCTGGAGCGCCGGTCTTAGGGGTGGCTTCTGTCGCAATGGTCATTACAACCCTACCTCGCTTCGACTACCGCAGGCTTCGAGACGTCCTGCTTCTTTTTCCAGTCGTGGATCGCGGCGCGGATGGCGTCCTCAGCCAGCACCGAGCAGTGGATCTTCACTGGTGGCAATGAGAGCTCCTTCACGATTTCCGTGTTCTTGATCTGCAGGGCTTCGTCGACCGTTTTGCCCTTCACCCATTCGGTGGCCAGGGAGGAGGACGCGATGGCCGAACCGCAGCCGAAGGTCTTGAACTTGGCGTCTTCAATGATGTTGGTCTGCGGATTGACCTTAATCTGCAGCTTCATCACGTCGCCGCACTCGGGCGCGCCCACCAGGCCAGTGCCGACTTCCTGACTACTCTTATCCAGGGACCCGACGTTGCGCGGGTTGGAATAATGATCGAGAACCTTATCGCTATATGCCATTTGACTCTCTCCTGTAGAAACTAAATTCTTGTCATCCTGAGGCAGCCGCTTTTTGCTGCCGAAGGACCTGAGTGAGCGACCGCGCGTAAGCGCGACGCGAACATCCCTATTCAGCTGCCCACTTCACGCTCTTCAAATCAACGCCTTCCTTCGCCATCTCATAGAGTGGTGAAAGTTCACGCAGCCGGGACACTGTTTCCACTACGCGCTCGGCCACATAGTCCACTTCGCCTTCGGTGTTAAAGCGTCCGATGCCAAAGCGGATGGAACTGTGCGCCAGATCGTCGCCGGTGCCCAGAGCCTTCAATACATAAGATGGTTCAAGCGTCGCAGAGGTGCAAGCTGAACCGCTTGATACCGCAATATCGTTGATACCCATCAGCAGCGATTCGCCTTCCACATAGGCGAAACTGATGTTCAGGTTTCCAGGCAGCCGATGCTCCCATGACCCGTTGATGTAAACCTCGTCCAATCCCCCCATGATCTTGTCGCGGAGGCGGTTACGCATTCCGGCGAGGTGACAGCTTTCCTTGGGCATTTCTTCCATACAGATCGCACAGGCCTTGCCCAAGCCGACAATGCCGGGCACGTTCAGCGTCCCGGAACGCATGCCGCGCTCGTGCCCGCCACCATCAATAATGGCGGAAATCTGCACTCTCGGATTCTTGCGCCGCACGTACAAAGCGCCGACTCCCTTGGGCCCATACATCTTGTGCGCGGAAATCGACATTACATCGATGTTCTGCTTGGTCACATCGATGGGAATTTTTCCTACAGCTTGCGTCGCGTCGCTGTGGAAGATCACACCGCGCTCGCGACAGAGCTTTCCAATTTCCGCGATCGGCTGTAGCACGCCGATCTCATTATTGGCCGCCATGATCGTAACCAGGATGGTCTTGTCATTCAGGGTGCGCTTCAGCTCATCCAGGTCAACCAGTCCGTCTTTCTGCACCGGCATGTAGGTCACACGGTAACCGTATTTTTCCAGCCGCTTGCAGGTGTCGAGCACAGCCTTATGCTCGGTGACCGCGGTGATAATGTGGTTGCCTTTTTCCTTGTACATCTCGGCGACGCCCTTGATAGCGAGGTTGTCGCTCTCGGTTGCGCCCGAGGTGAAAATGATCTCTTTCGTAGTGGCGCCGATCAGCTTGGCAACCCGTTCACGCGCGGTTTCCACCCCTTCCTCGCCCACCCAGCCAAAGGAGTGATTACGGCTGGCGGCGTTGCCGAACTTCTCCATGAAGTAGGGCAGCATCTCCTCCAGTACCCTCGGGTCCATGGGGGTGGTGGCATGGTTATCCATGTAAATGGGAAGCTTGATGCCGTTAGCGGAGGTGGTCTGCTGCTCGAATTTCTGCCGCTCTGACTTCCGCTGTTGTAGTTTCTCTTCTCCCAGGGGGATCGACTTCACATCCGTGCTCATGATTGCTCTCCTCAGAACCTGCAAAACCTATCGTGCGCTCGGCGACCAAAAACGTTACGTAATCGTCACCAACTCAGCGGAAACCTTCGCCTTCACGGCCTCGCTCTGCGCGTCTTCTTTCATCTCCAAAATCGTGAGGCGCCGCAGCACTTCTTCGATGCTATGACTCACCCGGCGTAGCGGCTCCCGGATGCTGCAGCGATCGGTCTGATCGCACTCACCCCGCACGGTCACGCACGAAGTAATGAAAAGCGGCCCGTCTATGACCCGGATCACCTCAAACGCGGTGATCGTCCCTGGGTCGCGTGCCAGAGTATAGCCACCGTTGATTCCATGCTGCGAATGCAGCAACCCGGCCTTTGCCAGGCGCTGCAAAATCTTGGCTAGCGCCTCTTGGGGAATGCCGTAACACTCGGCAACATCCTTGGCGCTGCATGCTCCGCGGTCCGCGTGCTCCGCCAGATGCTTCATCGCCATCAGGCCGTAGTCCGCTTTCTTGGTCAGCTTGAGCATCGGTACCGTAAAGTTAAATCCGACCTTTTTAGTCGGACATATCTATTCTAGAGACTGCGGGCTAGAAACACAACCCCTTGCAGGCACCGGTCGAAATCGACGGCTAAACTGTAACTGCGGCTGACTTAATGGCTTAGAGGGGCGGTAAACCGGCTCGAGGTTCCCGTAACTTCATTAGTCAAAGAAGAGGTCCTGGTGGATTTGATGGGAGGAGAGAACGATGGATAGGGGCTTGACAAGCCTGCGGGTGGGGCTAAAATACCGCCAACTTCCGGCGACATTCGGCCTGCCCGCTCGGGTCGGCGAACCATGCCGGATTTATGACTCCAATCCCACCGTTACCAGCCCCCGAGATGAGAAGCCATGGCACAGTGTAAGCATCCGCGTGTCCAGATCGTGGCTCGCGAAGAAGACGCCGAATTCGTCGAATGCCTCGAATGTGGCGAGATCTTCGAAGCCAGCGAATTCAAAGACATGACGATCGAAGACGCCACGCCGACTAACGAACCCTGAATCTCTCCGTGCCGGTCTAGCTCCAAACCGCTAAGTGGACTCGCGTCCTGATCCGGGCATCAGCTATAACAAAAGTAACCTGGGCCGATTCCTTTGTCCTTGTCGCCAACTCAACAGTTTGTTAGTGTCGGCGCGGGGTGACCCTTGTCCGCGGAGAAGGCAATGCCGCTCGTGGCTTTGGTAGTCGACGATTCCATGCTGATCCGGCACACCGTGTGCCGCTTTCTAGAGGAGCGTGGTTTCGCCGTCAAATCCGCCACCAACGGACAAGAAGCTCTTGAGACGCTCAAGCAGATCCATCCCGACATTATTGTCACTGACATGCAAATGCCGAAGATGAGTGGCAGCGAGCTGATTACGGCGCTAAAGAGCGAATCCGTTACCGCGAGTATTCCGGTTGTGATACTGGCGGGGAAACAGAGCGGCTTTGATGAGAAGAAAGAAAAGCGCGCCGACTTCGCAATTTTCAAAGATATCGATATCGAGGTTCAGCTGGGCAAGGCGCTCCGCGCCATCCTCGGTAACCGCGCCGCTAAGGGTAAGGGAGCAGGACGGTAAAAACAGCTCTTGGTTTTTGGCTCTTCGCTTTCAGCTCCCTGCCGTTCGAAGCCCGAAAATATTCAAACCTAATAGCTAGGGGCCAAAAGCTGAGAGCTGTTGCTCTACCTCAGCGCCATCCCTGCCTCTGCTGACAAATCCATCGGTGCAAAATCTCTGGCGAGAAATTTGGGGAAAGCCGCAGCCCCGATCATAGCTGCGTTGTCAGTAGCCAGGGGACGGGACGGGAAGTAAACGGGAAGGCCTTCCACGGCAGCGTCTCGCTCAAATCGCTGGCGGAGCTCATGGTTGGCAGCTACACCTCCCGTCACGAAAAGGGTCGCAACGTCGTAAGCGCGGGCCGCTGCCAACGTTTTGCCGACGAGATCTTCGACCATCGCGCGCTGAAATGAAGCGACGAGATCGAGCATCTCCTGGTCGGCGTGGGCCAGGTAATCTTCGAACTTTGGCTTGGTAATTCTGGCTAGCGCCTTCCGGCAGGCGTCGATCGACACTTGCAGGTTGTGAGTCTGGACGTAACGGAGCACGGCCGTCTTGATTCCGCTGTAGGAAAAATCAAAACGCGGCCGGTCTTCGGCTTCGGACTCGCGTTTGTCATTCCGGTCGCGATGCTTCATCTGCGAAGGCGGAAACCTCACGGCACTCGCGTTACCATGGCTCGCGAGTTGGTCGATAATTGGACCACCTGGATACCCCAACCCGAGCAGCTTGGCTACTTTGTCGAACGCTTCTCCCGCTGCGTCATCGCGGGTGTGGCCGATGTTCTCGTATGACCAGCTCTCACCTCGCTGCTCGGCCAAGTACAGATGCGTATGTCCGCCAGACACGACCAGCGCCACCACGGGAAAATTGATCTGCCGATTGCCCTTCTGCCGTTCCTCAAGCAGGACGGCGTGGATATGCCCTTCAAGGTGGTTGACTGCGATCAGTGGTTTTTCCAGGGCGAAAGCGAGAGCCTTGGCATAGCTGATACCGACAAGCAGCGCGCCCGCGAGGCCGGGGCCCTGGGTGACAGCGATGGCGTCGATCGACTGATAGGTTTGTCCGGCATCGGCGAGCGCCTGACGTACCACCGGAACAATCGCCTTCAAGTGCTCGCGCGAAGCTAACTCTGGGACCACACCCCCGTAGGGTTGATGGGTAGCGATCTGCGAATAGACGATGTTTGAAACGACTTGCTCATCAGAACGCACTACAGCCGCAGCAGTTTCGTCGCAAGAGGTCTCGATGCCGAGGATGTAGGCTTCGGGCATACCAATCTCCAGTCTAACCCGCGACACGCCACTAAGGGGCTGTCCTCGGCTGGTCGGGTTCCAGGAGCGGCGGCACTTCTCAAGCGCCAGCATCGAATAGATTCTCCCGCTTTGGGGATCGGGGCGCTCGATCAGCTTCTATGATCTGCATGATCTTCTGAGCCACATAAACCCGGTAACGAGCTTTCCCTGTAACCTCTCTTACAATTCCTGCCCGAACAAGCTTGTCAACGTTCTGCTGGGCAGAGGGCGTGGTTACTCGCAGGCGTTGCTTCGCCCCAGCCACCGTGACCACCGGTTCCGTAAATAGCATCTCCATCAATTCTAAGGTGCGGCCTGGAGCCTTCTGTGTTTGGAGCTTTCTCCGGTAGTCCTGGCGCAGAGCGAGCAGCTGATTCGAACGTGCCACTGCGTCGCGTGCTTCTTCCGAGACTCCGTTCAAGAAGAACCGCACCCAATCAATCCAATTCCCTGACTGGCTGACGTCTAGCAAGAGTCGGTAGTACTCTCTCCGGTTGCGCTCGAAATAGGCGCTCAAATAAAGCAGCGGCTGCGGTAACAGCCCTTCGGAGCACAATAAGAGGGTGATGAGAAGTCTTCCCACACGGCCATTGCCATCCCAAAACGGATGGATGGCCTCGAACTGGTAATGGATCAGCGAAAGGCGCACCAAGGGTGGAAGTTTTCTCCGTTCTTCGTGGAGGTACTTTTCAAAGCGGTCCAAAGCATCCTTCATTTCTGGAATCGGGGGTGGAACGTAGGTGGCGTTTTCCAACTTGCAACCCGGCGGGCCAATAAAGTTCTGCGCTTTGCGAAATTCTCCCGGTGTTAGTGATTCGCCACGCACATTCTTCATTAACCTCTCGTGGAGTTCCCTTATTAACCGCAAGCTCACCGGAAGTTGCTTCATTCGCTGTAGTCCGTATTCGAGCGCGGTCACATAGTTCATTACCTCGTGGACACCCTCGCTCGGACCCTCACGCCGAGCGGCGGCTTCAGCCGAGAAAAGTTCGGTCAAGGTAGCTTGGGTTCCCTCGATCCGGCTTGACAGCACCGCTTCACGCCGTGTGAAGGGTCCGATCACCAGATGAGGATTGGGAATCGTGCGTGCGACCCCAGCCAACTCCCCCAAGGCTCGATCGGCATCTGAAATTCGCTCCGTCAGTTCCCAAGTACTCTCCAGCCTCGGCGGGAGGGAATTGGGCACAAACGCCCATTGCTCTCGTCCGACGTTCAAAAGCTTTCCAGCGCCTTCTTTTTTGAACTTCGCAGGGTCCATTGTGAGCTCTTCCGTAAATTTATCCCGTTTTACTTACCAGTGACATAAATATACTATTTATGTAAATAGTATACTTATGCGGGACAATTCTACAAGTATACTGCAGGATAAAAAACTATACTTAACGCAAGGCGAGGCATGTGGAAGTATCATTACGTTCGGCCTAATGATACTGGAGTTTCCTTAGGATCAAGGCAACTATACATTTTGTCCGAAAAAGTTACCTTTCTGCCGAACCCTGGAAATCAGCAAAAATCCAAGACGGTGCCGAAAAATAAAATACAGTCAGTTTAATGTGCTGAAATCCTTCTCCATCTCGATCATCGGTGTACTG
>Ga0207130_1058_pt1 | contig 37923 bp, 26 predicted proteins | sample Alteio_BWMinHeat_16_FD_153545 | JGI IMG/M metagenome (GOLD analysis project Ga0207130, IMG submission 153545) | Enriched cells from forest soil in Barre Woods Harvard Forest LTER site, Petersham, Massachusetts, United States -... | ecosystem: Environmental > Terrestrial > Soil > Temperate forest >... | reverse complement strand
AAAATCTTCTTTGCTTCATAGTCGAACTTCTTCTCAGCCGGCTTGTCAGGCAATTGTGAGATCTCGTTCTTCTTCAGATCGGCGGCACTTTCGTCCCCCCGTTCTTTGAAAAAACCTCGCAGGAAAAAGTTGTGTTTGAGGGCCTCCATGTCTTCCTTGAATGCATTGGTGCCGGCGTTGACGTTCTGATAGATCTTCTTATCGTTGATTAGGGCACCGATCGATCCCTGACCTTGATTGATTTTGGTTGTGATCGAGTTGAGATTGCTGGCTGTCTGATTGACGTTATCGATTGCTCCTTTCCTGGTGTCGAGCAGCTCGCTCGTCTTGTTGAGCAGATCCGAAAGCTGCAGTGGGGGCTCTCCACGAATTGTGTCGCCATCCTTGACTTTGGGTGCTTGCTCCGAGCCGAAAGAAATCTCAATAAGCTTGTCCCCCACCAGGCCCTCCGACCGGATTGTAGCCACGGAATCGTTTTTTGATCACGCTGCGCGTTCCATCTGCCAGTTCCATCACTACATGCACCTTATCGTTCGGTCGCACCGGCAATTGGATCTGCCTGACGGTTCCTTCGTGGATGCCTCCGACACGTACCTCGGCGCCGCCATTCAGACCGGCCACATTTGGAAATTCCGCACTCAGCCGGTATGTCGAACTAAACAGAAAATGCTTTTCCCCAATCCAAAACACTCCTGCGCCAAATAGCAGCAGCGCGACAACAATGAACACTCCCAAACGAAAGGCTCTGGACATATTCATCACCTGGAGCTATAGCTGAAGAACTGTTTCACAAACTCATCCTGACTGCTTTGCAAGTCGTCGAAGCTTCCTTCGGCCGCTATGCTTCCTTCGTGAAGCAGAACCATACGATCCGAATAGGCATTTGCGCCGTGGACATCGTGCGTCACCACAACCGCGCCCATCTTCCGTTTGCGCTTCAAGCTAACGATCAGATCTCCAATTTCTGCCGCGGTGATCGGGTCAAGCCCTGCCGTGGGCTCGTCAAACAGGAGGATTTCGGGATCCAGCGCTAATGCGCGCGCCAAGCCTACTCGCCGAAACAGGAATCCAACCCTCTTTCTGACCTCGTTCAGTTGAGGCTCATCGAGCTTCGTGATCTCTTTGCCGGCAACTTGGATTGAGCCCCCGTCCGGGGTCTGTAGTCCGATGATCAGCTTCAACAACACGCTCTTTCCGCCTCCGCTCCGTCCCAGAACTGCCACGGTTTCGCCGCTCTTGACTTGCAGGCTGATACCTTTCAGGACCTCCTGTTCGCCAAATGACTTTTGCAGGTCTGCGATTTGTATCGGGATCTCACTCCCGTTCCGTTTCATTCCCTACTCCCAGATCATCATGATCAGTCGGACGAGTATGACGTCCGCCAGAATGACGAATAGCGACGAGAGCACGACTGAACTAGTGGCCGATCTTCCTACTCCCTCGGTGCCTCCTCGGGTGCGGATTCCCTGGAAGCAGGACACGATCCCAATCGTCAATCCGAACACTGTGGTCTTGACTACGGGGGGGGGATGTAGTCGGTGAACTCCATGGTCTTGAACCCGTCTTGAGAAACAGCCGTAGCGAAATTGGCTCGGAGAGGGTATTGGCCACCCAGCCCATTAAGATCCCGCAGAAATTGGAGACCACGGTCAGAAGCGGGAGCATGAGAACACAGGCCATCACGCGGGTTGCAACCAGGAACTTGTAAGGGTCGACTGCCGAGGCCTCCATGGCGTCGATCTGCTCCGTTACTTTCATCGACCCAAGCTCAGCACCGATGCCCGCACCGACGCGGCCGCTCACGATCAGCCCGGTAATAATCGGACCGCTCTCTTTGATGATGGAAAACACAATGACCGCAGGAAGGAACGCCTTCGCGCCAAAACGAACCAGGCTGTCGCGTGTTTGTAAAGAAAGAACTACGCCGGTCGCGGCTCCGGCGAGCGCAACCAGTGTCAGCGACTTCGACCCGATTGCGTCGCACTGTCGAAGCAGCTCTCCGAATTCATACGGAGGGGTGATAGCTGCCCGAATTAGCCGGACGCAGAATAGGCCCAGGTCTCCAAACCATTCAAAGACCCCAACAAAAAAATTCCTGGCCATCGGAACCTGATCCAGTAGACGCCCACCGGTCATAGCCCCGGAAGCGGTTGCGGCAAGGACAAACATAGGGAGATGCGTCATTGTCATCGATGCTCGCTGCAGACTCGGCTCAATCCACAAATCCTGGGATTTGACTCCGGCCACGCCCGATCGGTTGTCTCCGATCCTCAACACAGAGGAGTTTTTCTTGTGGGGACAGAGCAGTTTGGCGTCTGTTTTTCAGTGACTAATCTTTGTGCAAGCCGGCGATACGAACTACCAAAACTCGATTGATACTCGGCCCAGCTGGCGCTGTGTTGTCCGGCCAAGTGAGGCTCATGGATATCTCGCTGGAAGGGACTAGCGTGGACTCACTCAGGTACAGCCTGGAGCAGGAGATGTTGGTTGAACTTAACAGAGATCGCGGCCTTGGGCCCGTGTACGGTTCCCATATCTTTGTGGTCCACGTAGTCCACGAGATGATAAGCGCGGTCCTGCAAACCCCGTAATTCGAGAGCGCCGCTCCAATCGCGAGCGAAGAACGCATAGTACATTGCTTCGCCTTTGCTGATGGCGTGAGCCTCGGGATGATCAAAACCGATGTCATAAAGCGCCCCGAGGTACTCTCCGCGCGACAGGATCTTGTCTTTGTAGATTTGTATCCACTGCTCAAACACCTTTTGCCGCTGCGGCGTCAGGTCGGAGCTACTGCGCTTCTTCACCAGATTGGGAAGCACGAACTGAGTGCCGACGACTCCGCCCACGCCTACTGTAGAAGCGAAATCAATCGCTCCGTCGCTCAGTTCAACATGGTCGCCAAAATAAGGGACGTTGTCGCCCATGAGTGCTTTCAACGTCTTGCCCTTTGAGCGGATCTGAAAGGAACTTTCCGGATCGGATGCCACCGACATATTGAAATGTGGCATGGTGAAAAACGAATAGGCCGTGCCGCAGGGGCAAAACTCTACCAGCGCGTCCGCATTCACGCTGCGAGCGGTCTCGTACAGCTCACGGAAGAAATCGGGCACCGCTTCCACTGAGTCCTCCGGGCGGTTGTGATGGTGTGCGGGGTTGTAGCAGCGGGGCACGCCGTTCATGTGTTGGCCGTCCAGCTTGAGGCCGTCGAATCCCCAGTCTCCCAGGATCTTTCGAACCAGGGCTTTCTGTTGCTCCATGACGCGGCGGTCGGCAGGGCAAAGGTACACCGAATTCCACCACGAAATCTTTCGCTTGGATCCGTCGCGGTTTAGAAGAACGAAATCCGGGTGCTCCTTGAGCAATTGCGAATCCGGAACGGCACTCAGTGGAGACCACCATAGCTGCGCTTTGAAGCCCTCTTGATGAATGCGGTCGACGAGGGCTTTCATATCCGCGTCGCCATGGGGAAATTTTTTGGGGTCAAGCGCCCAGTCACCGTAGTTGTTCTGCCAACCGTCGTCGAGAGTGACCCAGGCAAATCCCAGTTTCTTGACGGTAGGAAGCGTCTCATATACCTGCTTGAGTTGCACTGTTCGCCCGTATCCCCATGCGCACCAGATCGGGCCATAGGCGCTGTCCGGCGCAGGGGCCATTTGAATTCCCTGGCGCAGCATCAATCGGCGGTATTCCGTGAGAGTGCGGAAGTAGTCTCCTTGATGCACGGAAACGAAGGTCCGCAGAGTATGAAAAGTCTCCCCAGGTTCCAGAGTTCGCGCCCGACTGGAGCGCACCGCCACGCGAGCATGACGCGAGTCTGGCACGGCAATAGGAAGCGAGATGAGCCGTGGCATAGGTTCCACATGGCCAACCGCGAGGCCAAAGTCTTTACTCCATACGTCCACAACCGGAGTGCCTCCGCCATAGTCACTCGCATTCATGCCAAGATAATTTTGCTGCCGGAATCCGGGACGCAAGGGAAGGATCCAGTTGGGCCGCTTCTCGTACGAGCCACTCTGGTAGGACCAGAAGGCGGGAGCGGCAGCAGACTCCGGCGCCTGGATCAAATAGGAGTTGTTGCTCCAGCCGCGGATTTCTAATACGCGAGCACCAACATTGGTGTACTCCACGTCGCAGACTGCGATAGAGGGGAAGTCATCATAGACCGTGACCGATACGGTTTTACGCAACGATGCAGCTTCGCCCGTGAGTTCAAGGCTCTGGCCTTTCCCGAAAGGATCAGCGACGGGTTCTTGCCTTTGAGATACGAGCGGAAAATCTCGCCATTCTTGCTCCTTCCCGGAGGCGGTCTCCGACCAGACAAAAGGTCCGGTCGTGATTTCCCTGTTGCCAAAGCGGGCGACCACGCGGCTGCGCAAATGGTGATCGAACTCAATCCGCAGTTCGTGATTGCCGATCTGCGCAACAACGTTCCCGCCTGCGGGTGGAGGGTTCTCAGAGGATGTGACGAGGCTAGTGCCGCTTTCTCGCGCAGGAAGAGCGCGGGGCAGAAGTAGCGCCAACAGCGCCAGCGCGGTGAGCACGAATTGTTGGACGCGTCCTCTCATGGTGTGTACTGCATGGTAGCTCGAAGTTGACACTTCCTTATGTTGCGGTATATTACGATTCCTTACTTTTACTTTCGTCGGAAGCTCTTGTCAACCGTGTCTCAGGGTGTGCGGAGGCGATTCGATGTCGATCCGGTCATTTTTTCTGGTCATCCTTATCATCATCCGTGCGGTCGCATCCACGGCGGCCCAAGACCCATCGCAGCCTTCGGGTCAGAGCCAGATCGGCTACAAGTCCGCAGCGAATGCCGAGCAGAAGAAAACTTTGCTGCTGAAGGATTTTCAGCCGGTTTCCATGCTGCATGCGGAGGCGCACAGCGTGGATCGTGCCAAGTACTACGTGATCGACGTACACAATCACACCAACGACGCCATGCGGATCGAGGAGCACCTTCCACCCGAGCGCGTGATCGAGATTATGAACAACACGAACGTGAAGACCGTCGTGATCTTAACTGGCATGTGGGGAGATAAATTGCAGCGAGTCATCGACGAGATGGTCAAGCCTTATCCGGGACGCTTCATTGTCTTTAGCCAGATCGACTGGAGCAAGATCGACACCCCTAACTTTAGTCAGGAGATGGTAAGCCAGCTCGATGACGCTGTGGCGCGAGGCGCTCGCGGCCTGAAACAACTCAAGGACCTCGGCTTGAACATCCGTGACAAAACGGGGAAGCTGGTCGCGGTCGATGATCCGCGGCTAGATCCCATTTGGGAGGAATGCGGCCGGCTGGCCATTCCGGTTGCGATACATGTCAGCGATCCGGAAGCATTCTTTCATCCAGTGGACAACAGCAATGAGCGCTATGAGGAATTGACGGAGCATCCAGACTGGAGTTTTTATGGGCCGGAGTTCCCGAGCAAAGAATCGATCCTGGCGGCGCGAGACCGAATGTTTGCAAAACATCCACACACGACTTTTGTGGCACTGCACATGGCGAACTGGCCCGAAGATCTCGACTATGTTTCTCATTTACTGGACACGCTTCCCAATGTGATGGTGGAATTCGGGGCTCGCGAAGCCGAACTGGGCCGCCAGCCTCGCCACGCTCGCGAGTTCTTTCTTAAATATCAGGACCGGATCATGTTCGGCACGGACAATGGTATGGACGAAGCCATGTATCGCAACCATTTTCGCTGGCTGGAAACTGGGGATGAGTATTTTGACTATTGGGGATATCCGGGTCAGGGCCGCTGGAAAATTTATGGCATGGAATTACCGGATGACGTACTGGAAAAGATTTACCACAAGAACGCAGAGAGAATGTTTGGGCAATTTCGCGGAGCACAAAGTGACAAGAGCAGATAGCCTTTGCGGCGCTAGACAAGTGTTACTTGGATTCCCGCCTTTTTTAGTGCCGCCAGGTCCGACTTAGAGATGCCCCGGTCGGTGATCAAACGGTGCATCGCGGATGGTGGTGCAATGGAAGATAAGCTGCGCCGCCCGAACTTACTGGAGTCGCATACCGCTACGGCGATCCTGGCCACTTCCATCATGACCCGATTGACTTTGGCTTCTAGCAGGTTCGGCGTACTGAGTCCGTGGTGCATATCGAAGCCATCCACACCCAGGAAAAGAATATCCGCATTCAGACGGCGCAGAGTCTCTTCCGCGATGGGTCCTACCAGAGAGAATGAATTTTTCCTCAAAGTGCCGCCTGTCAGAATCACCTCGAGGGGAGAACCGGAGAGTTCTGCCGCGATGTTGACCGCGTTGGTAATAATGGTGAGGCTTTCAAATCTACGCAGAGCCCGTGCGATCGCCGTGGTTGTGGTCCCGGAATCCAGAACCACCACCTGACCTTCTTTGACCATGCGGGCGGCGGCAGCGGCTATTTGCAGTTTTTCCTTGCGATGGAGCTTCTCTTTTTCCCGCAACGTAGGATCTTCGAGGGCGCTCTCTCTTGCCGGCAGCGCACCCCCGTGTGTTCGATGGATGCGGCCTTGGCCCTGAAGAATATCCAGATCTTTGCGAACAGTGACCTGGGAGGTGCGGAATTGCTTCGCCAAATCTCCCACCAGGACGCGGCCGTCCTGATTCAAAATCTCGACGATTAGTCTGCGTCGCTCTTCATTCAGCACAGGTTCACTCCGGTTTGAAGCCGCTGGCTGGTGGACCTTGGCCCCTAACTAATCTTTTGGCCGGGATCATGGGCCGCATTTTAGGCTTGACAGATCAGCGTAAACGAAAGTAAAAGTCTTCAAACGAAAGAATACGAAACCTCACGGTTTGGCCGCAGGAGGCCCCTAATGCGAGTCCCAGGTATTCGGAACCTGCTGGTTCGGTTTCACTTGATTTCCACGATCAGCTTTCTGGTTCTTCTGCAGCCGCCTCTGCTGGGGCAGGCGAATTATCAAGCACAGATTCGGGGCATCGTATCAGATGCAGCCGGAGCCGTCCTACCGAACGCCACAGTCACGATCACTGAGGTCGGCACCAACGTGTCGCAAACGGCGAAGACAGACGAATCTGGCAACTATATCCTGCGGGCGCTGCGGCCATCCACCTATGTAGTTAAGGGGGAAGCCCCTGGTTTTGGGGGTGTGGAGAAGAAAGACGTGATTCTGGCGGTGGGTCAGGAGACAAGTCTGAACTTCACTTTGCGGCCTGCGGGTACTTCTACCAAGGTGCAAGTCATAGAAGTTGCGCCGCTGCTGGACACCGAAAGCTCGACTCTGGGGACAGATGTTACGAACCAATACGTAAAGGAGATCCCGCTCCTGAACCGCAGTTTCTTCGGTCTGGTCTTTCTGAATGCTGGAGTGAGTGAAACCGCAGGTTCGGGAACCGCCGATAACTATCCTTCCGGCACCAATTTTGTCTCCAACGGGCAGCGCAACGCCACGGCGGAGATTCGTATCGATGGCGCGCTGATCAGTGCCCCCGAACAGGGCGAAGGCGGAAACTCCAACGTTTACTACGAACCGTCAGTGGAGGTGGTGCAAGAATTCAAAGTCCAGAGTAACAGCTTTTCCGCGGAATTCGGAAGCAATGGCGGCACCGTCGTAAACATGGCACTGAAAAGCGGCACCAACGCTTTGCACGGCAGCGCCTGGTGGTTTGGCCAACGGAGCTGGCTTGATGCCAACGATTTCTTCAGCAACCAGGCTGGACTGCCACGGCCCGATCACTCTCGCGATCAGTATGGCATTTCCCTGGGAGGGCCGATCCGGAAGAACAAAACATTCTTCTTTCTCGATATCGAGCGTGTGATGGAAAATGACCCCGTAAATATTGTTGCCACGGTGCCCACGGCCGCCGAGCGCCAGGGGGACTTTTCACAAACTCTGATTACCGATCCAAGTTCGGGAAATGTAGTTCAAGACTTGATCTTCAATCCTGTCCCCGCCGGCGGTGTTCCCAGCGGAGTACGGCCCGCATTTCCCAACAATAAGATCGACCCGAAGATTCAGGACCCGATCGGGCAAAAGATTCTTGCACTGTATCCCTTGCCCAATCAGCCCGGCGGGCCGGACGGCACGAACAACTTTCGGGATAATACGATTTCGCGCACCAAGTCTCTGCAATTCGATGTGAAGATCGACGAACAACTTTCCAACTCCACCCACCTGGGTGGGCGATACAGCCATGCCCACTCCTCTAATGCCGTCCCGACGGTTTTCGGAGATGGTGAGTTCAATGACGGCCTCAATCAACTCACCACCGTGAACAATGGCGGTCTGCAGTACGACAGGACACTCAGACCCACCATACTGCTCAGCGCCCGTTTTGCGGTCGATCGCGTGAATGCGCCCGGTTTCACCACCTATCCGCCTGCCACACAAGTCGGTTTCCCTTCACTGCTAGATAATGCCAACCCTGGCATCTCGCGCATGCCCGCCATTCTTACGGACTCGCCCTGGACATCGCTATTCGACCAGTGCTGCGTTGACACCAAATTCGCCCACACCCTGTACTCCTACTCTTCTGCGCTGGCGTGGGTGCATGGCAAGCACAATTTCAAATTCGGAGGAGAACAGCGCCTCTTCTTCAACAATTTTCAGCAACCCCCTTATCCAACCGGATCCTTCCACTTCGCCCAGAATGTAACTGAGAACGTGATTGGCGCGAATAATCCCGATCAAGGCAATCCCTTTGCGGACATTCTGGTGGGCATGGGCGACTTCGGAGGAATCGCGATTTATCCAGAGGTCTTTAATAAGTCGAAGGACACGGCTTTCTATGCGCAAGATGACTGGAAAGTCACCCCAAAACTAACCTTGAACCTCGGTCTACGCTACGAATGGAGCACGCCGTACACGGAGCGTAATAATCGACTCCAGTTCAGTAATTTTTCCGGGAACAGCAGTGTAACTGTTCCAGGCCTGCCGCTCATTTCCGGGCCTTTGAAGGGAATCACCGAATTCGCAACGCCGAACCATCGCAGCGTCCCGATTGACCGTAACAACTGGGCACCGCGCTTCGGTTTTGCTTATCAGTTGACTCCGAGCACCGTGGTTCGTGGCGGCGCGGGTATCTACTATGGAATGAACGTCGCCACCAATTTTCAGTTTCCCGGGACCGCTTTCCGCAAAGACGGCGTCGTCTATTTCACCCAGGACAACTTTCAAACCCGATTCGCGACCCTGGAGAATCCCTTCCCGACAGGATTGCCGGCTCCCCAAGGCACCAAATACGGACCATTGGCTGACTGGGGTTTCGCCAACCTGAACGACCTGGGTACAACTCCCGCGCAAAACGCCGACATCTATCAATGGAGTCTGGGGGTACAACGGCTGCTGCCGGGTCAACTGGTGATCTCGGCGGACTACTCTGCGAACCACAGCACGCATCTCCCCTGGGGAGGTAACGGAGGGATTTGTGGCTGCGGAACAACCACACGCGACCGTAACTTCATTCCCTCGTCCGTACGCCGGCAATTCAACACGCTTGATCTCTACAATCAACTGCACAACACGGTAAACAATCCTTTTCAGCCGCTGTTCAGCGGACCGAATGCGATTTTTAATGAGCCCGACTCACTGTATAACAACGGACAAGTCCCGCAGATCAACCTATTGCGGCCGTATCCGCAGTTTGACGGCAACTTTGAAGGTCTTCCGTTGCTCGAAGCGGAATCCTTCTACAACGCATTGCAGGTCCGCTTCGAAAAGCGCGCCAGCCATTACATCAGCTTTGAAGGCGGCTATACATTTTCAAAGGCAACTGACGATTCTTCTGCCGGTCGCAACGCGTTTATAGGTTCTCTCGCTTCCGACAATCCACAGGAGCTGGACAATCTGAAAGCGGAGCACTCGATCAGCGCCAACGACGCCACCCACCGCCTGGCAATGGCTATCATTGCAGATTCGCCCGTAGGACGAGGCCGATGGGTCGGGCGAAACATGAATCGTTTTCTCGACGGCCTCGTAGGAGGCTGGACCATTGCCACCATTCTCACCTTCCAAAGTGGACAGCCCATCGACATCGGCATGTCGCAGCCGACCCTCGATGACGGCAATCAACGGCCCAACATCACTTGTAACCCAAGCAGCGGCGTGAGCGCGCACCGGTCCGCTCTAACCGCGTCTGCCGCGGTTCCCTTGAGTACTTTCAATTCCAACTGCTTCGCGGATCCCGGCTTCGAGCAGCCCGGCAATGCATCTCGCTATTTTTCAAATCTGAGGACCGATGGGATCCACAACATTGACCTGTCAATCGAAAAGACGTTCGTCCCCAGGGAAGGCATGAGACTTGAGGTTCGTGGCGAGTTCTTCAACGCCTTCAACACGCCTAGATTCGCTCCGCCGGACACACTGTTCGGAGACTCCACATTCGGACAGATTACCTCCACTGCGATGGGAGCTACGCCACGCCACGGCCAACTTGGAGTGCGCTTTGAGTTCTAGCGCATTGAGAAAAGGCCTGCCTGCTGCGACAGTTGCCTTACTCCTCCTCGCTCCGGCTCTGCGGTCGGCTCCAGGTGCTGTGGAACAAGACTGGACCCACTATGTGCGCATCGGGGCATACAGCCTGACAAGCAACAACGCGGGCCAGATCGTGCGTGACGCTCAGGAAAGCGGCGTCTTCGGGATTGAGGTCGACAACGACATACCCGGCCGTTATGAAAGCTTCGTGAATCCCGAGGAGAAGCTGAAGGCAATCCATACCCTCGCCGACGCCGCACACGCGGTGGGCAACCGAGCTTTCGTATACATCGCGGGAACCGAGTGCATTACCGCCAATGCGGATAAGACTCCCCACACGCTGGCCAAAGAACATCCGGATTGGTTGCAGCGGACGATCACCGGAAAGCCCGCGATTTTTGGAGCTGGTACGGCCTTTTGGATCGCGAAAGGGGATGAAGACGTGTGGATCAGCCCTTACGCGCCAGCATGGCGGAAAACTTATATGGAAAGGGTGAGGCAGACCGCCGCGACCGGCATTGATGGGATCTACGTCGATATTCCATACTGGATGACACACTTCGACGGGTGGGAAGACACCTGGGCCAGCTTTGATGACTATACCGTTGCCGCATTTCACAAACTGACCGGGTTGGATGCGAAGAAGGATTTGAAACTGGGCGAGCTATCCGATCCGAATTTTCGCAAATGGATCGAGTTCAGAATTGAAACCATCACTGACTTCCTGCAAGAGATTGACCGAAACGCGAAGTCGGTCAATCCAGCCATCAAAACGATTCCCGAAATTTACCCCGGCATCGAGGAGGAGGCGGTTCGCGTGGGCGCGGACGTTTATAGTCTGTATCCGGTCAATGATGCCATCGCCCATGAATACGAATTCGGCGCCGGCGATCACATGGCATCATCCCGAACTCCGCTGGATTGGTTCAGTTACCAGGTGGGAATGCACACCTTCCGCGCATTCGCCCAAGGCAAGGCGACCTGGATCCTGAACTACTCGTGGGATGGCGATGAGAAGGTAGATCGCCGCGAGGCGATGATGAATCTCGCGATGTCGGAAGTAATGGCTGGAGCGAATTTCTGGGACGCGCCCGGGCACTCGATGGCCGGGTCGAATGATCTGCCCACCCGCAAGAAGATCTTTTCCTGGATCAAGGCCCACGAGGAAACCTTCTACTCACCTCGGACAGCGATCGCTCCCATTGGGGTTTACTTCTCTCCCCAGAGTCGCAACTTCTTTGCCAACGAATTTATTGCCTCTTATCGTGGGATTCTCATTCTGCTTATGCAAAAGCATTTGGAGTTTCAGGTCATCACCCCGCACACGCTGACAGAGTTCCAAGGCGATACTCTGATCCTGCCTGATGTGCGGATTCTGAGCAGCATCGAGAAGGATTGGTTGGCTAAGTTTGTATTGGACAATAGGCGACTGCTGATTACCGGACAGGATGATTCCGGGCTTGGGGACAAAGCAAGTATATTCAGGTTTAATAAATGTCCCGGAAAAGACTATAGCACGGCCCTGCAAAAGGATTTCGATGCTACAGCGCCTGATCGGGAACATGAATTTCTGGAGAGCCTGAAACCTGCCACTCCAGTCCGCGTGACTGCTTCTCCCCAAATCGCAACATCGATTGCTCGCGTTAACGGAAAGACGCACGTGTTCTTTGCGAACTTTGCCGGGCTAAGCGCCGGAGTAAATCCAATCCAGACTCTGCAGACCGGCGTACAAGTAACAATCGCCGGATCTACGAAAGGTCGCGGATTTTTTCTGCCGTTTCTAGGAGAGGCACAACTGCTAGATGGAATCGTCAATGATGCTGGCTTTACATTCACACTGCCCACGATTCAGAAGGGCGCCGCATTTTGGTACGAACCATGACGTCGAACTCATTTTCGGAACCACGGAAAGTATTGTGATCGAGGAGCTGATTTAAGGTGGATGCCCTTTCCGAAATCTTGAGCCTCCCGGACAGCGAGAAGGCGACTCGCGGGTTGGCACATACGCCTGCAGAAATCGCCCAACAGCCCGATACCTGGTGGTCTACGTTCGATCTATTCGGGAGGAGACGCGCAGAGATCAAGGATTTTCTGGCCCGTGCGGGGTTTAGCAGAGACCCTGGCTCGAGACCGACGATTTTTCTTGTGGGTGCCGGATCTTCTGACTATGTCGGACATTCGCTCGCTCTCCTCCTTCGTAAGACGTGGCAGTGCGAGGTCGCTGCTGTGCCGAGCACCGATCTTCTGACACACCTCGATGAACTGATCATCCCAGAGAGAAAATACCTCTGGATTTCGTTTTCCCGCTCGGGAGATAGCCCGGAGGGCGTGGCCGTGTTAGAAAAGATTTGCGAGAGGCGTCCGGACATTCACCACCTGGTGATTTCCTGCAATGCCAACGGGCGGGTCATTCAGGAACATGCTGGCAATCCCAAGGTATTAGGCATTTGTTTGGATGATGCTGTGAACGACCGCGGATTGGCGATGACTAGTTCCTTCTCGAATATGGTGGTCTTCGGTCAGTGTTTGGCTCATGCTCACGATTTCGAAAAGTACGAAGAAGTGTTGCCGCAATTGGTCCAGGCTGGAAGGAGTTTTCTGCCGCTTGCCGCTGATTGCGCGGCGGCACTTGCCATGGAGTCGTACAGCAAGGCTTGTTTTGTCGGCTCTGGACCACTGAGGGCGGTGGCCAAAGAATCTGCCCTCAAGCTGCTGGAGTTGACGGCGGGCAAAGTCGTGACCATGTCCGAGTCTGCTTTGGGCCTGCGCCATGGTCCCATGGCAGCCTTGGATCAGGACACTCTCTTTGTGTGTTTTCTTTCGGGCCATCGACGTGTGCAAGAGTATGAGCTGGAGTTACTGCGGGAGGTTGGAAACAAGCGGCTGGTCAAGACCAGGGTTGTGGTCACCCAAGGCGGTGATTCGGCGATACACTCACTCGCGGAGCACTCGCTCGCGCCTGTCACGCCCTTGGATGTGCCTGACGATTACCGCCCTCCGCTGGACGTGATCCTCGGACAATTGCTGGGTTTGTTCTTCTCGTTGCGATGGAACCTGCGGCCCGACTGTCCAAGTCCAAACGGCGCCATAAGCCGCGTCGTGCAGAACATTAGCATTCATTCCTGACCGAAGATTCCGTGACCTCATCAGAACGTGTGAAAGGGTTACTCGAATGATCGAAGTCTGCGTCGTGGGCGAACTCAACCTGGATCTCATCCTGTACGGGTTGCCCAAGGACCTGGTGCTGGACCGAGAGCACTTGGCCAGCGGTTTGGCATTCACCCTGGGCAGTTCGTCGGCGATCTTCGCGCACAACTTGTGTGTCCTCGGCACCCGAGTCGGTTTTATATCGAAAATTGGCGGGGACCCTCTCGGGAAAATAGCCGCGGAGCGGCTGTCTGCCGTCGGCGTTGACATCAGCCGCATGAAGTGTGGAACGGGCAAGACCTCTACTGGGCTCACAGTAGTCCTGCCACAACCACAGCACCGTTACATTTTGACATACCCTGGAACGATGTTTGAGATGCAGTATTCCGACATTGACATGGATTACGTCAGGAAGGCCCGTCATTTACATCTTTCCTCCTTCTATCTGCACCGGGCTCTTCGTCCACGGATCCTGAATTTATTTCGGCAAGCGAAGGAAGCTGGCCTTAGCACATCGCTTGACACGAACGATGATCCAGAAAATCTTTGGGAACGGGACTTGCTCGACGTCTTGAAATACGTCGACATCTTTTTCCCCAACGATCGTGAGGCGAAAAAGATCGCGCGCAGTGATGACCTGGCGCAGGCACTTAATCTCCTGGTGGGGTTCTCGAAGGTGGTGGTCGTAAAACGCGGCTCGGGATCAACCATTTGCCGCTCAGGTAGCGAGCAGTGGAGTCTGACGCCGCCGACGGTCAAGGTAGTCGATGATGTCGGTGCCGGGGACACCTTTGACGCCGGGTTCGTTCACTCGTATCTACGCGGGGCGACGCTGGAAGATTGCTTGGCCTTCGCCAACATCGCGGCCGCGTACTCAGTGACGAAGCACGGAGGCACGGAGGCATTTCGCGAGCGCAGCGGGCTCTTCAGCTTCGTGCGCCAGCAATGGAACTTGGCCGCCAAGGGAACACTGCCGATGGATGGCTAGCAGCGTCTGCCTTTTTGGTGGCGGTCGATATCCGAAAAGGCTGACCTACGATGGGAAAATGGTTCGGGACCGAGGTTTCCGCGGCGAACAAAAAACAGGTTTGGGCACCCACTGGATTTGCACGCGGTTTCTGTGTGCTCTCCGACTACGCGGGGGTCCAGTACGAGTGCAGCGGCCTTTGCAACAATAAAGCTGAATCCGGCATTCGCTGGGATGATCGGGCAATTGGGATAAAATGGCCGACACGGAGTCCGCTGCTCTCGGACAAGGACCGCAGAGCGCAGACCTTGACCGAATGGTTGAACTCACCCTCATCGGAGCATTTCAAGCATTGAATGGAGAAGGTTCAGAACCGTTGAAGAGGTCCCCGCATCCAGGAGAGCCATGAAGGTTGTCATCATCGGAGCTAATGGACAGTTAGGTGTTGATCTTTCGCACGTCTTCACTGCTCAGAATTGGTCTGTGGTGCAGCTTACACATCGGAACATTGATGTCTCGCTCTGCGACCAAGTAGACAGCGCGCTCGGGAGCGCGAATGCGGACTTGGTCATAAATACGGCTGCGTTCCATAAAGTCGAGCAGTGTGAGAGCGAGCCGGTGCAGTCTTTCGCAGTTAATGCAATTGGGCCGAGAAACCTCGCGCTCGCGTGTCAACGCCACAACGCTGTGTTGGTTCACTTCAGCACGGACTATGTCTTCGATGGCAACCGGCGAGAACCGTACACGGAGTCCGACTTAGCACGCCCTCTGAATGTGTATGGGGTCTCGAAGCTAGCTGGGGAAGGCATGGTTGGCCTGACATGGGAACGCAGCTTCGTAGTTCGTACCTGTGGGCTTTACGGTGTGGCCGGGAGCAGCGGGAAGGGCGGCAATTTCGTTGAGACTATGTTGAGGAAGGCGGCCGAGAGAAATCCAATTCGAGTCGTGGATGATCAGGTACTGACGCCTACTTTCACGGGAGACTTGGCGCATGCCGTCAGTGAGCTTGTACGCACGGAGGATTACGGTCTTTACCACGTGAGCGCAGAAGGGCAATGTTCGTGGTATGAATTTGCCTGCAAGATTTTCGAACTGGAAGGCTTACGATTAGACTTGAAACCGGTCAGCACCGCAGAATTTCCCAGTCCGGTTCGGCGTCCCGCCTATTCAGTGCTCAGCAAGAAAAAGTTAGGAAGCTTTGGCATTGAAATACCATCTTGGGAGGAGGGATTGGACCGGTACTTAACTGCTCGAAAACTCAAAACTCAAACCATAAAGGCGGTGTCCTCGTAAACGTGGCAACGGCTCAATTGAGCAACAGCAGACCAGTCTCAGCGACAGCTCAAGTCGAGCGTCGGCGCAGTCGAATCAGCAAAGTCCCGTTCTGCTGGTACTGATTTTGCACCAGGTGAGACCTTGACCCTATGCAGCTTCATGCGCCAGCTATGGAACTTGGCCGATAGAGGAGCACTCCCGATGGGCGGCCAGCAGCCTCGCTCTCATGGCTGCCTGGCATTGCGGTAGTGCGCGTTTCTTGTACTACGGCCTGCTAACAATGGTGGGCGTACGCTGGGGAGAAGAAGTTTGCTCGACAACCGCGCTCTTGGTTCGGTGTGAACCAATTGGCCCCCGCGAGCTCGGCGTTCACTCGCAATGTTCCAGAGGTACATGGCAGCATAAGCTCGCCAGGGTCGCCACGCCTCGGCGCGCCGCTCAAGTTCACCTGAAGTCCCTAATCCCAGAGTGCGCAGAAGACCGAGGTCACCGGAGGGGAAAGCATCGGGTTCTCGGAGAGCTCGCATCGCCACGTACTGTGCTGTCCATTTGCCGATGCCAGGAATTTCACACAGGCTAGCCAGGAAAGCATCGCAGTCAACGATTCCTTCAAAGCTGATCCGCCCATCGCAAACAGCGCGCGCCAGAGCCCGAATGGTCTTAGCTCGCACCTTGGGTAGGCCAATGCTGGCAAGATTGGCATCCACGAGGGCCTCAGGCGGAGGAAAAAGATGAGTTAGTCCGTTTGCAATTGAGAAAGAATGGCCGAACGTTCTTGCAATCCGGCCTGCGATGGTGGTCGCCCCCTTAACTGTGATCTGCTGGCCGAGAATGGCTCGCGTCGCGAGTTCGAAGCCATCCCAGCAACCCGGCACGCGCAGGCCCGGAGCAGCCTCAACTCGCCCTGCCAAGATGGGGTCGGCCCGTAGACTTCCTACGATGGCTGACCAATCAGCGCTCAGATCAAACATGTTGCGTACGCGCTCGATGATGAAGAACAGCGAGCTCGGATCGCCGAACTGAAGCAGCACGACCAGCGTGGTGTTGGCTTCGTCAAGCGAGACCTCAAAATAACCGCGGCGGCCATTCAAAGAAATGGAGCGACGATAAGTGCCAAATTCAACCACTTCGACGCCCGGCGTGGCACGAGCCGACAGAAACGCCAACATACCTTCCCAGTGATAGGGTGGGCGAAAGCGAAGGCGGATGTATCGATTCATATCTCCTGGAAAGGATGATAGTCGATCCTTCGCGAGAAGCTGGACATTTTCGGACTCCGTCCCGCGAATCCCGGAGCAGGTTTCGGAGCGCAATTCTCGATCGCAGCTCCTGCGGGACTCGCTCGTATTGGGGATTTCCATTCGCAACAAGCGCAACTAGCTTGTCGACGTAAGGGGGATAGCAAGTCGGCTTCACGTGACGGAGATCCCTGTCAGCGATTGAAGGATTTGAGTGCGGTTCGTCCCCCGCTTGAACTGGTTGGTCGTGCTACGATTGTATAGTTTTCTGACCAGTGACGTTCCGGCGCGCTTGATGATCTCCCGCACACGGCTCCTTGTCGCAGCGGCGTTTCTGGGTCATCTGTTTTCCGTTCACCTCTCAGCAACCACGCAGTTGCTTTGTCCACCCGTCGCACACACATCTAAAGACGACGTGACCATCTGCGCTATCCAACAGGAGAAAATTGGCTCAATCTTCAAACTGCACATCCGAGGTAAAATTGACTACCACAGCATGACAATGTGGGCGGACGAGGCCACCTATAACGAAGACACTGACGACGTGACGCTGGAAGGCCATGTTGTTCTTGACGGTGGCCCCAACAACGAACACGTCGAGGCCAGCCACGGGACTTACAACGTTCGCACCGACAAAGGTCGCTTTTATGATGTGGTGGGCACAATCGGCTATCGCCAAAGGCCCAGGCTCCTTCTGACCTCCTCGAACCCGTTTGCGTTTACTGGCAAGATCGTAGACAAAATTGATCCCGACCACTACGTCGTGCACAATGGCACAGTAACCACCTGCAAATTGCCCCATCCTAAATGGCAGTTCGACATGCACCGTGCCGTGGTGACCCCCGGCGATAACGCGCTCATATACTTCAGCACGTTCCGGATTCGAGGTCTCCCCATATTTTATTTTCCTTTTGCGACCCATCCACTTGAGCGCCAGCGGCAGTCCGGGCTGCTCACGCCCAACTTTGGTCGCTCCTCCACTAAGGGCACAATCTTGGGCGAGTCCTTTTATTGGGCAATTAACCGCAGCATGGACGCCGAGATTGGCGCGCAGTACTTCTCCAGCCGCGGATGGGCGCAGCATGGCATTTTCCGGGCACGCCCCGGCGACAATTCGTTTCTCGGCCTTAGCTACTTCGGAGTGATGGACCGAGGAATTGGCACGCCCAGAGTCAATCAAGGAGGCGAGGAAGTGCGACTCAACGGCGCGGACCGCTTACCTCACAACTTCCGCCTGGTTGGTGACGTCGACTACCTGAGCTCGTTCCTATTTCGATTGGCGTTTTACGAAGTTTTTAACCAGGCGGTGAACTCGGAAGTGAGGTCGCAGGGTTTTTTGTCGAACACCACGAGCGGCACATCGTTCAACGTCTTCGTTCAGCGCTACCAGGATTTTCAAGGCACCAATACCGGTAACCTGATTACTATTTTGCACACTCCGAGCTTTGATCTTTCCAGTGTGGATCGGGAGCTCGGTAACTCGCCTTTCTACTGGAACTTCGAAGCGGCAGCCGAGGGGCTGTCTCGAAGCGAGCCTACGTTTCGCACAGCTAATCTAGTAGGACGATTCGATATCAATCCCAGCCTTTCTTTGCCGGTACTCTTTCGGGGATGGTCCTTGCGCCCGGAGATCGCGGTGCGCGACACCGTGTACAGCCAGCAACTCGTGCCAGCCAATGGTCTAGGAGTGGCTTCCGGTGACCCCATCAACCGCAGGGCGCTAGAAACCTCGGTTGAATTGCGAGCGCCGGCGCTGGAGCGAGTCTTCGATCGCGGGCTTTTCGGCCGCAAGCTGAAACACGTGATCGAGCCTCGGGTTGTCTATCGCCGCGTCACCGGAGTGGACAACTTTTCCAAAATCCTGCGTTTTGACGAGCGCGACATCCTTACGAACACTAACGAAGTCGAGTACGGCGCTACCACTCGCCTGTTTGCCAAACGCAGATCATCCACTACCGCAGGCTGCGACACGGCCGCGTTGCTCTTGCCCGATCAAGCGCGTCCGCTAGCAACAGCTTGGGATCCGTTCGACCAAGAACCCGACACTCTGCAGCCAAGAACCGTCGAATGTCCAGCCGTGCCCGCCGCCCGCGAGCTCGTAAGCTGGGAGTTGACGCAGAAGTATTTCTTAGATACGGGCTTTGGCGGGGCCCTGGTCAGTGGAACGCGTAACGTATTCACCACTACGGCAGACTTCACAGCCATTGCTTTCCTGACCAGTCCCCGGCATCTCTCTCCACTGGTGTCTCGCCTGCGCGTCCAGCCGGGCTCGAACGTCGATGCGGAATGGGACCTCGACTACGATTTCAAGAGTGGGCGAATCAACGCCAGCAACGTGCTGATGAATTTCCACATCGGCCAGATCAGCGTGGGTGGCGGCGATGCCTTCTTGTACATTCCCGCAGATATCCTGGCTTCCAGCAATACAGCCACCAGCTTTCACCAGTTCCGGACTCAGGTTGGATATGGTCACCCCAACAAACCCGGATTCAGCGGCGCGGCCACCTTCGGCTTTGATGCCAACCAGGGACAGCTGCAATATTCTGCCGTGCAGGCTACCTATAACTGGGATTGTTGCGGCATCACGGTGGAATATCGACGGTTCGCACTGACCACAATCCGCGACGAAAGCCAATACTTCTTTACCTTTAGCCTTGCGAACATCGGTTCATTCGGAAACCTCCAGCGGCGGGTGAGACTGTATTAGTTGGTGCTGGTCTTAAGGAGCGCTCTACTCGCACGAACCTGAGATTTCTAGTTCATGACAGCCCCGCCGGGCAGATCACCGTTCCCACTCCATAAGTAGTCTCATAGCCTAGAAGCTCATCATACGCGAAGGCTGTCTACTTCCCCCCGAATGCGACGATATTCGGATGCATCGGTCTGGGTTTTGTGGGCCAAAGCCATGAGTGAACTGCCGAACGGAATTGGGAAGCGACCGAGGGCCCGGTTTTCAATTCGTGAAAATAAATAGAGGCAACGGTTGAGCCAATCAGGGGGGATTCTGGGGTTTTTCGGCTGCGTATGAAAAACAGACTCGATCACTCGTGCAGTCAGCTTCGGTACAAAGAGCCAGTTAAACCAGTACTGTTCATCGTTTACGAGCATTCCGCCAGCCTCAATTACCTCCTGTAACGTCTTTCTTGTATATCGTCGCACGTGGTGATTGATGACATCATGGTTCGTCCATAGCAACTGAAAAGCAGGAACGGTAGCTAAGAACATTCCGCCCGGCCTAAGAAGCGATCTTACCTTTGCCACCGCAGTGACGGCATTGCTGAGATGCTCCAAGACATCAAGCATAAGAATTAGGCCGTACTGCTTGTCTGACCGGAACGTCTCATCAAATGGACAAACGTGAATCCTCGCACGGTGGGGACTGCGGGAACTGAGCATACTCGCATCCGGTTCGATCCCCTCCGGTTCACCGAATTCCAATAAACGGTCGAACAACAAACCGTCTCCGCAGCCAACATCAAGGATGTGACCGAATCCACCTGCAGGTTGGATGTGGCGTAATGTACTAACGATGGCCTCCTCGCGCGCGCGCCACCACCAGTGCTTTGTATAGAGAGTACGGTATTCCTGGATGTACTCTGGATCCACGTTCGACTCACTTTCTCCCGACCACAGCATGTGCCGACACGGAATGATCCAGGAAAACCTCCGTCCCGTTGCGAACCATTTTAGAGGCAATGTATAGTGGCCGAGCTTTGACCTCTTCGTAGATTCGGCCGACATACTCACCGATTATTCCGAAAAAAATTAACTGCACACCAAATGCGAACGCAATCAGGGAGACCAAAGCGGTGAAGCCGCGCGGAGCCTGATTGAAGAACAATTTGGCGATGATGGAATAGACCACATAAAGAATGGGCAGAACCATGGCAAACGCTCCGAGAACGGCAGCCGCCCTGATGGGTACAATTGAAAATGCGAAGATGCCATCCGCGGCCAGTTTTACGAGGTGCGCAAGATTGTAGTTGCTTCTGCCGGCGTAGCGTTCATTACGCTCTACCTCGATCCCAATCTGCTGGAAACCAACCCAACTGCGCAGACCACGAAGATAACGATGGTGTTCCCGCATGCGCCGGAGTTGCTCTACAACCCGGCTGGAAATGAGTCCAAAATCCCCCGCATCCAGCGGTAGCCGCATATCGGAGATCCGCGCGATTAATCGATAAAAGAGGAAATAGAGAGTACGAAGCCACCATGGCTCCTTACGACGAACACGCTTGGCATAAACGACTTCATACCCTTCCCGATATTTATCTATGAACTTGTGAATCGCCTCAGGATTGTCTTGCAGATCTGCATCCATAAGGACGACGGCATCGCCCGACACATGGTCCAGTGCTGCCGCAAGTGCTGCCTGGTGTCCGAAATTGCGAGAGAGAGCAACCACTGTAAGCCGGGGCTCGTCGCGTGACGCTTCTTCCAGGATGGTCAACGTTCTGTCAGCACTACCATCGTCCACCAACACGATTTCATGTGGTCCGCCCTCGATCGAGTCGATCAGCGCTACAAGACGGCGGAGCAATTCTGGAAGCACAGCCTCTTCGTTGTGCGCCGGCACGGCGATTGAAAGACGGAATGAAATGGTTAGCTCCTAGCGCATCCTTTAAAATACACCAGGTCCCACAATGGCACTCCAAACCCGGTCACAGAAAAAGGCTCGAACAATACCGGCCTAAAAACCTCGCTAAACAACTCCTGCCAGCGTTCCAAGCGGCGGGCATAATGGCCCCGGTCGATACGAGCGAGGAGCTGCGGAATCGATGAATGGTCTGGAAGAACTAATTCAGTGATGTGAACGCATCCGTCTTCGGACAAGAGATCCGTAACGTGACTAAGAAGGCGTCGGACTTGCGTGTCATCCAGATGGTGCAGCAGACTATTCATTAGCACAAAATCGAACCGCTGATCAGGCGGGAAAACCAGGGTGGTCACATCTGCAACCATAAACCGCTGACCGAAACGGCGGCGCGCGGAAGAAATGTATTCTTCGTTAAAATCGATCCCCAGGTAATCGCAATTGAGAAAATGGCGGGTATTGGTACCGGGACCGCAGCCAATATCCAGTACTCGCCGCACCTTGGTCAAGTCGTTGTTGCCAAGAACGGGGCGTAGTTTAGGCTCCGCAAAGGGCGCCATCCAAAGCCGGTAAACTAATGTATTTTCTAGGATTCCATCCTTTAGGTTCAACAATCCCCCGAAGAGCGCAAAATAGCCGTTCTTTATCTCTAACTACCCCGCCGCCCGGCGTCCTGGTTCGCGAACAGGACTCTTCCGCACAATCATTGGAGGGATTCTTAGGAGGACGGCATTTGTGTGAGAATGAATTCTAAAACACGGTGGTCGGGTCTCGCAAGCGCGAACGACAACAGAATACCGTTCCACTTGTGGTCGGCAAGATTAGCTTCTAAAACTGCTGCTTTTCCATCAGCCCGATCGAAGCTGTCGAGGGGTCAGAGGACATGTCGAGGGGTCAGAGGACATCAAGAATACCGTGTTGTTATCGACCTGGTACAGCTGCGTTTTGAAACTTCCGATCGCCGTACTAAGTGTCGCCGATCCATACCCATTCCTCATCTAGGAGTAGGTACCGGCGGATATCGCAACGTTCAGACTCAGGGAGGGGGAACCCGTGCTGATCCCTGCGGGACCTTGATTGACGTCTATCGCACCACCGAGGTGACCTGCACCATCTGTCATGAACTGGCCGGTAATGTCTTCTTCACCAGGTGGAACCAACATGGGGAGATTAAACGTTCCCGTCGAGCTGGCAAAGTTCCTCGAAATTGAGTTGGTGCCAAACGGAGCTCCAACCTGTGCTTTGAGCGTACCGGACCCAGAGCCGCGAAAGTCGGTCTCGATGAGCTCGAAACTACCATCGGCTGCGGGGAAAAGATCGCAGTAAATTCCATTAATATTTGTGCTTATACGACCAGTTGCATCGACGTAGTAGCCCGCTAAGAAATTGTTATTACCCAGCACGGGCCCAAAGAGTCCACTTTGGTCCGCTCGCCCTAGCAAATGGCCATTGCCGTCAGCTGTGAGAACACCTCCATATCTGGCGGCATGACCATCATAACCAGTACCCATTTGCGAAAACGTAAATGCATATCCGCCTTTGAATGTGGCGGCGGAGAATGGTCCAATCGCCATCGTGACTACCTCGCCCGAGACGGTCGGCTTGGCATCCGTCTCGACATAGTTGAGCTTATTCGCACTAACTACATAGAAGGCAAAGGTTTGAGTGTAAATCGTGCCGACCGCTATGATTTCGGCCGTGCCACGGCCGTTAGCCGAAACGCGGTAGCTTCCTCTGACCACGGTCCCCGATCCGCCGGACCTCATGTCTGACGCGCTGTCATTCAAATCTATCTCTCCACTGATAGTTCCTTGGCCGTCCATGGTCCAAAACCCAGCCATGGCCAACACGCTGCCTCGACCGCCGACGAATACGTCGACGCCGATGCCAGTAAAGTTGAAGACATAGTTGCCCTGAATTTTCGAAGTACTGAAGGCAGTTGGATCCTGCAGATCCATTGTGCCGGTAGCAGCAACCCATCAGCCTGAGAATCTAAAGACATCACCAGCGCCCGCGATCCACTGACCATTGTGAAGTACAAAGTGGATGCGCCGTTCGAGCCCGTAAGCGACGCGGTTCCTCTTCTATCTGATCCAATCGAATAGGTACCAGTGAAAGTTACGGTTTTCGCGCTGGCCCCGGCGGCGTTCAAATCCTCCATACCATTGCTGACGTTGCCCCTTCCGTCCGCTGTAAAGCTGCCGGCTGCGCGCAAAAACGAGCTAGCAACGCTCAAGGCATATTGCCCTTTAAGCAAGTCGTTTCTTGACGTGCTGCCAGGAGGAGGGCCACCCGGCGAGCCATGAGTGGTGCCTCCCGTCGACATGCCCCCGCCGCATCCCGACAGGACGAAGAGGAAAATTACTGTAGCCGATAAAGCCAGCTTCCTGACGAGGAGATACCGCGCGTCTATTATCAAGTCACTGGCAGGCGTTCTGAAGCTGAGCTCTTGAGCCCGGTTTGAATCTACGAGGTCTACATCCGGTGAGTGCGTCATTTCGTGCCTCCCGGCGATGCCTGCCCATCCCCACATAATACTCGCGACATGATACTCGCGATACTCCGCTTTCGAAACTTGCCCAGGCGCTTTGGTATTATTGCGGGTCAGCGAGAAAAACTTTGAATTCTCCTATTTCGACAGACCTGTCGACGCCCAATGCGGTACCAGGAGCACCAGTTCGCAGTCTTTTCAACCGTGTCAAGGAAAGCAAGCTTCTCGCGCCGCTTTCCGTCCTAGCGCTGATAGCGCTTTTCTATTGGCCGCTGCTGGCGGGTATTTATTCGATAATTGACGTTGGGCCGGACATCGCGGTGATGGCGGTGCCGGACCTCAACCTGCGAGCCAAGGCGCTTCGATCGGGAATCATTCCGGTGTGGGATCCCTACGAAATGGGTGGACAATCCCCTCTTGGTGAGGTTACACCTGCGATTCTTGACCCTTTCAGTTATCCACTGCTATTACTACCTTTAAAAAATGGGCATATACGCCTGGGTTACATTCAAACCTACTATGTGCTGCTGCATTGCTTTGCCGGTCTAGCCGCCTACCTGCTGATAATCGATCTAAAGGTGCGGACACGCTTACCGGCAGTGGTCGCAGGGGTATTCTATGCAATTGGCGGTGTCCCTGGAAACGCTATTTGGTTTCAATTTGTCACGGAAACGATCTACGCCCCACTGGTATTGCTGTTTATATTTCGCAGTCTGCGCGGAATCCGGCCGCTGGGGAACAGCGCCGTGGCCGGGCTGTTGCTTGGGTTTTCATGGTTCAGCGGAACCCATCATATCCCCATTATCATGTCACTCAGTTGCGGAGCATTACTTTTGGGTTTTGCCGTTTTAGGAGACCACTGGAAAGGTCTGTTGCGCTTTGCGGTCTTTGCCGGGATTATGCTTTGCGTCAGCTCTCCGCAAGTCATTCCGGCACTGCAATGGGGCAAGATGTCGATGCGGTGGGTTCTTCTGGATCAGCCGATTCGCGGTGCCGCTAAAGTTCCATTCCTGGCGCACTTGATTGAAAATATCCATCCCTCTTCACTATTTGGCATTCTGATCCCCTCGAGTGGCAGTTGGAATCCCATGCTCTTCGCAGGAGTTGTTGCGGTGGTGTTTGCTGTGCTCGCAGTGGTGACGCATCTTGGCAACTCTCGCTTGATTGGTCTCTGCCTGCTTTTGATTGCTGTTGGATCGCTGATGACGCTGTCTCAATACAACGTGCTGTACGGCATCGTCTATATCTTGGTTCCTATGTTCGATAAATTGCGAGAAAGCGCACTCTGGAGCTTTCTTGGGCATATTGGATTGACTTGTTTGGTGGGCCTGGGAGTTGACACATTTCTCCAGAGAGACCAGATTCGTCTCGAGTCCCGAATCGCGAAGACTTTGGCAATTTCTGGGGCTACATTGCTCGCATTTTCCTACCTTCTTGGGCGGTTGGGCAAACCGGAGTTTCAGGACACTGCTGACCGGCTGGCTGTCACCGGAATCGTGGCTCTGCTGTTGGCGGGTGTATTTTACCTGGCACACGGCGGTCTGTTCAGGGCGTCGCTGGCTACTGTGGCGGCGTTGGGCCTACTGATGATCGAACACGGGAATGTTGGTGGAAGACTCAACTACCCGCGCGGGCACGGCTACACTTCCCGATTTGAAAAGCCCCTGCTGGAGTCGGATTCGCTGGCACAATTTCTGCGCACTCGCACTGATCTGGAGCGTATTGATGTCAATCAAAAAGACTTGCCGATGAACTTCGGCGATCTTCATATGATCGAAGAAATGAGCAGTCACGGGGGTACGATGCTGACCTCCGTATTTGAGATCGAATTCTGGACGCCTAAAGCGCGGCAGTTGTATGGTGTGAATTATTACCTCGCACGAACACCCTCTCAGACTAATCAAGTAGAAATTTTCACCGATCCCTCGGGTATTAAGGTCTTTCGCAATCCTGCTGCCCGTCCTCGGGTATGGTCCGTGCACCACATTGTTTCGGTCCCGGATTACGCTCGAGGGCGGGAACTTCTTTCTAGCCCATCCTTTGACATGGCGACGACTTCTTTCGTGAACGGGGATGCGCCCCAGGTTGAACGATGTGATTCTGGAGACCAAATCGAGCTACTCAAGCGCAGCTGGTTCTCGCTGGCGATTCGGACGAGAATGATGTGCACCGGGATGGTTGTGCTAAACGATAATTGGTATCCAGGATGGCGGGCTAGCATTGATGGAAAGCGCGTGCCGATTTACTCGGCCTATATGACCGTTCGTGGTGTCGTCGTTGGACCGGGAGATCACGTTATCGAGATGCACTACAGGCCACGAGCGCTCTATCTAGGTTGCATTCTGTTCGCCGTTGGAACGGGTGCAACAATCTGGTTGTTCCGGCGAAAGGAAGATCAAGAGTTAGACTTGCTGGCCTGAGCAGAATGATTGTTAAGGCTCCAACTGAGATCAATTTGCTTTCCGCGGCAGACTTCATTGATGAATGGGACGGGATTTTAGAATCAGAGGTAGCATGAAAATTGTTGCCAATGTGCTCCAGCTTATTGCTACAAGTGCAAAATACGCCGTCTGATCGTAGGAAAACTGGATAGTGTTCTCACCTGCTTCAACCCGCACCGCCCGGAAGATAAAGTTTCCACCAAAGACTTCGGACGGTTTCCCATTCACACGAGCATGCCATCCTGACGACCAGCGATCGGTCACAATCAGCCAACCGGCCTGCCGACAGGATACGCTCAGATCCAGGTGATTGGGGCTGTAACGCAGAATTTTAGTCGAAATCGTCTCTACAGCGTTCAGCTTCACGATTGCATTAACTTCAGACGTTTCCTGCGAATTGGTTTTCGCAACAGGATTAATTGCTAAACCACTTTGACTAATCATGACCATTTCTTGTGCGGGGTGGACAACCAAAACCGGCACTCCGAGCTCATCGGTCCTCCTCACTAGAGCGGCGTAGGCAGCATCTGACGGAGACACTATTGCTGCGTCTGCCGAAAACCAAATTCGTTCGCTCCCAATAGCCATGTTCTGCAGTAAGGGGTGATGCTCAAAATTTACGTGAAAACGATTGCTCATTACTTCGTCGTTGTAAAAAGTGAGAATCTTCAGAGGAAGGTTGTTGTTGGTTATTGAACCGCCCGCCCAACTAGGAGGTCGCAACTCTCTTTGAAGTCCGTTTTCGCCGAGACCAATGCCAGGACGGTGACCGGCATTAAGTCGGTCCCATATTTGTCGCGCCGAACTACCCCCCGAAACCAGGGGCTCAGTAATCCGAGCGGTGAGAGAGGCATCCACCAAAGCAAGAATTATCAGAAGAGCTGGTAGCCACCGTCTAGCTTTCGCAAATAACAACACCAATAGAGAAATTGCAATTGCGCCCAACCAAACCCGCACAAGGTGCCGAGCGCCGCGATGGAACTGCTCCGCAAAATTGTTGAAGTGCGTAATGATGTAGACGTATGAGACCATTGCCCCAGTCGATATTACGACCGCTGAACACAACAGTTTCACCCAGATTCTAGAAGAAGGTTTGCTGATCGCGATTTGCAAGTCCCGCCCTGCCAGTAACGCTAAAATCATTATTCCAAAGATGGCGAAAGCACGAAAAGCAGCTGCATGGCGAAAATACCGCGTCGGAGGACAACAGTCATAGAGCCAACCGCGAACTGGCAGGTGCTTCCCCACGCTGCAGGTCAGTGCGAAAACAATAATTCCGGTCAGCCACCAACGCCAGGTAGATTTGGGCCGCTCTAACAAGGCGAGGGTTGCAAGGATGAGCGGGAGTGCTCCAAGGTAAAGGGCTTGCAGGCTGATGTCGGAGTCGGGCCACAAGCCCGGGTTGAGCTTAGGCCAAGGCCAGCGCAACAGGATGAGATACGGACTGGCAAAATTCAAAAGTGAGCTAGGTGACATCGCACCGTCCAGGGCAAGTCCTCGAGACAGCGCGCCGGCTCTTTCACTATAACCCGCTCCTTCTTTGAAGAAGGCGGCATAAGTAGGGGCGAGGACGACCGCTCCCACGCAGAAGACGAGGATTAGAGCCAATACCGCAAATACAAAGCGGGTTTGTGTGGGGCGGGCTTGAAAGCTAGCGAAATCGCTCTTGGACGAGCAGCACCGGCCAAGTGCCCAAAGTCCCAAAAAACCGCCCGTCATTATCGTTAGAGAGGGATAGCCACCGAGTGCCGAGAGTCCCCAGAGTGCCCCCGCCTCGATGGCCGTCCAGAAGCGAAGAGACTTCAAGGCCGCATCAAAGCGCCAAAAAATAAAAGGAAGACTCGAGAACGAATAAACAAAAGTGGTGTGCTCGGCGTGACCGACATAGAAGCCGCAGAACCCGTAAGCTAAAGCCACAACCGCTGCTGCCCAGGCTGGAGCGTCCAGATGGCGCGCGATGAGCAGCATTCCCAGGGGCCCTAGAAACCAGATCAAAAGCCAATACGCGCGGAACCCCTTCTCGGTGCCACCCGCAATAGTTCCAACCAAAATCATAATGGGTGACGCCGCACCAACTTGCGGATCCGCGTTGTCGGGCGTTCCACCATTTATCCAGGGATCCCACAATAAAAGTCGCCCCGCGCGAGCGTAGTCTGCTACGAGGGTGAACTCGGGAGTGTAGTAGGTGAAGGCGTCCCAGGTGGGGGCATTGTGGCCAGTTACGATGTTTCGATTGCAATACAGAAATACCATCAGGACAAACAAAACCGCTAACGGCCATTGCAGCCTTTGCCACGGGCTCCTTTCACTGGGTGCTGAATTCACTCCGCCGGAACCTTTGCGAGATCAAACGTGACGCAGTCAGGTTTTGTTTTCGTCATGAAGGATTGCCAATCGACCGACCTTATTTTCGCCACGAACCGTGCGCAACAACCGTCATCTAACAGCGTTCTATACTAACCGGCCCAACCTCGCAATTGCGCGTTGTGGTCCGCTTCGGCTCGTGATAACTGTTGCGGTCTACCTCCACAGCCTGGCAGGCCCCGCGTTCGCTCGTGCCAAACCGCACTATCGCCAACACCGCATCCGCTCTTAAGCCGGCAAGCTCCACCCGTTTTTTCGTACGATGGCCTTGCCTTTTTGTCCAGGCTGACATCAGCCACAAAATGCTTCAACCGGGGGCTCATCATCAGGACTCTCAGCCGTTGCGCCTCACCCGGTTCCATCCGGCCATAGTTACTCTTCCAGCCGCACAGCGCCGCCTCGCTAATTGCGCTCTCGCGCGCCAATTCGACCACCTTCCGCCTGCATCGTGTTCCTTTAGAGTCCTTACGATCTGCTCTTCGCTGAGCGCACTCTCTTCATGGTTCTTGGCCCTCTTTAGTCGCTACCGCCTCGATGTGAGGCCCCAAACTCTAGCTGGTTGAGTTCTTCGAGAGCAGGTCAGGAACTATAAATGGACATCTAGACGTCATCTTCAAACCCTGGCAGCGATTTCAACCGTTAGAGTGTGTGGGATCGCCGTCTGCGCGCACGCGAAACCAGCCATAGCGTTCGACCCAAGAGGTACAACAATCCGAAGGGAAAAAGCAGGAGAGAATCGACATAGCACTTCCTTGTGCGCTGAACAGCAAATCTCCAAAGACCATTCCACCGTGCTCTATCGACTATCAGGAATTCTGCATTTTCATTGCTGATAATGAATCGGCGCGGGCTGAGCAAGAGTGTCGCAAGCTTCATCCTACGAAAGATTGGGGTCCCGGTGAGCACCAGAAGGACCACATCAAACTTGCGGTGCCGTAATCCTAGCAAAGAACGTAATGGCGCCGCTTTTATTTCTTCCAGCCACGTAACGTCTGCGACGGGCGAGAGCAAGTACGCATAGCTCCGCGGGGTTAAGAATGTGAATGTAATTGCGGGAAATTCTTCTCGAACGACAGGAAGAACTGCCGCGATTGCATCCGGCTCGGCACTGGCGACCAGGATGCCCGTCCGATAACGATCCCACCTGGTTTCCTTCGTCAGGAGAGTAAGCAATCCGCGCATGGTTAATGCCGCCCAATTTTCTCGGCACCAGGAAGGCTGGTCACTTGGATCCCCGGAGCTTGGGCCTGAGATCGCTCCTGGTTCGTGGGATGTAATATCTGCTCGTACATGTCAGAGTAAAACGCAGCGAAAGCCTCCCACGAAAACGAAGATATCGCTACATCGCGAGCTCGACTGCCCATAGCGTTAGCCGGGTTCTCGTCCTGAAAAAGTTCCTGAATACGTCGGATGAATGTATCAGAGTCGCTGGCGATGAAGCTGAATCCGGCGTCCTCGGTGGCCAGACCTTCGAAGGCAAGCGGGGTACCTACAACAGGTTTCGCCATGGCCCAGGCTTCCAGGACTTTTGTACGCATCCCTGCACCTTCAAAGACAGGCGCTAAAACCACGCGGGCACGCTGTAGATACGGCCGCACATCTTCCACCCATCCAGTGACGGTGACATTCTTCTTTCCATGCCACTGACACATCTCTGGAGTGGGATTGTTTCCCACGAGATGAAGTTGAGCTTCGGGATAGCACTCAAGGACGCGTGGCCAGACCCGCTCCATCAACCACATGGCTCCACTTGCGTTGGGTGAGTGCCGGAAGTTACCGACAAAAACGACTGACTGCGGATCCGGTTTTCCAACAGTCGGCGAGAAAAAATCGCAGTCGACTCCCATGGGGTGGCAATAAAGATGGGACTTGACAGTATATCGGGACAGAAAATCGACTTCAGCCTGGGTCAATACGACTATGGCCGAGAAACGCTGTAACATCTGCTCTTCATAGTTCAACATCCGCATGGCTGAGATCAGAGCTTTCAGCTTGGCGAGAGTGGTCCAGGAGACAAGCTTGTAACTATTAATGCGCGAGAGCGAAAGCACCTCGTGGTTCGTCAGAACAGCCGGAATAGCTGGTTCGACATAGGCGAAATGCGCGGTTTGCAGGTATTCACACTGAATGAGATCGAATTTTTGAGTACTCAAGTAGTGTTTTACCAGCCGCTCCATGCGGCGGTGATAAAACTCATGCACAATCTCAGGCGGTTTCAGCCCGAAAAGATTCGTTGCCTCGAAGGTCTGTCCCCGGTAAAGGGCCTCCACTTTCTCGCAGTATTTGGCAAGTCCCGGAAGTTTATCGAGCTCTGACTGCTGTTCATAAAACGCGAGCACCGTTATGCGATGGCTCTTTGACAGATGCCGTATGAGATTGAACATCATGCTGCCGCCGCCGTGCGTGCCCAGACAAGGGACGTACGCGCACACCATCAGGATGCGCCTCTGTCCCGAGTTGTCGCCTTGATGGCAGAGCGCGCCATTGATTGACACCGAAGGACGTGGCTGTGTCTCGATCTTACGCCGCGAGCCGCGTTCGGACAGCAGTCCAATGCTGTGAAAGGCTATACCGAGCGTTCTTTGGTCAGTGGCTAAATTAAGCGTCTGATTCACCGAGAGCTCAATCTCAACCGGAAGTCCACGAGGAATAGTGCGAACCGGCCAGCGGTATTCGAATCCGCCTTCTTTCAGTGCGAAACGTTTTTGTTCTCCGCAGCAAAGAACCGTCAGATTCAGGCCAGCGCCCTTGTACGACGACAGAGGGGGGACATACCCTTGCAGGAGAAGCTCAGCCTCTTCCTTTGGCGCCAGCAGGAACACTGAGGCCTGCTTCGTCATCCAACGGTAGGGCTTGCCGTTCGCGACCTCGATGTCGTGCCAACCGCTGCCCAGTTGATCCGAAAAGGGACCCAAAGCAAAATCAATGTGATTGGACCGGATTGTCGCTTCCGGCGGAGTGTTGGTTATTTCAAGGATCTCTCGATCGCTCCGCACAACCGAGCGGGCAAGACGCAATTTCTCCTGCACTACGGTTGGAAGGCGTTTTATCGCTCCGAGCCACGCACTTAGCTCCAGGCGAATTCCAATTCCTGGAATCCCTGCGCGCCGGACCATCGCCCGCGGCGCACGAGCAAAGTGGGCCAGCAACTTGCTAAAGTCGCCGAAATTCTTCCACAGAAAAAGATACTGATTCCTGCGAACGATTTGCGCAATAAATCGATTGCCGAAGCGGCTTGTGCTACTGCGGTGCTTGTGAATCACTTTGCTTGGAACCGCCAGCAGACACTGCCATCCAACCTTCCAGGCGCTGTAGCAGAGATCAGCATCCTCAACGTAAAAGGGGTCGTATAGCCTGTTAAGACCTCCCAGCCACTGAAATTTTTGTCGATCTACGGCAACCGCTCCTCCGTGCCCCCAAAATACCGGGACATATCGTTGCTCCTCGTCGGTGGGCAAGATGGTTTCATGCCTCCAATCGAGATCGCAGCCATTAAAACTTGCTCGTGCCTTGCCGGTTTCTTCTCGTCTTTTGGAAGGGTCTGCCCAAAAAACCTGACTGGCCACGGCGAACACATCAGGAGATCGGAACCCCGCAAGTAGAGGGGCCAGGAAATCCTCGTGGACGATCATGTCGTTGTTGAGCAATACGAGAATGTCATTCTTGGCGTGCGTTACGCCGATATTGTTTCCGCCACTGAAATACTCATTCCGCTCGTTGCGAATCACCCGAACTTCAGGGAAGTGATCGCGAAGGTATTCCTCGGTACCATCCGTGCTTCCGTTGTCAACCACGATGATCTCGTGTTCTCCGCCGTGGAAGTGGACGGCCTTGAGCAGGGATGGCAATGACTCGGCCAACAAATCCTTCCCCTCCCAGGTGACCACAACGATGCTGCATCGAGTTGAATCTGGAGGCGCGACCATGGGCACGTCTCGCTTGCTGATCCTGCGCAGGACGCGCCCAAGCAACTCCGCAGTGACGATGAAGATGCCAACCATCCAATCCACCGGAGCGACAATAGAAAAAACGAGAACCCTCTTCCAGCGAGTCGCTTTCGACCAAAGCGCGCTCAACTGCTCGACTTTGGACTGCAAGTCTTGGACCTGGGATTGCAGGTCTTGGGCGTTGGACTGGGCCTGAGCTAATTCTGCATTGAGTTGGTTGGCCCACGCGGCTTTTTCTTCAAACTCGGGCTGCAGGCGAGCCAAGTAGGCCTCGCGATCATGCAATTGCTTGGTCAAGGATCGAACGTGACGCTCCCGTTCCAAAAGAACATTGCTTGATGCAGGTACGTAGACCATTTCGCCGACATTCTGTAGCTCGCTGGAGCATACACAAACGAAATAGTCTGCGGTTGCCAATCCAGATCGTTGTTCGATGGTAACCGGAACTGACAATGTCGATGTCGAGGCCAGAATGCCAACGGCCGAAAGGTGTTGTTCCCCAAGGGGCTCCACAAAATTGAAATAAGCTTTCAAAAGCGTTAGGAATTCGTCTAGATCCCACTCGCGGACGTGAAAGGGATTGGTAACCGTTCCCAGATGTTCGTGGTACACCGGCCGGTTTGGGGTGGAAACAACAAAAATACCGTCTTTCTTGAGAACCCTTAGCACCTCTTCCAGATAAGCCTTAGCGTCTGGCAGGTGTTCGATGACTTCAAACGAGGTCACCACCCCAAATGCTTGAGACCGAAAAGGTAAGTTTTGGCAGTCTCCTACAAGATATGCAGTATTGGTTCGAGCGTAGTGAGAGCGCGCAAACCGTATCGCCCGGGAATCGTTATCGAGGCCCACAACATGGGCAGCAACTTCGGCGAGATAGGCGCTTCCATAGCCCACGCCGCACCCGGTGTCGAGAATGTCTTCGCCGCGGCAGAATCCCCGTGCGTAGACATAGCGAGCGAAATGTTCATTGAATAGGTCCGCATCGACTTTTCCTGGAATGACCCTTTCGCCGGTGAACGAAAGTTCGTTTTCGGAATCGCGGGTAGCGTTGACGGGAACAGGTTGCTCTGTATCGGGCATTTGTACGTAGTCCATTTGCCGGCGGATAAGGAAATCCGGCTGAGTCGGACTAGTTGCACAGTTTCATCGGAGCTAGCTCAAACGATTTTAAATTATCTTACAGCCTCGCGACCGCAATGGCCGCGGCCGTTAGACTAGTGGAGCTGTGGAAGAAACCAATTTGAGCTGGACTAAGGTCAAACGGGTCTCCGACCGAAATCTGGCATTCGTAAATCCAGTGGCGTCTCGAATGAAGTGAGCTTTTTCAATTCTTTCCAGGCGCACATCAACCCCCTAGACAAGCCGCGCACCGCGCTATCCATCTGCAAGCTGAATCAGCCTCCGTTACAAGCGATGTCGAGACAGGAAACAATGGCCAGCGGTGCCGAAATGTCCATTCTTTGCCACGGGTTATTACGGCTTTCGCACTCGTCTGAGAAATCCGTTGAAGTTGTAGGTCATCAGATACTTCTCACGCAACGGTGCATCGTCGACAAACTGGTCGTTGCCGAAAGAAATTCTTTTGCTGCTGCCTGTGGACCGGGGACAGGGGCGTCGTTGACAGGCTTGCCAGTCGATGGATTCCAGCCCATAACGTCACAAATGCCGTCTTCCACGATGTAGTAGCAACCTACGGAGACCTTCGAGGAGTACAGTGCGAGTTCTTGCACGACATGATTCTTGTTGTGATCACAGTCTGCAATGACCATCGTACGCTTACCTTCGCACAGAGCCGACACTCGTTGGAATGTATGTGAATCAAGACAATTTCCTTCAATTAGTTGCAGGCTTGGAATTTTGAGGTCGGCCGCCCTGCTCGTATCAATATCGACGCCGATTAACAGCGCATCTGGCTTCTCCATAAGTCTGAATAGGTGGGACAGATACAAAAGGTTTCCCCCGTGCGCCACTCGTAGCTCAATTAGACCTCAGGCTGCGTGTCATAAAGGATCTCCTGATAGACCCAACAGTCCATTGGGTTTTTCCAGATCGTGCGCCCCAACCATCGTTGTTGAAGCTGGTCGTATCCGGTAAGCGCTCCTTGATGCACGCGCTTTTGGTGATATTCGAACCATTCTCGCATTGTCCATTCGAGTATTGACTTCACGTGTATCAGAACCCCTGTTTTTTGTCGGAACCCATTGTAATGCGTCGAGAATGACCGGCCGAGTGTCACACAGGTTGGTTCATATGTAGCCAACCGACTCGACGGCGACTTTGTCCGTATTCTATGGTTTCAATGGATGCACGCCTGACCTGCATTGAGAACCTGGCTCCTGACAGAGCCTAATGATCATAATCGGGCCTGACTCACATTCGGTGCGCTTGCATGGCTATTTCGATGGTTTCTCGCTGGCCTGCCAATTGAAGCTCTGAACGGTTCCATAAATCCTTTCATATAAATATGCTTCTTCCTCAACCCGCGAAACGTCCCCATTTGCCATTCCCTGCTTCACGGTGTCGAGGATCTGTGGGTTCGAGGCAATGAGCTTCAGCTTGCTTGTGAGGTCATCTGCATCTCCCACCCGAAAAGTCCAGCCGGTGACTGAGTCTTCGATCTTCTCGTCGAGGCATGCTATGGCGGATGCGATTACCGGTACTCCAGAGGCAAGCGCTTCGTGCAACGCGAATGAGAAAGTCTCATAGCAAACGGACGGAATGATTAACACGTCTATACCCCGGAATACGCGGCCGGCTTCTCCTTCTTGATAAGTTCCGCAGAATTCTATGCGGTCGTCCTGACCTGCCATGTTCCGCAGTGTGCGCTCGTACTCCCGCTCGTGAGGGCTGCTACTCCCATAGATACGGAGCTCGACGTTGTGTGCTTCGAGCGACCGAAAGGCGCCGATCAAAATATGAACTCCTTTGTGAGCAGACAATCCGCCGCAGTATGCGAAAACGATTCTCGCTCTTGTTTCGGGCGTTCGCAGATTTTTGCTAAATTCGTCTAGCGCCAATCCGTGGGGAATAATAGTCGTCGAGAGCTCAGGAAACTCCTTCTTGAACATCGCAACTACGAAACGTGAGGGAGCAATGATTGCTTTGGCTCCACGCAGGATTTCGCGAGCAGCTTTCAACCGTGATTTTACAAATTCACGAGGCAGTTCGGGACACCATTGCCTGCATACCTCTCCCTCGCTCGGTCCGCTGCATTGCGTATGGAAACTCGTATGCAAATTCACTTTCGGACACATCATCCAAAAGTCGGTTAGAGTGAGCACGTACGGGATGCCAGCTTCCGCAGCTGAAATAGCGAACGAGGTCAACCTCATCGGGTGAGCGAGGTGCACTACATCATAACCTCGACCGTGATTTTCGAACACTTCCGTTGCGAACGACAAGACTGACGAATTCCCGAGAGAAGTATTTATGTCGATCGGTATCTTGTCGTGCCGAACGCCAGTAACTGATAGGCCTTTGTACTGATACTGCCGGACTAGAAGGCTTCCGGACGATCGGAATTCTGAGCGCCGACCAAAGCTATATGTCACGATGTCAGCGCGATGGCCGCTGCGCTGAACGGACGATGCGAGGTGAAGCAAGAATCGCTCTGTGCCGGCACAAGACTCAGGATAAAACTGATGAACCACGTAGAGAATTCTCATGGCTGATCTATACACCGGCAGTCATTGTTTTATCCAAGGCGATAAGACCCTCACCAAGCCTCCCGTGGCTCCTCGACGTCAAGTACAGATAAGCCAAATGCGTTCCGCTATGAAGAGCCAGCATTTTTTCCAATGCGCTCACGATCGCGCTGGCAAGGGCTTTATCTGCGACGTCGTAGATGCCGCAAACCCAATTCTGCAAAAGCTCGAAATGATCCACAACGTGAGGCGCTATCATATTTTTATGTCCGTCCGCTCTCATAGACATGTGTTGCCAGCGCTCCGATAACTGCCCCACGAACTCCGAAAGGTCGGGATTCAGGCTTTCCCAGCCTGAAGTCGTCTCTGCTTTCGGAGTAGAAAACATCGTGAGCAAAACCTTCATCAGGTCCTCTACCGGCAACGGGAATCGAAGATCGGGAAGCCGCCGGGCAATTTGATTCACACGGTTGCAGTTCGTCAGAATGTCGCAATACAGCCTGGCTTGATCCTCCACCTCGGGAAAGACAAAATTCGGAAACACTTCAACCAGGAATCTGACGTCAACATAGCCTCGCTTCAGGAAGTAGTACGAAGACCGATTATGAGAATGCAGGACTCGAGTGCGATGAAGAAACCCCAGCCTATGACCGTCTCGGATGAGGCGTATGCCGAGATCCAAATCTTCCGCATAGGCCATTTTGTAGCGGTAGTTCTCAAATACGTTACGACGGATCAGGGCGGCAACATCGCTGATTTGGGCATTTGATCTCAATCCTAAGTAAGAAGAACAGGACTTATCCCATGCGAGAATTCGGTCTTGGTCAGGTGCAGCTGAATTCGAGTGTCTATGAATCAAGAATTGATAGAAAAGGTCGGAGTCCGCGCGGGGATACTCTGCACAACTGACCGCAGCGAGGCTGTTGGTTTCCAGAGCTGTTACCATCTCCCAAAGCCACAGGTTGGTGAGCGGCAATGCGTCCTGTACCATGAACAGCAGATACTCACCGGTCGCCTCGTCCGCTCCCCTATTGCGCGCGAATGAGTGGGTGAATTGCTCGGGCGCTATTTGTACAACCTTCGCCGCCCATCGTTCTGCGGCGGCCAATGTGTCGTCTGTCGAGCCAGAGTCCACAACAATAACTTCCAGATCTCTCATGCCCTCTTGGGATTTCAGCTTCTTAAACAGTTGCTCGAGATTGCATCCCGGATTCTTCGTAGGAATCACGATTGAGATGCGCTTCTCGACTCGAGAAGTTGGACCTCCTGCGATATGCAGAGGGGGCAAGGGCAACATGGTTTCATGAGTTGGCAGACCGCCCTTAGGCGTTCGAAAGCGACGAAGTGCCAAACGTGTCGCAGTATTCACTCCATAGAGCTGG
>Ga0207130_1056_pt1 | contig 38337 bp, 43 predicted proteins | sample Alteio_BWMinHeat_16_FD_153545 | JGI IMG/M metagenome (GOLD analysis project Ga0207130, IMG submission 153545) | Enriched cells from forest soil in Barre Woods Harvard Forest LTER site, Petersham, Massachusetts, United States -... | ecosystem: Environmental > Terrestrial > Soil > Temperate forest >... | reverse complement strand
GATGCTCATTGGGAAAGATGATCTTGACTAGTCCCAGAGCGTTCTCAGGCCCGGGTTTTTGCCGCACCGTCAGCTTGCCGGCATGGAGTTGTTGGAGCACGCTGTCGCTGATGGGGTCGGAAGCGACCACTTGGCCAGCCAGCGTGGTCACCTCCATGTCGTTATCAACGATATAGCTCCGATCCTCTGCAGTATCCGGAATGACTTCGTTGCGGAGAATCCTGGGTGGTACATTCCAATACGGGCGAAAGACCAGGTAGCGGATGCTGCTCTCGAAGACCGGTGTCTGGAAATCGTAGGCGTCCCCTACATTGACATTCATGGCGAGCCCCACCCGGCCGTCCCGATCGAAGGCTCTCAAGCGGTATTCGGGAAGGTTGACCACCACAGGAGGCTGCGTGAAGCTGTAGCGCAGCCAGCGATATCGTTCAAGGGTCAGCCGCAACTGCTCCACGCGGGAGCGCAAGGGAACGTTAAGTTGTTCGACTGTGTCTACTGTCAGGTATCCGTTAGAGGTCAGGCCGTGGCGTTTTTGAAATCGCTTGACCGCGTCGACCAGTGGCCCCTCATACACTTTTGAGTCGGGCGGGATGACCGCATCCTGCGGCAAATCGCCGATCAGGCGCAACCGGCTTGCAAGCCGCGAAATGCCTTCGTAGAGACCTCCCGCGAACAGAATGCCCGGTGGCTGTGGCAACTTTTCGCCATCGTCTTCTTTCGCTAATTCCATATACCTCAGCAAGGCTTGGCGAGCCGCCTTGTATTGCGCGAAAGGAGGCTCGATGCCAGCCAGCCGCGCTTCGGGGCCAGTCCGCTCGGATACGAGTTCCCGCAGGAAGCTCGGGAGGTTGAGTTTCTTGTGTTCGACGTCCAGGCCGAATTGGAAGTGCTTCGGGTTGATCCTGCCGATACGCACATCGGAGATGTAGCGCATCGCGCACACCGTCAGGGCAACATCGAATCGAGCTTCACCCTCGGGACTGTGCGAGCTTTCCAGGTGAGCGAACCGCTCCACCCACCGGGCCCCATCGTAGTCTTCCGGATTGAGACCTTCTGTGTCGGCCCTCCGCAGTATCTCAACCATCTCTCGGGCGCGCTTTGTGGGAGCGTTCCCCTGAATCCACGTCAACGCATATCCCGAAGGACGATAGAAATTGTCAACATCGGCGCGATAGTCAGAGAAGTCTGGCCAGCGCAGGTCGTCCAGACGACCCGACTGAACGTTCGCTCGTAGCGCCCTTTCTGTCTCGGGCAGTTTCTGTGCTGCCCCTGCGCCCCCATGACCGCCTTTTGTCTGCGCCGCTCCGATCGGAACGGCTATGACGAATGTCAACCACAACCAAAAGGCAACGGATAAATTGCGCCAAGGCAAGCTACGCGAGCCAGCAGAAATCAAAGTGTCGCCTCCCGCCTCCATAATAGCTGCTCACGACATCGGCGGACTGCTGCTCCGTTTGCTACGTCCCGGCACCGCGACGGCGAATCGCTTCTTGATCTAAAGAAATGGCTGGGGCGCTCGGACCTGAAGACTACAGAACTGGACCTGGCTAAGTGCGACCTTGAAAGTCCCGAGATGCGCAACTGTAAAGCCTCGGGAGACAAGGAGCCGACTACCACCCGAGCTTCCAGCAAATTGCGTTTGTGGATACCGAGACTGGAGGGGTTACAGGAGCGACGACTGATCGAGGGTATGGTTGTTCAAGCGTCCCCAATACATGGGCAATCAATGGGCAATAACAACTCCACAGCGCTCCTTTCAAGGGAACGCAATGACTAGACGAGCCCCGCAACTCTGTCAACAGTTATCGAGCCGAAGCCGCTCCTTACCCCAGTTGCCCTGCTCCCGGCACAATGGGATACTCGCCGAGTTGTGACCGTTTGACGTGGCTGACGCTATCGGCAGGTAACGCAAATGAACAATATAGTGAAGTTTCCACTTCTCGTTTTTGCTCTCTCTTTCGCCGTACTTTGGCTCTCGACCCTGGTCGGCGACTCCCTTCGCAAATGGCTGCGACCGTTAGAAGAAGAGGAGCGGCACGACTTTGGAATTATCCAAGCCGCTACCTTGACACTGCTGGGCCTCATTATCGGATTCACCTTTTCGATGGCCGTCAGCCGCTACGATCAGCGGAAGAACTACGAGGCGGCAGAGGCCAACGCGATCGGTACGGAGTACGTCCGTGCCGATATGCTGTCCGCCGCTGATACGGCGAGAGTGCGTGAGCTGCTCAAGAACTATCTCGATCAGCGTCGGCGGTTCTATAAAACCCGCGATGTGGGCCAGCTTCGGCAGATCGACACCTATACTGCTCAACTGCAGAACGAGCTATGGTCCACCGTCCGGGTTCGCGCTGCGGCGCAGCCGACACCCGTGGTCGCCCTCGCCGTTTCGGGTATGAACGATGTGTTGAACTCGCAGGGGTATACCCGGGCTGCTTGGTGGAACCGGATCCCAGTTGCAGCATGGGTTTTGTTGGCAACGATCGCCATCGGCTGCAACCTATTGATCGGCTATGGCGCACATCGAACATATAGACTCCTGTTTCTGGTTCTGCCGCTTGCTGTTTCGGTCTCGTTCTTTCTCATAGCCGACATTGATAGCCCGCGTGGGGGTCTGATTCACGTGCAGCCGCAAAACCTGGAAATCCTCTATCAGACCCTATATCCCCACTAGGGGGACGGGGCGTTGGCGGTTCAGGGGTAAGTGCTGGTCGCAGGCGTCAGATTGCCGTAGGTGGCTCTCGCGTGCCTCTCGCGGCCCCTTTTCTCGGGGCGAGCCGATGGTTGCACCCCACCGACCGCAGATTTGGTAAGCCTCGTCCGCCCTCGTATAGACTTTTTTGCGTTGGCAAGAAATACAAAGGCAAAACTTGCGTTTTATTGCGTCGGGGCTACCGCCCGCATCCACGACATTGGCTGGTGCTCGCACGACTCGTTGGGGTGTCTTCAGATGTGTAAGGCAGGTCAGCGGCGATTGTGGGTTACTGGGTAGCGTGAGGCGGCGATGTTGGTGTAAGCAGAAACACAAAAACCACTGTAAGGTCCCCGAACTATTAGCCAACAAACTCCACCAGTCCAGTTGCCAGATTGTACATCGCGCCGACGATCTTGATGTTTCCTTTCTTTTCCAATTCCTCCAAGATAGGACTGCGCCGGCGGATCTCGGCGAGACCCAGCACGACATTCGTTCGCGCAACAGCATCAACATAACTCGCATTCTTGCTCGACTTCTCGCCGTCAAACTTCGTCCCCGGTATCGCTGGTTTGATTCGCGCCAGCAGTCCAGTAAGATTGCCCAGCACGACATCGTCGATAGCACCTTTCACCGCCCCACACGCCGTATGTCCTAAAACCAGCACCAACTTTGCGCCGGAAGCCGCACACCCAAACTCCATGCTGCCCAGCATGTCGTCGTTTACGACGTTTCCCGCAACACGTCCGGTGAAAATGTCTCCGATGCCCGCATCGAATACGATTTCGGCTGGCACTCGGGAATCAAGGCATCCAAGTACCACCGCCGCTGGGTATTGCCCCGCCGCGCTTGATCGTTTCTCAGCTAGATAATCCCGAGGAGCCATCTTCGCCGTACGGAATCGCTCATTCCCCTTCTTCAATTCGTCAATGACCTGCAACGGTGTCATGCTGTCACGTTGTTCTTTTGTCAAAGACGCACTCATGCTGGCCGCAAGCTGCATAGGTGAAAAACCAAGTGGAGGACAGATGGCGCAGGCGCCGAGGGCCGTGCTGAGAAATCTGCGACGGCTCACCGGTCCGTTGTCCACGGACTCGTAAGACGTTCTTTTCATAACCTTCCTCCTCGTTCCTGAAATGTGCGTCAAGGCACCTTGATCCGTGGGATTTTCTTAGCGTCTCTGGCTCACTCTGCAGCCGGAACCCACACGTTGTCGGGAGCTAGAATCTCAGAGTTCGAGAGTTCGGTCTGGATCTTGACTCGTTGAAAACCAGGTTTTTTCCCGGGCACGGCCTGGAAAACCAAGTAGTACTGATTGGAGAGCAGCTTCTGCAACCGCTCCAGGTAAGGTTTAAAGCTGACCAGAGTCGAAGTTCCAAGTGAAAAGCATTCTCCACCCGTCTCATCTGCAATCTTGGAGAGTCCCGACAGGCCCAGTTGCAGGTCCCAGGAACTTCGACCGGCGCGGCCCACCCCTGCCGCGTAAAGCGAGTAAACGATGACGTTGTAGCGCTGGCTGAATTCACTGGCCGAGCTCGCGTCAACACTGATGGTGGGCATACTGTGATAGACAGAACCGTAGTTTGGTCCGAGACGGGAAGGCTGTGGCTTTTCGCCCCGGAGCCGGTCGATTCCGTCGGTCACCATCAAAACCTCGCGCCGCACCTTCTGCTGAGGCCAGCTCTTTACGAGGTTGATGAGCGACAGGTACGGGCTATCCATCGACGACAACGACCCCAGAGGCAAGCGCACGGCCTTGACTGCCTGATCATGATCGGCGGTGAAGTTCTGAACAACTTTAACGGTCGCGTTCGACATGTAAGCCACGCCGATGAGCGTCGAGGGCGGCTGGGAGTTGATGAAATCCTTGACGTCGCTCAGATTGTTCCCAACTGATGTGTTGAGTGTATCGTCAATCAAAATCATCAACTGGAGCGCAGCGTTGTCACCTTGGGCGGGGATCAATTGTGTGACTTGAAGGAAGTTCTTTCCCTGTTTCACTTTCACGTCTTCCCGCTGCAGCGGCGGAAGTTCCTTGTCATCACGAAGGGCGACGTCCGTGATCACCAAATGAACCGGAACGGTCTTTGAGGCAGATTTTTCTTGCGAGTTGGCAATCTGGCTAATCGATGTCAGGATACAGAGCGTGCCCAGCAGTGTACGCCCCAACTTGTGATTGTTCATCTTCCTCTCCTTGCATCACGAAGAAAATTAAGTCCAGCCTTGCAGGGTCACCTTGACCTAGGCCGAGGATGTTATCGGACGTTTGCCGATATCAACAACGATTTCTTGTAATGCAGAATCTTGAGGTCGACCAGGAAGCGCCTATATACTAGGCCAGCCCTCGAAGGCGAGTCAATGACGGGAGAGTAGTAGCAGAGCAGCGGAACTGCTCCAACTTCATGCCTGGCTGCAGATCGTGGATGCCCAGTTGCTTCCCGCCCACATCAACCCGAGTGCTTTCCGGTACGTTTGGGATGTGTCGAAGTGAGCCATCCTCGATTTTGACGACCAAATCGTTGCCATCAACCAAGACCACTGTTCCCCGCTCCACGTTAACCTCTTGCGTGGGTTGTCCATGGGTGACACTGGTCTGAGTCTGCCCTTGGGCGGCGGCGCTTACGAGGAAGGCCATGCGCGCGACCGCCCCTCTGGGCCCCTCACGACTATCCGCCACGATATGTGCCAGCTCGGCAATTACGGCCCCACTCTCCAAAGAAGAATCCGGGCTGACCAATTGCCGATTACACCCTGGAAGGCACAACTGCCCCCGCACTCCAATAGAAGTCGCTTCACATCCGTGTTGCTGATATTTCGCGTCACGCTATATCGGCTGCGCCTCCCCGCCGAACACTCGGGAAAACCGTTCTGCCAATTCTGTCCGACTGCGCAGTTTCTGTCCGCAGAGCTGTACCTGACCGCGCACGAGGCGTCGTTCAACCGCCGACAGCGCTTTCAGCGCCTCTGAAGCACTAACTGTGAATGATCCTCCTTTTTTGAACGCACCGCCAAAGGCGGAACTCGGTAGACGCTCCACCGCCGCTTCATCCCAAATCGGAGTTCGCGTTTGGTCTAGGTTTGCCAGGAACTCATTCACTAATCTCGGATTTCGCTCCACATCGCAGCTCTCATCCAATGCGCCAAGGAGCTCGTAAAACTCTTTCCGAGGCAATAAGCCGAGCATCATCGCGTGCGCTCGTTCTATTTCTGCAATTACCTCCCGCCGCGTGTTGCGATCCACCGGCTTATCCGCAACCAGCGACTCCTCGTAAACCAGCAGTCCAGGCGAAATGCTTTCACGAAAATATTGGTTCAGGATCTCCAAGATGCGAATGCCGAGGGCAGCATCCACTGGAAACAGGTCTGTGAAGTCGCTTTTGAATTGATTGCGGTCAGCCTGCGCACTCACGATCGCGATGATATCGGCGGCGTGGGTCCGTGCTTCTTCACGATCGTGCCTCGCTTCCGCTGGCCCACGGATGTTTCGGTAGCGATCATCCAGAGCGAGAAGCTTCAACATCACGAGTGCGGGCGCTTTTGTGACGTGAATTGAACCTCGGAAACGAGAACCGTCAGGTAGATTACCTGACAACTCGTAAATGGAAGAATGGACTACAGCAATACTTCCACCAGTGCAAGCACGCGCGTGAATTCCGTCCTCTACATCAACACGAAAGTCCTTCTCCCGTTTGAATTCTTCCGGAGCCATGAACTCAATCCGCATACTTTCCGCGCTGTCGCGGATCGGTTTCTCAAATTGAAAGTTGCGCGAGCCTTCCACCACCGTGTACCCGAGCTCCTTTAGCTGTTTTCCGATGGACACTGGCTCGCCCCTCAGTCCCACCACATCCAGTACAAAGTCGATGTCCTTTGTCGCACGGGCTTTTTCCAGAACGAATTTCATCGCCTGCGCACCCACGACCACGAAGCTATCTGCAGCTGGTCCCAGGGCCTTAAGTAATTCCAAAAGATATGTTCGCTGTGGCTCTGGGATCATGCCGCGCCCCAACGCTGCTCGATACTGTTGCTCAGCAGAAATTCAGCCTGTTTCATGTCTCTACCGCCGCGCGCATAGAGGTCCAGATACGCTTGTATTCCTGAAACCACAAGTGCTTTGTCAGCGCGCTTCGAGTACATGAAGACGCCCTCGTCGTAGGGATAAATAAGGCGTAGCGCAGGACCAATGCTAGGCTGCGACTTCAAAGTCCGAAGCTTTGCATCTGCTTCTTTTGACGCCAGAAAAACATCGATCGTGTCGATGTCAACGAATGGTGCTTCCGTGGATGCGGCCACTGCTCCGCTGAATGCATATACGCCAGATGTCAGCTTCTGCAGCCCTTCACTAATACTTTGCAGATCACGACCAAAGGGATTGCTCGTCTGGAACGATCTGCGCAGTCTCCATCGGTATCGCTCTTTGTACTTCTCACCCCATTCTTGGAGAAGCCTAGTGCGTTCAGGTACGACAATATCTGCACCACGACGTCGTACCCAAAGCTGGTCTTCCAGGCTGGCGATCGCCTTGGACACGGCCCCGAGGCTGATTTCAAAACCAATCCCAGCTGCCGGGACAATCTGCCGGAACCGAACGCTCTCAGCAGACAGTTCGCGGGCAATTTCAGTGATCGTCCAGGACTTCGGCCGTTCGAGCAGTACGCGCAAAATACGTGATGAGCGACCGGAGAAAACATTGATCGTTCTCTCACCCTCGGCCCCACCCATCACCTTTCCGCGAGATCGCATTCCGCTCCGTTGCAATGTGAATTTGCCCGGAACGTTAATAAAAACGTTCCCCCCCAGATCCATGAAATCGATGGCGTTTTGCACGCAGAACGCCTGCGCTTGTGATGACAGAGCCGGCGCGATCACAGCCACCGCCACGTCTCCCCGCAGCGCCTTCAATCGTCGAATCCAGGGACCGATTTGCTCTAGCAATCTAGGCGAGAACATTGGCTTGATTTCGCCAAAGACCTGTACCCGGTTAGGACCTGATCGCAATTCGAAGCTGATGTCGAATGGTTGCTCGGGCTGCTCTCGCACATCCCGAATAGAGACACCAGGCAGATCCTTAACCGGAACTTGGTCTCGGAGACCTTCCGCGATGAGCCGTTCAATTTGGTCGGTCGAATTCACCACTAGTATTTTCTCAAACAGGAAAGCTGATGTAAAGGAAAACTTTCCTATACGACGTGTTTCCCAGATGGGATAATAGCTTCAAATAACTGATAAAAAACAATATATCAATATTCCTTCCAAACCTGCGCCGCAACGCTCTACATCAGGAGAAACGGCCACCTCGAAAGTTTGGGACCCAAGTTAGGCGCTAGCAAACCCAGCGGAAGCGACAACTGCGTTCGCGGCTTCTTCCCACTCCGCCCTCTTCCGGGTGGACGCCGCTTGGCCGCGGCTCGGACGGGCGTTTCGGACTGCGCCGGTTTCGCGCCAAATTAAACCCAACCGCGTTTGGCACGAACCGCGCCTTCCCTCACGCCCTGCAACCCTCCCCCCGGCATCCGTTCTGCCCCTTCGCCAGTGTCGGCTTGTTTTTTCCCGCTGCCGCTCAACTGAAAGAAAAAAGAAGCCGACACCGGCAGAAGGGAAAAACAATGAAGTTAGAAGACATCAAGAACAAAACCAAAGACGCAGTCGATTACCTTGTGCAATCGCTGGAATCGGGGCAGAGCGACGTGCTCACGCAGTATCTCGCGGCAATGGCCCGATTTCACACGTACTCCTTCGGCAACGTGATGTTGATTGCGAGGCAAAGACCCGAGGCAACCAATGTCGCAGGCATTCGGACATGGAACTCGCTTGGCCGCTTCGTTAAGCGCGGGGAGAAAGGAATTCTCATTCTCGCCCCGATGGTCGGCAAAAACCTCAAGAAGAACCAAGAAGCAGAGCAATCAGAAGACGCAAAGCAACCGGAGTCCAAGCTATTTGGCTTCCGAGCCGTTTATGTCTTCGATATCACGCAAACGGAAGGCAAAGAGCTTCCCGCGCTGACCGAAGTGCAGGGAGGCGTGAGCGGCTACCGTGAACGCCTTTTCAAGTTCGTGGAAGCACAGGGCGTCGAGCTGAACTATTCCGAACGGATCGGCCCGGCAAAAGGCTTATCGCACGGCGGCAAAATCACGTTGTTATTAGGGATGCAGCCTGCCGAGGAATTCTCAACGCTGGTGCATGAGATAGCGCACGAAATGTTGCACAGAGGCGACCGCCGCACCCTGACCACGAAACAGGTTCGGGAAACCGAAGCCGAAGCCGTGGCCTTTGTGGTCTGCCAAGCAGTCGGGCTTGAGACCGGAAGCGCCTCACAAGATTACATCCAAATCTGGCATGGAGACGCCAATCTCCTGCGCGAGAGCTTGGAAGCCGTTCAGCAGACTGCTGCCGTGATTCTCGGGGGAATTTCCCCCGAGCAGGCGGCGGTGTTCGCAGCAGTTGCTTAACCCAAAAACACTAACGTTCATTCGAGCGCAACGGCCAAAGCTCAGTTAACAGTCCAGCAACCATCTAGTGGGGTTCCCTCAAGGGGGAAGTCCGTTGTTCTTTTTTCATAGCCCGCCGCTATCAAGTCGGGATGAAGAAGTCTTGGACTCTTCTGCATTTGCCGCCTACTCTCACCCAGAACTTAGTCATTTGCTGGTCAAAGTAAGCACACAGAGGAGAACTTCCGAGTGAACAAGATTCGTCTTTCCGCGCCCAAGATCCTCCCCCAGAAACTCCGCCGCCCGCTCCTTCGCATTTGCACCGCTTTTCTTCTCGTCGCACCTGCCTACGCGCAAGCGGGCGGCGATCCGTGGGACAACGCCGTCAATGTCCTAAAAACGGCCTTCACCGGCCCGATCGCCACGGGGCTGAGCCTGGTGGCGATCGTTGTCGGCGGCCTGATGTTCGCCTTCGGGGAAGGCCAATCCAAGCGTGTCTTTGCCGGCATCGTGTTCGGGATCGGCATGGCCGTGGGCGCCGTGAATTTCATGGCATGGCTTTTCCCAGGAGGATAGGCCGCCATGCGCACAAACCGGGTCTACAAAGTCATGAATCGTCCACTGACGATCCTGGGAGCGGAGCGGCGGTTGTTTTTCGTCGCCCTGCTCTCGGGAGCCGGAGTCTTCAACCTGCTGCACAGCCTCATGGGCGGAATCTTGCTTTTCATCATCAGTTTGATCGCGGCACAGCAGGCGACGAAGTACGACACGGAGATTCTACGGGTGCTGTTGAACTCGGCTAAGTTTAAGCCCCGGTATGACCCAATGAAGTGGAAGCCCGCGGAAATAAGGATTGGACGCGATGTTTAGGTTGAGCGAAATCGTCAAGGACTGGAAGGAATCAGGGGAGCTGCAGGCGCACATCAACCTCTACGGCTTCTGGGAGGAAGAGACGTTTCTGACCAAGTCGGGCGATCTAGGCATGGTTCTTCGGGCGAAAGGCATTGACTACGAAAGTCTCGACCATGCCAACCGCGATCACGCCGTGAAACGGCTTGAGGCCGCCCTTCGGACCTTCGATCCGCGCGTGCGCGTCTACCAGGCGCTGTTCAAGACCAACGAGCCCGCGATTCCCCATAAACAATACGGTAATCCGTTGGTCAAGGCGGCTATCGATCAGCGGATGGCCTACTTTGCCTCCAAAGCCGACAAGTTGTACTCCATTGACCTGTACTGGATTGTCCTGATCCAGGGCAGCTACGCACGGACGACACTGTGGCAGGCCCTCGCGAAGCTGCCAACCGATATCGGCGGCTCCTTGCGCGATGTAAGTGCGCTCTTCTCCCAAGATCGGCAGCGGACATTTCTCCGCGCACAAATCGAGCACGATCATCTGCTCTTGCGGCAAAAGGTCCTGAGTTTGATTGGGCAGCTTAGCGATCTCGTTGAGATCCAGCTGCTAGGGGCCGAAGAAGCCTTCCGCGCATTGCGGCGCTTCATCAATTTCGGCCCCTTCAAGATTATGAATTCCTGCTTGCATGGCAGCCGGTATCTCGACTTCCAGCTTTGCGACTCCGAAATCGAGGCGCACCGCGGCTACCTGCAGCTGGATGACTACTGGGTACAGGTATTGACTCTCAAAGAATTGCCGAGTGAAACTCGCCCCCTTCTGTTGAAGGAACTCTTCGAGATCGGAACGAATTTCCACGTCGTGACCGAATGGCGGGCCATCGACAACGCGCGGGCCCGGAAGCAGATTGCCTCGCGCCGCAGACACCACCACAACACCAAAACCAGCTTTCTTTCGAATCTTGAGGAAAAGGGGAATAGCGGACCGAAAGATGACCTTGTGGACGACTCAAAGCAGGCGGCGGTTGAAGAGCTCGGTGAGTGCCTGAAAGCCATCGGCAATGACGGGAAGTATTTCGGGGAATTCACCTTGTCGGTTGTCTTGTATGACCGGCAAGAGGCTAAAGTCCGCGAAGCGATCCCAGAATTCCAGAAGGTTTTCACCACTCACGACGCGCTGCTCTATGAAGAGCGCTATAACCTGCTAAACGCCCTCTTTGCCACGGTGCCCGGCAATCATGCCTTCAATCTCCGCAAACAGGAGATGCTGAATACCAACTATGCGGATTTGTCGTTCCTGTTCACGATTGACCAGGGGCGGCAGTGGAACGATCACTTGAACAGCGAATACCTCGCCGTTCTCGAAACCGACCACTCCACTCCTTATTACGTAAACCTGCACGACCAGGACATTGCCCATACCTTGGTTCTCGGCTACACCGGTTCCGGAAAATCCTTCCTGCTGAACTTCCTGATCCAAAACCTGCAGAAGTATGAGCCGTTGACCTACATCTTCGATCTCGGCGGGAGCTACGAGAGCCTGACCCAGATTTTCGGTGGATCGTACCTCAACGTAGGCCTTGAGTCGCAGACGTTCACCATTAACCCCTTCTGTCTGGACCCAACACGCGAGAACCTGAATTTCCTGTACCTGTTTGCCAAGGTGCTGATCGAGGGGAATGGCAAATACGAACTGACGGGCCAGGATGAAAAGGCTCTGTATGCCGGCGTCGAACGGATGTACAAGCTGGAGCCCGACAGCCGGACGCTGAGCAACTTCGCCTCGATGATAGGCCCCCTGGGCGAGCGCCTGCACCGCTGGACCCGCGCCGGGCAGTTCGGCTACGTATTCGATAACGCGCAAGACACGCTGACCTTCAGCCGCTTCCAAACCTTCAATTTCGATGGCATGCAGCAGTATCCCGATGTGCTGGAGCCGCTGCTCTTTTATGTCCTGCATCGGGCGTCGAACCAGATCGAAGACGTGGAGCTGACTGCCACGTTTAAGGCATTCATTCTGGACGAAGCCTGGATTTTCCTGCGCAATCGCACGATCCGCGACTACATCACTCGCGCCGAAAAGACATGGCGCAAGAAAAACGCCGCCATGATCCTGGCCACCCAATCCGTTCACGAGCTGATGCAGTCAGACATGCTTGCCGTGGTCAACGAATGCTGTGCGACGAAGATCTTTCTGGCCAATCCCAGCGTCGATCACAAGCTCTATGCGGAGATCTTCCATCTCAATGACACCGAGCTCGATCTGCTCGGGAGCCTCGTACCCAAGCGTGACCTGCTGATTAAGCAACATGCGGGATCGAAAAACGCCCGCCTGAATGTCGATTCGCTTTCCTATTGGATGGCGACCAACAACCCCAAAGACAACGTGACCAAGCGCGAGTATCTCGACCGCTACGGAGCCGTCGAGGGACTCTCGCGTTTGGCCCGTGACTTTCCGTTCGTTTCAAACTCAATATGACCGGAGGAACTGTGAACCGTCCTGCTTTTCTTGCCGCATTACTGGCTGGGGCATCCATCCTCAGCTCCGCCGACAACGCGACCCGCGTTGTCCACTACCACGCAAACGACATCGTCGCGATCCGCGCGAAGATGCGATACACCACTCTGATCGAAGTTCCGACGGGGGAAAAGATCATGGAGGCCGCCACCGGTGACAAGGATTTTTGGATCATCGAAGCTGTCCAGAACTACTGTTTTCTCCATCCCGCGAAGGCAGGAATTCATTCCAACCTTAATCTGATCACCGACAAGGGGAACGTCTATTCCTTCACCCTGGATGAGACTGGCGACGGTGAGCCCGATCTGAAGGTGCTGGTTGAGCCCGGTGATCCGGCACTGGTATCGGCCATCAATTCACCGTCCAGGTTTGTCCCGGCGAGTGATATCGAAGTGTTCAAGATGCAAGCGCAGGCAGCGCAGCTCGGCGCAGGTCAGCAGCTTGCTCGCTTCAAAAGCGAGTACCCGACCAAGTCTCTGAAGTTTGACTACGTTTACCGCAATGAAAAGCCCTTCGATGTTCAGGCTATCTACCACGACGGCGAATTTACCTACATCAAGGCCGCAGCGGCAGAAAAGTTTGCCGTCTATGAGCTGAAAGATGGCAAACCGAATGCGATCAATTTCGAGCTGCGGGACGGGACCTACGTGATCCCCAAGGTCGTCGATCGTGCCTACCTCGAAATTGGCAAGAAGCGCATGGATTTCGTGCGCAGGGAGCAATAGCCGTTATGAGCGAAAATCCAGGGACGGTTCAACCACAAACTGATGGCCAGCCCAGACTGCGAGACAGGACAGTCAGGCCGGAAGGTACGCTTCCCAAGCAGGCCCAGACCTATGTCATTGCCGGTGTGTCGGTCGTGATCCTTCTAGCCGTGATGTTCTCGAAAAACCATGCCCAGTACGCAGGCAAGACCCAGCGGAAAGAGCCTACGGTTGTGATTACCGAAGGCAACGATAAGAAGATCAGCGACTTCGGGCAGGAGATGACGGACGAACAGCGTGCGGCGCAAAAGGCGCAGCTGGAAAAGGAAATGAACGCCCAGGCGCGGAGTCTCGAATCCGTCTCCCCGCAAACGCAATCCGCTGATGCTCAGCGTGTCGGGTCCATGCAGGGCACACAGCAGACAGCGCCGCCTCCAGACCCGATTATCCAACACGAGCGGGAACTGGCTTACAACTCGCGTTTCGCTTCCAATTTTGTGTTCTCTGCGGAACATCTTTCTGCGGAGGCCAAGAATTTCCCGTTGATGTCGCAGGCTGCCGCCTCTTCAGCCTGGCCTCAGGGCGTTCCGAGTAATTTGCAGACCGTCGCACCGTCGGCGGCGGTAACCGAAGCCCAGCCCGCAAAGCACTCAGTCGGCGTGAATGTGAACTCCGCGCAGGGCCAGCGCTACGTGCTGTTTGAGGGAACGGAACTAGAAACTGCCCTGGTCAATCGGCTGGACGGCGATTTCTCCGGGCCGGTGAAAGTCATGGTGACCAACCCCGTTTACTCACATGACCGCCAGCACGTCCTGGTCCCCGAAGGCACCTTTGTGTTGGGCGAAACCAGCAAGGTGCAGAGTTTCGGTCAGCGCAGGTTGGCCGTGGTCTTCCATCGGCTGATTATGCCGGATGGATACACGGTGGACCTTGACCAGTTCCGTGGCCTCAACCAAATTGGCGAGACCGGCCTCAAGGATCAGGTCAACAATCATTACCTACAAATCTTCGGTTCCTCGATAGCCCTCGGAATCATTGCCGGAGCTGCCGAGAGCAGCAATGCCAACGCTGGCCTTTACGCCTCCGGGAGCGAAGCCTACCGATCAGGCGTTGCCGCCAGCCTCTCACAGTCCAGCACCCAGGTTCTGGACCGCTTCCTGAATATCGCACCGACGATCACCATCCGCGAAGGCCACCGCGTGAAGGTTTACTTCACCCAGGACCTGCTGTTGCCGGCGTACGAAAACCACACGGTTTCACCGAACATATAAGGACGCAATATGAATTTGTCGAAGGTCTTACCCCTAGGCTTCTGCTTGTTGCTGGGGTGCAGTTCGCGGCCCAGCCAGCCTCAGAAACCCACTCCCACGACCCGGTCGTCGCCGGCTGACGCGCAAGCGATCGAAGTGGAACGCCGGCGCGAAAAACAGACGCCGTGCTCAGCCGAGTGGCTGAAGACAGCCACCGACGTCCAAAAGAAGAACTGCCTGCAGCAGAGTTCCATCAATCAGGCGATGAATGCATTGAGCGCCCGTCCGACTTCCGCAAAGAAGACGACCGCGGGCGCTTCCGACAATAAACACTAACAACTCGCTTCAACGACCACGAAAGGAGAACTCTCGTGAGACTAGCCAGGTATTGCTTTTTTTTTAGTCTTTGCCTCGCCACCGTGCCTTCCTATGCGCAGTGGGCGGTATTCGATGCCAGCAACCTTGCTGAAGCCGTGAAAGAGTTCAAACAGCTTCAGCAGGTGTACACGACCGCAAACCAGACCAGAGATCAAATCATCCAGGCGTACAACCTCGCCCACTACATGTCTCAGATGCCGCAGAATCTGTCCCAGCGGTATAACGCACAGTTCGCGTTGTGGACAAACCTCAACGCGCCGAACACCTACGGCAACACCAGTGCCTGGATCAATGCCCTGAACACCGGCATTCCCCAACAATCATCAGCTGGCTACTCAGCCGCGGTCGTCCAGGTCAATCCCTATCCTCCATCTGGTTTCGGGCAGCTTGACGCCGCTACGCGGGCGACAATCCAGAATCAGTACGCAACCTCGGATCTGGCGCAAGGCACGACAACCGGCGCCATGACCACTCTTGGCCAAATCCGCTCCCACTCGGAGTCTCTCAATCAGCAGATTTCGAATCTCGAAGCCGATTCTTACTCTAACGATCCGACCCAGCAATCCGAGATGGCCGTCCTCGGGAAGGTCAATGCCGCGAACCTGATCCAACTGCACTCGCAGCAGGACACCAATCAGTTGCTTGAGGCGGGGATCCAGCAACAGATGGTTGGCCAGAAGCAAGCCATCGACGCCCAGAACCGCACCATCAACCAGGCGATCTACTTCCAGCAAAACTTCCCAACCACCATGCAAAAGATCAACAACGGCGTGAGCCAAAGCATTCAGAGCATTTCCTTCAGCACCGGCGGACACTGACCATGCCAGTAAACCCGTTTTCGTTCCTGGCGCAAGCCATCAGTGATTTGTTGACCTCGAACCTCGGACTGTTCGAGTCCATGGGCCTGAGTTTGTTCCACGGGTTCGCGGTCATTCTTCTGGCTTGGTTTGGCGTCAAGGCCGCCCTGAGCAGTGCTCAGGGCGGCCCAGGATTCAACTTCGCGAAGTTCGCCGACCTCGTACTGGTGATTGCCTTCGGCCTGGCCATGGAGACCTACTACAGCACACCGATACCGGGTATGGGATACAGCTTCAGCGACCTCGTCACCCGAGAAGCGCAGTTTCTCTCGAATCAGATCGAGTCGAATCAGTCGGACCAGATCGCAAACGCGATCACCACGGCAGAAGAGCAGCTCGGCAGCCCTCCCGGAATCTTTTCGTTTCATGAAGCCCTGACCTTTTTCGCCGTATACATCGCACTGGCAATCGCCCAGGGAGTTGCCTTCGCCGTCATTGCCTACGGTTTGGTCGCCACGGCAGTTTGTGTCCTGATCGGCCCGATTTTCGTGCCGTTCCTGATTGTGCCCAAACTGGACTGGCTGTTCTGGGGCTGGTTCAAGGCGTTCCTTGGCTTTGCCTTTTATCAGGTCGTGGCCGCCGCTTTTCTGTTCATCTTCGCCAAGGTCCTGCTGGGTTTGTTTGGGGTGATCGGGCCATTGTCGATTTCGAATGCCTACATGATCCTGCCAGCCCTCATTGTCACCCTCGCGGTCTGCGTTTATGGACTGCTCAAGATTCCCGATCTCACCGCGTCGATTCTGAGTGGGCGAACCGGCACTTGGGTGAATCCCCTGGGGTATTGATATGCAAAACACTGAGAAGCAAATCGCTGAGACCACCTTCAGACCATCCGAGGCTGCTCAGAAATACCTGGAGCAATACGGCGATCCGATCGTTACGAACACCTATCTGAAGCTGACCATCCTTATTCTTGCAGCCGTTTGCTTGGTGACGCTCTCGCTGTTCTATCGGGCTCAGATGGCGTTGAGCACGATCAAGCCACTGGTCATTCGCATCAACGACGTGGGGCGGGCCGAGGCCATTGGCTATCAGAACTTCGCCTACAGGCCCCAGGAGGCCGAGAACCGCTACTTCCTCTCGGAATGGGCGCGCGATTACTACAGCCGGAATCATTACACGATCCGCAAGGACTTTACTAACGCCCTCTATTTCCTGAATGGCGATCTGCAGAATGCCATCCTTGAGAAATACAAAAAGGAGAAGGTCATTGACTCGTTCCTGCTCGATCCCAGCCAGCCCAACATCGACATCGAGGTCAAGACCGTCGCCATTGAGGATCTGCGCCAGCCGCCGTTCCGAGCGCGCATCGAATTCTACAAGATCCTCACCAGCCCACTCGATCACACGGAGCAGAAACGTGAGCTGTGGACGGCCAATGTCGTCTACACCTTCCGCGACCAGGTTCGCAACGCGATGCTGCCCCTCAATCCGCTCGGGCTGACGATCACCTACTTCCGCGAGGACCAGGCATTCCAGGAGTAGCCGTCATGTCTTGTATCGCTTCGCGTCAAGTACGAACGTCGGACCGCCAGGGCCGGGTTAGGTCGGTCTCACTGCGCTCTTGCAGGGTTCCGCCGAGGAGTATCTGCCCTGGCGCACGCATCCTCCTTCCTTTACCCGTCTCTCCTCGGGCACCGCGAAGGGAACATCAGGCTGCGCCCATCGGCACCGCGGTACTCTGCTTCGGCTTCACCGCCCTTCGGGTCTTGGTTCCTCCCACTGCGCGGGCACCCTCCAAGAAAGCGCACCTTGGCACTTGGGAGCGGCCATCCCTCGCGTCCGTCCCGGCTGAATGCCCCGAGTAGATCGGGGAAAAAGAAATGGAGGATTCAATCGTATGTACCAGAACAGAATTTCACTCATCGGCTTTACCGGCAAAGACGCGGAAGCGCGTACCACCACCAACCAGAAGGCCTACGCCGTTCTCTCCTTGGCCACGAAGAGCTCTTACAAGGACAAGAAGTCCGGCGAGTACGTCTCACACACTGAGTGGCACCGCATTGTCGTGTGGGGAAAGCTCGGTGAGTTCGCCAGCGCGCTCACGAAAGGCACGCATCTGCTCGTCGAAGGCGAGCTACGCAGCCGCGAATACGTCGACAAGAAGAACCATGACGTAAAGCGCCGCGTGTGGGAAGTGCGGGCTGACTCGATCCTGAAGCTCGACCGCGCCGAACAGGCCCCGCCCGAGGACCAGCTCGATGCCGGGCCGGCCGAGGATGAGGGGCCGTTCTAGCGGACGGCTCCCTTTGAGAGAGGCTGCTCCCCCGCCGCCGGCGGCCTCTCCATTTTTTCCTCGTGAAGTGATGACGGCTGATCGGAGTTGCCATGCTGGCTAACGCAATCTTTGTCGCAATCGTCGTCTTTCTGGCGCTGGCGTTTACGCTCATGGGCCAGTTGCGTTTCCTGATCCCCTGGCGCGCCCTGCTGTGGCACGAATACTGGCGCGGCATCCTCTTCTATTGCTTCCTGCTGTTCACCAACATTCTCGGCCTGACCATCTGGGTCGAGCGCAAGCTCTGGCTGCGCGACACCGGTCGAAAACTCAAACACCTCGATCAGCAGATCCACAGCGGGCAAAACGAACTGTCAAACGAAATTCTCGCTCGCTTCGGCGACGAGTAGATCCACAAAAGGAGAATCATCTATGTCCAGAAGCCGCAATAAAAGGTATTACGACGATTCCGATGATATGGTCGAACGCATCCGGCGAGCCAGGGAAGAATTTGACAAAAAGGCCAATGCCTTCCAAGGACCGGATTGGCCCTACTACGACAAACGCATCATCGTGGGCAAGAAGAAGAAAGAAGATTTTCTGGCGGCGCAGGACCAGGCCGACACCATCGCCTCGGGTAGCACTGAAGCCACGGCCACATCCTCGCAACCGAACACTGTGCCCGAAAACGCACCGGTGACGACAGCCGATCAAACCTCCTCATGGTGGGCCGCTCACCGGGAAGCTCAGAAAATCTCGGCGCCCGCCGACACGAATGATCTCTCAACCAAGGTGACCGACCGCTCCGACGACAAGGCCATCTCATGAGACTCGACATCCCACACGACGACCGGCGATATGTGAGACGGCGGGAGGCAGAAGTGCCGCCGCCACCGCCGATGTCGAGAGTATCCGAACCGATACAGCTAGAGGTTCCGGCCTCTCCGCTCACGCGGCGCGTCGAAAAACTTCAGAAACGCGCCAGCGAAAACCATGCCCACTACATTGCGCAGCCGCGCCGGGATCGCCCCATAGAACCCGACCACGATCCTGTCGACAAACGTCGTCAAGCAGAGCATCGTCCGCGGCGTACGCGCGAGGGCATCGCAATAAATATTCGCGGCCTCCGACTTCGCCCGGAAGAACAAACCTTGCTCGCCGAAGCCGGGCGCTTTCGTGTGCTCGCGGTAAGAGATGTTGTGCAGATCATCTATGGGGGTGACGAGCGTGCCGCACGAACCGACCTTCGGTTTCTGCGTGACCGGGAAGTGATCAGGGTCGATTCCGTCGCCACCAGAAATGACGGCCGCTGGCTGCCTCCACAGCGGATAGAAGTGGTAACCCTGACCAAACAGGGCCTACGCCTGGCCCATGAGACTGGCAAGTTTACTTCTGAACAGAAGCTCTACCACGGGCTTGTGAAGCCACGGGAAGCCGAGCACGATACCCAGATCTACCGCGCCTATCTCAAAGAGGCGGAACGAATCGAGTGCGCTGGGGGCAAGAATCTCCGCATTGAGCTTGATTTTGAACTCAAGCGAAACGTCTACAAGGCAATGTACGCTGCTCGGAAATCTGAACCTGAGCGCGATATCGGCGAGATCAAGCATGAAGTGGCCCAATGCTTCGATCTGCCTTATGTCGATAACAGAATTGAAATTCCAGACGCTCGCATTCATTACGAGCTTGACCAGGGATCGCAGGCGGCCTTCTCCGACATCGAAGTCGTAACCGCCGCCTATCGTCCGCAACATCTCCGCGCCAAAGAGCAAGCTGGATTCCGCACCTATGCCTCTTCGTCCGATCGGGCGGCCATGTCAGCCCGGATCGAAGATGAACATCACACGCTCGATTGGGTGCTGGATCTATGAGCACACGCCCCGTTCAGTACGACGCGATCGATACGATACGCTGTTTGGGATATTCCGAGCGGCAGGCATCCTTTATATACACGGTCGCCGTTCACTCAGGTTATTTCCTCCGCCGCCAGTTCAACTTCGCGGTCCAGCGGCGACGCGGCTGGATCGCGGCGAACTTTCTCGCCAAGGCAATACGTGCTGGACACGTTCGAGAAATCCAGTGCGCGCCTAGCCGCCTGCTCTATCAACTCTGTGCCAAGCAGATCTACAGGATCGTTGGACAGAAGAATTCTCGCAATCGCCGAGCAAAAAGCCCACGCGAGGTTCGTCGCAGACTCATCATGCTCGACTATGTTTTGGCTCACTTGGAAAAGCAAGAATTTCTGGAAACGGACGCATCTCGGTGCAAGTTCTTCGCCCAGTTTGGAGTAAAAGATGATGTCCTGGCGTCCGCAAGTAAGTTCGGCGAGCTGCTGCCCGTCTCGGTCCGACGAGAAAAGACCCTGACCGTTCTGTTTACGTTCATCGATGAAGGACAACGATCCATCGCAAAGTTCGAACGGTTCCTGTCAACGCACGACAAACTTCTATGTTCACTACCGGCATTCGAAGTGATCTATGTTTCCATCACCCCCGAGCTCTTTAAGGAGGCGCAGGACTTATTCCGACGGCTTTTCCCAGTCCGGCCGGCTACATACCTGAAGAAATTGCCGGTGATCGGTGGACAGATTTCGCCCACGATCCCGAAGGCCGAATTGATCGTAGAGCTTGTCCAGGACAGCTATCCATCTCTTCTAGAGTCGGACCCGGTCTGTGATGCGGTCTGGCTTCGGAAACGGGTCGCCGAGCAAAAGTCTCTATTTTCGAGCGACATGCAAAATGATGCGGTCTAGAAAAAAAACGAAAAGGGCGGGAACGACGCCATATAAAAGGGCGCCCCTCCGGGCCATGGCGTCGTTCCCGCCCTTTGGACTGCGTTCACGAACAGGCGGAGACGGATCAGAGTTGGATCAGCCTGGGAGACGAAGTGGATTTGACCTCGTCACCGATGAGATCCACGTGAGAACTGCGATGGATCGATTCAAGATCGAACGAGACATCAGCTCGGGGGACGAGGCGATCGCTGCTACCCTCGGAGTGCAACGAGGAGTTCACTCCAAAGAAGAGAAGGAGCACCTTGATGGATAGCGTCAGATACATCGGCCTCGATGTCCACCGCGACACGGTCTCCGCAGCCGTGCTGGATAAAGAAGGCAAACTGGTGATGCAGTCCGTACTGGCAACCATAGCACCTGCGATCTTGGATTTCCTCGGTGGAATCCAGGGTACGCTGCAGGTCACCTTCGAGGAAGGAACACATTCGGCCTGGTTGTATGACCTGTTGGTACGACGGGTAGCGCGCTTGGTGGTGTGTGATCCGCGCAAGAACGCCCTGCTGAAGTCGGGCAACAAAGGCGATCTGATTGACGCGCGCAAGCTGGCCGAGCTGCTACGGAATCACTCATTGTCGCCCGTGTATCACGGAGAGAACAGTGCTCTGGACATGCAGCATCGGACACGTAGCTATACCACGCTCACCGAAGATACGACGCGGGTCATGAGCCGGTTGAAAGCGTTGTTTCGCAGCCAGGCGATTCATTGTCCCGGCAAGAAGCTATTCCGACTCGACTATCGGGAATCCTATCTCACCCAACTGGGTAGCGAAGGTTTGCGGCAACGAGCCGAGTGCCTGTACCTGGAGTTGGAGGCCTTGCACCCAGTGCGGTTGCGAGCAAAGCGCGAGATGGTTGCCGAATGCCGCAAACACCCGGCCACGAAGTGGCTGCAATCGGTCCCATTCCTGGGGAAAGTCCGGACCGCGGTGCTGATCGGCTGGGTGCAGACGCCGCACCGCTTCCGGACGAAGCGTCAGTTCTGGGCCTATTGCGGACTGGCTTTGGAGACTCGGGACAGCGCCGAGTACCGCGTGGTCCATGGCCAGGTGCAACGCAGGTCAAAACCGGTACTCATTCGTGGCCTGAACTGGAACCACAACCACGACCTGAAGAATCTGTTCAAGAGCACCGCAACGATGGCCAGTGTCCGCGCGGGGATCTTTCGTGAGTTCTATCTTGGGCTTTTAAGCAAGGGCATGAAGCCGGAGATGGCACGGCTGACGCTGGCGCGCAAGATCGCCGCCATCACGCTGAAGATCTGGAAGGAAGGAGAAACGTTTAACGCCGAACACGTAAAGCCACAAGCAGCTTGAGCGCCCCGCGCCATCGGAACGCAACCAGCACGATATGCGGTCCGTCGGTCACGGAGTGCGAGGGTTCGAGGGTGAGTATCCTAGGCGGGTTTCAGGCCTTGAGTCTCACGAACGACCGTATGCCCCTTCGGACAACCCGATAAAGCAATAGGCCTCGAGTCTCAGATAGAACCATGGTTGGCCCATAGTCGCCACCACGCTGCTTGCAGGGCACGAGAACGCCGGCGGGACCGACCAGCACGATGGAAGGATATCCGATGGTGACATACAACGCTCCGGCAGATCGCGTCGTAGCCATCCACAGGAGGCTGGATGTCGGACACTCGCTTCCCCTCCGGCGGAAGGGGAAGTATTTTTTCCTTGACATCCCCTTTTATAGAACCCCGCCTCCGGCTGCCGCGCGCTGCTGACGCACTGGTCGTTCCCGCCCTTTGCCTGGAGAGCACGGCGCCAAACCTGATCAACTGCGGATCGGTTTGATATCTCGAACTGATCTGAGCTGATCCGAACTGGGTCACAGAGTCAGAGTCGAAGGTGAGAGTCATGAGCAAATTCAAGATCGAAAAAGGCGTCAGTCGAATCAATCGCGTCAAGCTGCAGGCGTCTATCGAGGAGCCGGTAGCGGCTGAGCTGGCGCTTATGTGCGAGTGGTCGAATAACGATCGAAACTACGTGGTAAACGAGCTACTACGTTTCGCATTGTCGCAGGACGGCGAGTTTCAGGCTTACAAGGAATCTGTGGATGTCTCGGGCGGAGGAAAGGTCCAAGCGCCAGCGGGCTCCGCGCGCCCACGAACTACAGTGGCGGCTAAGGCCCAACCGGCCGTCACAGAATCCGCTTCTGGTGCTCGTCAGTAGGTGAGCGATATGGTTGATGGCCTGATCCGAACGTTAAGGCTCACTTCGAGAATGCTGGTGCGGCATCAAATTCTGCTCTCGGCAGGGTTGAGCGCCGCCGCGGGCATCATCCTCCGATCGCTCGTAGTTCTTCCAGTTGGTAGCCCCTTTTTTCACTACGTGGCGCTCGAACGACCGGCTTTCTATCGGGCGTTTGTTTGGAGTTTCACCATATTTCTGTTCACGACGCCATACCTCCTGCTATCCATGTGCTTCTCGCTCGTCTACATCCATTTCTATGAAGAGGAGATCGAGCGAGCTGCCGGATTCCTGCCTCCCTATCCGCAACCTGAGCTTCGGGAAGATATGTTTTTGATCGTCGGTGAACGGCATCAACAGCTGGATCCCATCCCTGCCGTACATCCCCAGTGGTTAAGCATTCCCGAGCGCGGCCTCTACACCGGTACACTCGCGATCGGTGCCATCGGTTCGGGCAAGACTCGGGGACTGATTCTACCGGCCATGCACCAGCTGTTCGGATACAAGGCTAACGATTCTGCCAAAAAGCTCTCTGGAATCGTTTTGGAGGTCAAAGGCGATCTTTGCCGGCACGTGTCGCGCATCTTGAGAGAGTGCGGTCGAGAGGCGGACTACGTCGATGTCAGCCTCGAATCCCACATCCGTTACAACCCGCTGAATAATGATCTTGATCCTTACGCCCAGGCCTTCAACATCGCCTCGATCATCACGTCCATCTGGGGCAAGGGGAAAGAACCCTTCTGGCAGCAATCCTATACCGATCTAGTTCGATACGTCATCGTGCTCCACAAGGTCAAGTCGGGATACGTGACCCTCGTCGACATCTTTCGCACTGTGATTTCTTCCGGACAATTGGAAAACCTACTAGCGGAAACAAGCTGCTATTTCGGAGAAACCCGCTATGTGGCGATTTCGAAAGAACATTATGAAACCTGCAAGTCCCAGCTGGGGCGGTTTGGATTTTCCGGGGACGCCGGCAGCAATCTGCACGTCGCTAAACATTCAGAGCAGCTGGAAACGTTCTTAACAGAAGAGACGCCCATCAGCGCCGTGGTGTATTCGCCCAAACAGCATGACACCAGTCATCGGCAGCAATTCGAGAGCGTCAACTACTGGTACTGGGAGCACTGGAAGTTCTTCCGCAATGAAGTGAAGACCTCGATCATCCAGGGCATCGCCGTATTCCTTTCCCTGTTCGATGCCGATCCTGATGTACGCCGCGTCTTCTGCCCTCCGAAGGAGTTGTGTGCCGGCAAGTGCGTCGAATCCGATCCAAAGGGCCGGGTTCTGGCGCCGTTCGCTGAGCTAATCGAGGAGGGCAAGATCGTTGGGCTGAACTTTCCTGTGGCCCTCAATCCAGCACTGGCCAAGACCATTGGAACCATGATGAAAATCGACTACCAGCGGGCGGTGCAACTGCGAATACCCAAAATGGAAGCACAGCCCAAGCGAAGTTTTCGTCCTACCGTCTTCATTTGTGATGAATATCAGAACTTCGCCACGGTGGGTGGCGATAACCCGGTTGGCGACGAGCGCTTCTTTTCCATCTCTCGTCAGCCAAAGTGCATTCCCATCGTTGCCACGCAGAGCGTGAGTTCCTTAAAGGAGGCGTTGCCGAATGAAGGTTTCAAAACGCTGATGCAAACCTTTCGGACGAAGATCTTTCTGACGACTTCCGATCCAGACACAGCGCGGTTTGCGTCCGAGATCTGCGGGAAGGTTGATAAGACCAAGATCAGCTACACAGTCGCAGAATCGAGCAACAATGCTCAGGTGGGCTGGCTCAGCGGACGGACGTCATCGAACAAGGGGAGCGTGTCAGCCTCCAAGCACTACCAGAAGTCCAAAGAGCCCCTGTTCGAGGAACGAGCATTCTTGGAGCTCAAAAATGCCCAGGCCATTGCCGTCGTCTTCGATGGAATTCACCCGTTGCCAGCAACCTACTGCTATCTAAAGCCAGATTTCATGCCCTTACAAATGACGTGGTTTGAGCAGGAGAGAATCGACTTCGATCCCGAACGAGTTGAGAGGAAGTGTGCATGAGTTTCGATCTGATCTTGCCGTTTTTCCGCCCGATCGAGCACTTGCTCTTGAGTGACACAGTCAGTGAAATTATGGTTAATCCCGACTCGTCCGTCTGGATCGAAGAGAACGGAGAGATGAGTCACCTGCACAGAATTCGCTTCGAGCAAGGAGCGCTGGATGCAGGGCTCGAAGTGATCGCCAATCGCTTTGGGAAAAAGCTCGATGCCGATAACCCGATCATGAACCTGCGTCTGCCCGATGGTAGCCGCCTGGCCGCCATGATTCCGCCGGTCGTCAACCCTCGTCCCTTGCTGACGATCCGGAAATTCACTTCCCGCAAGCTCAAAATGGATCACCTGATTGCCCAGGAATTCATTTCGAGCGAAGCCGCCGTCAGTCTTCAGAATGCCGTTCAGCGCGGGGACAACATCCTGGTATCCGGCGGAACCGGAACGGGCAAAACCACGCTGCTAAACATTCTAGCCAATTCCATTCCCGACGAAGATCGTATTCTGGTGATTGAGGAGACTGCGGAGCTCGCCATCCGCAAGCCACACGTGATCTCAGCCGAGGCTCAGTTGGATACCCACAAGAGCAGGATAACTTTCGACGATCTCCTCAAAGCCATCCTCCGCCACCGTCCAGACCGCATTATCATCGGCGAGGTGCGAGGAGCGGAAGCCCGCACCCTTGTTGACGCTCTCAATACCGGGCATCGTGGAATGCTGGCTACAATCCACGCCAGCAGTGGGTATGGAGCGTTTCGCCGTCTTGCGAACTTGGCTCTTCGCGGCTCAGCCCACCAGGACCGAACCCAAATTGAGAAAGAAATTCACTCTGGCATAAATCAGGTGGTCCATCTTACCCGCGAATGTGGGCGCCGGCATGTGCAGGAGATTCTTGAATGTCCATCTGGGGAATTGGGCTGGCCTCCATGACCCGTAATACCTAATGCCCGGCAATTTAAAAAGGGTCCGAGTCTACTTGCTTTCAATCATACGAGCTCGTTCCTCGGAGAACACTTCCCGTGCAATCCGCAGGAGATTCCGAACCAGCGGGCTGCGGATCTGCCGACGATACACAATTCCGGTATCCACGGTAGGCATTCCCGGAATCGATTTCGTCACAACCTTCGCTGAACCGAACCGCCCCAAGCTCCCTCTTAGTGCGCCTACCGCTTCGCCCGTCTCCACGAAATCCAACGCTTGCACCGGACTCAGCACGTGAAATACTTTCTTTGGGCGGTAGCCCCAGTCTTGAATTCCAATCAGGATTTTGTCATGGGCTAGATCGGCCTGGTCCGAGAGCAGCACGAGGGGGCGTTGGATCAGCTCCTCCGGGACGACAGTTTTGCGTGAAGCAAGGCCATCATCACGGGAGACGGCCAGTGCAATCGATTCTCGAAGCACACTTAGAATCGCGAGGCCCTGGTATCGTATCGGTAGCTCGACCAGCCCAGCGTGAAGATCACTACGCGTTATGGATTCTGCTTGGTCACGAGCAAAACCGGAAACGTATTGCAACTGAACGTCGCCATGCTTCCTCTCGAAAGCATTCCTTAGCCGGAAAAACAGGTCAAGATGAACAGCCGGAGAAACGCCCAGAAATAACTTCCCGTGCTGACCGACGTTGGCTGCTCGCGCTGCGGAAGCAGCGCGCTCCGCATAGAGGAGAGCCTGTTTTGCGTTCTCTATAAAAGCTCGCCCCGGCTCGGTGATTTCTACTTTCTTGCGAGTGCGCCTGAACAATTCCAGGCCCAGCTCCTGTTCCACGTTGCGGATCTGTTTGCTGAGGGACGGTTGTGCAACACGGACACTTTCCGCCGCCCGGGTAAAATGGAGTTCATGCCCAACGGCGACGATATAGCGCATGGTGCGAAGTTCTATCCCCGGATACATAGAATGCACTCACTACAACTCGACGGTGCGTTTACATAAAGGCCAGTTGTTTTGGACTTTCGAATCATTCTCCCTTCGTTAGCGGGCCACCCGTCATGGGCGCGAAAGCCGTTGGTCTGGGGATTGACGGGAATGCCCTGGGGAGCAAGCTGTCTGGCACTCTTGAGGGAGGAATTCGATGGCATCCGGAACGAGGCCAAGCCGTCGTGGAGAGGGCTTGGGAAGTCCCGGAATGCGATTTCCGTCCGACGTCAAGTAGGAATCCTCCGATACTCTATATGAGGCCACGAATCGTGAAAAGCTCAAGCAAGAAACAGCCTGGGAGATTCCGAAATCTGAACAGGGGATTCGGAAGACAAGTTCGCCCGTGATGGCGATGTTATTTAGCATGACACGGGTAACGAAGATGCTGGCACGATTGCAGAGCGTGCAGCTAGTGGCTTCTGGCCGACGAAAGACTCTGACGATGCGTGCGCAGCAGACCTGACGAACCGGACTGACGTGAACGGAAGCCGAGCCCGGCATTAATGGGCGATCGGAACTCCAAGACGGACGGTGTGGCCTTGCCAATTCTGAAAGGAAGAATTTCGAATTTTGAAAACAAAGGCCAAAATAAATTGAGGTTTTGTCTCCGCTGGTACTCTGCCATATTGAACGGTGCTGAAGGCCGCTGGGGAGGCTTACACGTTTCCGACCGGGTGGCGAGTATGTATCGAGGTCGTGAATTAGTATGACCGGTCAGGCAGGTCAGAATGGTCGCATTACATGTCAGCCCGATGGATCGACATGGGCGACCAATCAGCCCTCCTGTGCTCTGTGCGGCCGAACAAGTGAGTCGTCGAGCAATCCAGCACGCCGAAAGGCTGCTCGTTGATCCGGCAATAGCGGCCAACCTGCTCGAAGAAGCAGCAGCCACGGTGTCCCGGGCCCTGAAGGCGAAGAACACCAATGATCGCCCCGTACGAAATCTCGAATCATATCTTTTTCGCGCATTCCTCCGACGCTTAAATAGAACCAAGAAGCGGCAATCGCTTTTAGCAGAGGCGGTTGAACTCGAGGTCTTTCTTTCGCGCATATCGTGGGATCCCAGGAGAACGCTCGAAATGAAAATCTTCATCGATGAATTCCTGGTGCGGTGTGACCCTGTAATGCGCGACGTGCTCTGTCGGCGCATGCAGGGTCATTCGTGGAAGGAGATCGGCTGGGCGTATCGAATATCGAGCCATGCGGCGGAATCTAAGTTCAGCCAAGCACTTCAGAAGGTCAGGAAAAAGCTTGGTCTGAAATGAGTCGGCGACGTTCGCGGCGAGTTTAACAATGGCAACACGGACCGAAAAACGTCGACTTTTTGAGAGCGAACGGGATCTCCTCGATTTCACCCGTTCCTATCTCTCTGAGGCGTTTCCTAATCCCGAGCGCAAGGGCTGTCCACCAGATGACGCGCTCAGAGTATTGGCAAGTCGACCAACGCAGAGCGATGAATCTATAAGCGATCATTTGACGTGCTGTTCGCCATGTTTCAACGCCTATATGGCTCATCTCGCCCATGAAAGAGTCGAAGTAGTTCAATCGCGGAGAATTCGTCGTGCAACTTGGATCAGGAGGTCTCTAGTCACCGCGGTTGTTACAGGCATTTTGATGCTCGCGATTTACGTGTTCTTCACCAGACCGCACGAAGAGCCCGGTGTCGCACCCCGCACCCCGGCGCCAAGTGGCAAACCTGGAACTCCTGCTCAAGTGCCGGCAACTGCGATGTACGTTCCGGTGCTGGTTGATCTGAGTAACGCATTCCCAGTGCGCGGACTCCACCAGGGTGAAGCCTGTCCTACGCCACAAGTGATTCCCTCAAGTCCGCTCATAGATTTGAGTTTGCAATTGCCACTTGGCAGCGAGGAACGGGGATACTCGGTAAGGCTGACCTCTAACAGACATGTGGTCTGGTCGGGCTCGGCACAAGCACGTCCAGAGAACGGTCAAATGCTTTTACACATGCACGCTGACTTCAGTCATGTTCCCGCTGGGAACTATGATCTGGCGGTTGTTTCAAAGGGGTTCCGTTTCTTTGTACCCGTCATTGTGAAGAGCACCTCCCCTGGAGGCATTCAATAAGGCCATGACAATCAGTCGAGTTACCTTTGGCGTAGTGATCTTCGGTATTCTCTGCGCGACTGCCGGTGCTCAGGAATCGAAGTCAATGCACGAAGCCGATCCTTTGCTGAAGCAGGCCCCTGCGCAGGCCAATCATGAGGACGGAACTCTTCTAGAGCGAGCCCTCTATTTTGCTGATTTGTACAACTGGCCGGCTTCTCGCCCGTACTTCACCAAGGCTCAGCAATTATTCGACGCAGCAGGCGACAAAAGGAATGCGTTATATGCGCACCTTGGGGCGGTCAGAGCCGGAGCAGATCCAGCGCCAATAACGGAGCTGTCGTACAGGCTTGCGCAGGAACTGGCCACGAATTCGATCCTGCAATCCGACAAAGAACTCCGCATGTTTTGCCTCATTGTCAAAGGGGATTTCGACGGAGAAATTGACGTACCGGCAATGCGGCGTGATTGGGCGGAAGTGGCAGCCCTTGCGAGGGATCTGGGGAATGCGAAGTGGCAGTATCGAGCACAAGGGCAATTAGGTTTTGCAGATTTTTATGACGGTGATCTTGCAGCTGCGCAGCGAAGTGTTGGAGCGGCGCTAATTGCAGCATTGAACGCCGGAGATATCGGTGCTCAGATCTTCTATTTATCAGCGACAGCAAATGGCCTCCTGAGCCAGCAGATGAACGATCAAGCGATCCTATACGCCGAACGAGCTATCGGCATCGCCGAGGCAAATCCTGACGCAGGGTACCCAGCGCTCGCGCAGCACGCGAGATTACTGGCTATGGTTCAAGCGGGCCGAATTGAGGGCGCGCAAACGGAGTTGAATAGCCTGCTAGTCAGGGCTGAAGCCCAGAACAACCATTACCAAATTGCCGAGCTTTACTCGACAGCGTCGCTAGTATCCCGAGCCCGGAAGGATCTCCCCGGAGCCATTTCCTATCTCAACGAAGCACTCCGACTCGCCGAGGCTGGATACGGAAGCCTAACTTCCCAGATCCAGAGTGATCTCTCAGATCTGTATAGGCTAAGCGGAAACCTGTCAAAAGCCGAAAAGCTTGCTCGCGACGCTGCTGAGTCGACGCAAGCCGCGGGATACATCGCCAGTGTCCCTACAGCACTCCATCGCTTGGCTGAGGTACAGATTAGCCAGCATAAGTATGCCGAGGCCGACAGTACGTATGAGCGGGCGGCTTTTATTCAGGACATGATGATCGGGAACGCCGACAGCACACTCGGAAAGACTGCTCTCATTAAGGCGGCGAGCGACTTGTACGCAAAGCACTTCGCCTTAGTCGCAGAGCACATCGGTGATACCGAAAAGGCCTTCGCTATAATCGAGCAAGTTCGCGGACGCGTGATGACAGATCTGCTCATGGCTGGAGTCAACACCTCGCCCAAATCTCTCGAAGCCGAAAAGAAAATTGCGCATTTGCGTCTTAAGCTGATCGCCGCACGCTCGGATCGCGAAATTCGAGAGCTCCGCGACGAGATCTTCTTGGCCGAGCAATTCAGATCGATTACTCCTGAAATCAGCATTCTAAAATCAAACGCGCACCGGGCCGTTACTTTGGCAGAACTCCAGGCCAGCCTCTCCCATTCAGAGGCTGTCCTTGAATACGTAATTGATGCTCCCGCGTCGTATTGTGTCGTTATCACTGGCGAAAACGCGCGTATCGTGAAATTGCCCGGAAAGCAGATAATTTCGCCTCTTGTGAGCGCCTACTTGAACGAGGTAAAGGCTAAGCGCTCTGCTCAGGATGAGGCTCGTCGTTTGTATGATGTTCTGCTGGACTCAATCCCCGAAGCGCAGAGCAAAGAACAGCTTGTGATCGTTCGCGACGGACAGCTTCACCTCGTTCCTTTCGATGCGCTGCTAGACCGACACAGCCATTACATTGTTGAATCACGAACGGTCGTTTACTCGCCCTCCGCATCCAGCTTTTTCTTGCTGCGCACGGCAGCTCAGCCTAAAGACTCCGCGCAGACGGTTCTGGCCGTTGGAGGCGTTCCATATGACCGCAGCAATTTGACACCGTCGGCTGTAACTCGTGGCTATAGCGCAACATCCCTGTCAAACCTCCCCAGCTCACGGCAGGAAGCGCTTGCCGCAGCGGCCGCGTTCCCGAACCGGTCGAGGACGTTACTGCTTGGCGACAACGCGACTGAAAGTGCTTTCAAGAAACAGGTCAATCATCGTGTTATTCACTTGGCGGTGCATGCTATTGCGAATGAGACGCGCCCGGATCGCGCTGCTCTGGTCCTGCTCAGCGATCCATTGCACGACGAAGACGGATTCCTGCAAGCCTCTGAGATCGTACAGCTCCCACTCAATGCTGACCTAGTCGTCCTTTCAGCGTGCGACACGGCAGTTGGACCACTCGAAGGACAAGAGGGAGTTTCGACAATTTCCCGGGCTTTCCTCCTGGCAGGGGCTCGAACTGTCGTATCAACGCTATGGTCTGTACAAGATGATACGACTCTGTATTTGATGAAGACCTTCTATGGCGAACTGGCTCGCCACAAGCGAGCGCCAGATGCCCTGGCAGCCGCCAAAAGGACCATGTTGAAGAAGTTTGGCGAAACAAAAGCGGTTCCGTACTACTGGGCAGGGTTTACCGTTGAGGGCGTAGCTGAACCACCAATTAAACACTGAACTCCAATGCTTCAACCCGCAGCTCGCCTCAAACTCATTTCTCGTGTCAAGGCCATCGTGGTCAAGCACCACTTCAATATTGGTAACGTCGATTACGCGGATTGGTCTAGAGCAGTCGACGAGCAGATCCCCACTCTGCTAACGGCAGATGACAACGCTTTCGAGGAAGGCGTTCGCGATCTTCTGTCCCAGCTTAAATCCAGCCATACGAATTTTTTTCTCTCCGATACGAATCCAATTATGCCACAGCATGTCATTGGCGCTACCCTCCGTTCAGTGCCCCGTATCGGTGGTCCACAGTGGATGTTTTTGGACGTATTTGAGGATGGTCCTGCCGCACGCGCGGGCATCAGTCCCGGACACCTCCTTATAACCGTAAACGGGACGCCAACGGCTCCCCCAACCTTTCCGGTATTTCACTTTGGCGAAGAACACCATGTGACTATAGAACTACCCAACCGGCACGAAGCCATGGACCTCCTGCTGACTGTTCCACCAAGGAGAGCAAAACGGCGACGACCGCCGCTCATCGAGCCAAAAAGCGTCAGTCACCGCATGCTACGGAACATTGGAATATTGAAGATTTCTTTCTTTTCTGGGGCGTTTGGAGTCCGCTTCTCAAGACTTCTCGACGTCGCGGTTGCGTCACTCAAGGCACAAGGGTGCGACCGCCTCCTCATCGATTTACGGGGATGTCTCGGCGGAAGTCTCGGCTTTGCCCGCCTTGTGAGCTATCTGTGTCCTGACCGATTTCCTATCGGCTACGATATCACCCGAAAACGGCTGCAACGAGGCTACAACGTCGCGCAATTCCCACGAGTTCCGATGCCCAGTACTAAGCTCGGAGTTCTTTTTTGCCTTGCACGCTTTTCGGTTCGAGATAAATCTTTGGTACTGCTCACACAAGGTTTAGGCAAACAGCCATTCCACGGCCGTGTTGCGGTGCTGGTGAACGAGTGGACGAACAGCGCCGGGGAAATGGCTGCTCAGTTTGCGAAGGACACGAAGCTTGCAACGGTCGTGGGTAAACAGACGAGAGGCAATGTCCTTGGGGCGACGATGTTCAACGTCGGCCACGGTTACCAACTCTACTTGCCGATATTTGGCTGGTACAGTCCCAGTGGAAACTACACAGAAGGTTCGGGTGTACTGCCGGATGTAGAGATCGACATTGATCCACACAGACTGGCTTGCGGAGAGGATGCCCAGGTCAACAAGGCGCTCGAACTACTCGAATAATCGGTAATGGACACTGGTAACCCCCTAAGCGATCACGCAAATTCCTTACTTTGGCCACACGTGACAAACTCCTGTACAGCCTTGGCCGTCAGCAAGTAACCCGGTTTTGCGAGCCGAATTACGCGCCCGTACCGCGTGGCTGCGCATCACAAGAGGGTCCGACTGCCTGTGCAGAATCGCAGCGGACACGGGCTTTGCCGACCAAGCCCACATGACGAGATGGATTCACCGCATTACAGGCGCCCCGCCCGCTGTTTGGGGCCGGAACGTTTCTATGCACCGTAGTTCTTACTGAGAGGTATCACCACGACGGCCGCCAAGTATTGGCTGTTTAGTTGTTCGAACCGGAAGGTTTGTCAACATCCAAAGCGCTTCACACCCGACACGCGATGTGTCCGGTCAAACGCCACCCACACCACCGCAATCACCACGAGGCATAACACGCTGCCTTCTGGTCCGACCGATCCTCCTGTGAGCCATTTCGGTCCATGGAACGACGAACTGAGCAGATGTCCCGGAAAGATCTGTCCGCTATCGGGAACGGAGTAGAAGAAAGTTTCGCCCCAGTCCCATGAAGCGTGGAATCCGACCGCAAACCACAAATCGCCGGTGCGGCGGAGGGTGAGGCAGAGAAAGAGGCCGATCATGACGGCGGCTAAAGCCCCGGTCCAGGCTTCTCCCCGGTTCCTGAGATGTACCACGCCGAAAAGGCAGGAGAGCAACGCAGCCGCCAGCCAAAAACCGATTCCGCGCGCCAATGTGAATTGGGTATAGCCGCGTAGAAGAAACTCCTCAAACAAACCGACCACGATAAAGAATAATCCCCAGAACGCGGCAAACCTGACGATGAACATGCCGTGCAGCACGATGTGGCCGAAGTCGAACGCGTGCAGCCCATGCAAAGCCTCCAACACCAAAGTGATGGCCAGGAATCCCCAGATTGCGCCGACCCAAAAGAGTTTTGAAAATGCCCCGCGCATTGGCAACCCATAAGTACTCCACGGTCGCCGTTCGATGCGTGCCATGACCATCGCAGCAATCACAGCGGCCGAAAGAACGCCGAGTTCCCGAAACATCTGCGACCAAAGCTCGCCGAAGTGCAGCGAGTGCGCCCACCGGCCTCCGGCGGCAACGATCAAAGCGAATAGCGCTACATACAGCGTGAAGCTCCAGCCGGAACGAAATCCGGTGGGACCGAAAAAAATACGGCGGATGAAGGACTCTTCTGTTTCGACAGCGCCGTGCACGACAGGTTCTTTGTCTTTTGACTCAGCCACACGTAGTTCCTGCGAGAAGCTTGACCGCAAGGATCGACGACACGATTAAACACCCGCTCGCCTTTATGAATATCCACACCCACAAACGTTTTGGGCGTCCGCAATTCCTTTCTGGATGTTGCCGCCGTCCTCCCTCGCCCAGTCCGGGTGGATGAATCGCTCCTTATTGGGCGTTCGCTCATCGAAGGACCGGGGCGTATAAATCAAAGACGTAACGATGAGGCGAATGCCCCGGTGGACACGGTCCAACATAGCCAATCTTGTCAAAACCATTTGGGTGTCATTCGCCAAAATTCTGTCCAGCCGTGAAATCAACAGCTTGCACACTTTCCTCAACCCGCCAATTTGCTATGACTGTTCTCCATGTTCCGCTTCTTCCGGCTATGGTTAGGACTACTGGCTCGTTGTTTTCGTTCGCATCGCACACTGCTCTTGGAGAACTTGGCACTCCGGCAGCAACTCACTGTGCTAAAACGCAAGCACCGCAGACCGAAGGTCAGCCCCCTGGATAAACTCTTCTGGGTGCTTGCGCATCGGCTCTGGTCCGCTTGGAAGAGTTCTCTCTTCATCGTCACGCCGGAGACCGTGGTCCGCTGGCACCGTGCCGGTCTCCGCACGTATTGGAGTCTGATCTCCAGGGTGAAAGAGCGAGTCGGAAGGAAGAAGCTATCCCAGGAGTTCCGGGATCTCATCGTCCAAATGGTGGCAGATAATCCGACCTGGGGTGCTCCTCGGATTCACGGCGAGCTCCTCATGCTGGGCTTCGTTGTATCCGAGCGAAGCATCTCCCGTTGGATGAAGCGAGCGCCCAGAGATCCAGGACTTGCCCGGCGCTGGCAGGCCTTTGTTCGCAATCATCGTGACGCTGTCGCCGCCATGGATTTCTTCAGTCCCGACGATCACGTTCAAGCTGCTGTACTGCTTCTTTATTATTAGCCACGATCGGCGGCAGATTCTGCACTTGAACGTCACCCGCCATCCCACCAGCACCTGGATCGCGCAGCAGCTAAGAGAAGCCTTTCCTTACGAATCAGCTCCCCGGTTCCTGATCTTCGATCACGACCAAAAATACGACCTGGAAGTACCCGCTGCCCTTCCCTCACTACAAATCACTGGCGTGCAAACCTCGATCCAAAGCCCCTGGCAAAACGGAGTTGCGGAACGCTGGGTGGGCAGCTGCCGGCGCGATCTGCTCGACCACATCATCGCCCTGAACGAGCGTCATCTCAAGCGTCTTCTCTCCGCGTACACGTCTTATTATCACGATGACCGCACGCATCTTGGCATCCGCAAGGAAACCCCTGGCCGCAGAATCCGTTCTGCGGCCACCGGTCCGGTGATCTGCCATGCGGGTGGTTTGCACCATCGCTACGACCGCGCGGCCTGAGATCCGCCGATTTCCACTGGCTTACACCTCTTGGGAGGAGTGTCAGATAATCGGTCATTAATAACGAGCAGCTGGCTCCGACTCAGCATCTGCGCCCACGGACTCAACCCATCTCGTCTCGGGAAACTCTCTTCAGGACCACCTTCGAGGTGCACTTTGAATTTTGGCGAGCTACAACATCAAATCAGTACAAATCACGCCGTCCTGAAATGGCCCAATGGCAGCGAAGGCAGTGGAGATTCATGAACGCTAGACCTCTGCCCAAACTCTGCCAACCTGCAAACCCGATAGCGCCTAGCTATCAAAACGGGCCGCAAAAATATTGGACACAGTGCTGGCCCGAGCCTAGCTTAAAACACGAACGCGAGCCTAATCTTTAATGGGTGAGAGCCAGGACATGGCCAGATTCCGTTCCCCATCGGCTGACTCGGGGAGCCAGTTGAGCCAATCCAAGCGTGACTGGGCTTTATGCGAAGCGTGCTCTCGCACAAGGCCTCCGCGAGGAGGAGATCCTGCGAAACACTGCCGAGTTCCGAGCACAAGACAAGTACGACCCGCAGAACTACGCTCGCCGGACAGAATAAAGGCGCAAATCGACTTGCAGCGAGAATCAAGAATCCCCATCGAAGTCGATTCACCGTGACTGGAAGGAGATCAAGCCATCGAAGAACCAAAGGAATGTTCCATGAAGCGCGTTCTTTCCATTGACCTTCCGCAAGAGAATTCGGCGCTTCCCGAGCACTCTCCATTAACCGTGCGGGAAGCAGCAAAATATCTTGGTGTCAGCCCGCAAACTGTGTATCTTTGGGTTGAGCGAAAGCAGATCCCCCATCTCCGCGTAATGGGTCGCAACATCCGATTCTTGAAATCGGATCTCGAAACGTTTCGCCTTTCATTTAAACAGGAGATGGAGAATGCCTAGAGCACGCAAGTACGACGGAGTTGTCTATCCGCGGACTGGTACCTCAATCTGGTGGATCCGATATCGGGACCGCAACGGAGCTCCCCGGAGAGAATCAAGCCTGACCGCAGACTGGCAGGAAGCAAACAAGAGGTTAAGAGAAAGACTTCAGTCCAGGGATGACAACCTCCTCGAAATCAGACGTAAGGGCGAGACCCTGACGTACGGGCAATGGGCGGATTTTTTTCTGGACACCTATTCCAAACCACCCATGCGCGCAGCGAAAACACACGAAGCGAACCGGCGTTGCATAACGCACCTCAAAACTGCTCTTGGCATGAGCAAGCTTGGGGATATCACCGCCGATTCGATCGAATCTTATCTCCGTGACCGTCTTTGCCAGCGAGTTCGAGTCAAGGTCAAGATTGGTTATCGGCAATTGGGGCCTATCAAGTCCACTACGGTGCATCAGGAGTTTAGAGTTCTCCGCCGCATGCTCAACGTGGCGGTTCGCAAAAAGCTCCTGCTTGCAAATCCTTGTTCGGGTGTAGAGTTCCCGGTGGCCGTGAAAGGATTGTTCCGACCACATTACGTCACATGGTCGGAGCAGCAACGGATTGAATCGCATGCTTCCGAGTGCTTGCGGAATGCGGTTCGCATCATCACGGAGACCGGGCTGAGGGTCTACAAGGAACTGACTCCTATGAGAAAGGACCAAGTGGATATCCAAAACGCTGTTGTTTGGATACCGGACTCCAAGACTCCGAACGGTGTTGCCGAAGTTCCACTCACACTGCTTGCCATCCAAGCCTTCCGCAGCCAGATGGCGATCGCCGGCGAGGGACCGTTCCTGTTTCCGAGCGATCGGAATAGGAGTGGACACCAAACGACGTTCAAGACTGCTTGGCACAAAACTCTGCGGCGGGCAAAAATTCCCTACTTCCGGATCTACGACCTTCGTTCGACCTATGCCACCAGGCTAAGTGCCGGAGGCGTAGCCGACGAGTGGGTAACGCAGTTGCTTCGTCAGGGCGACGCGCAAGTCTTCAAAAAGTATTCGCAGATGAAGCTGCAGATGAAGCGCGAAGCCCTGGAAAAGCTCAACCGCCGGGCAAACGAAATGGCGCTTGCCAGTCCGGCTCCAGTGTGCACAGTCATGGTGCAGTAACCGCATTCGTGCACAGTTCGTGCACAGTCCGGCCCTGAAAACGAGGTCTGGAGTGGAATATGAATGGAAAGTCTTTTAGAATCAATTGTGCAGTACATGTCGGGGCGTAGCGCAGCCTGGTAGCGCACCTGCCTTGGGCGCAGGGGGTCGTAGGTTCAAATCCTATCGCCCCGACCAAACTTGTGGAAGCAAGCAATTACCACAATCCGATGCTCTTGAACCGTGAAGAATATACCGTCAGGGAAAAGTCGCACTCCGGCACGCCTCCGTCCCCGATGCACGACCGGAAATTGCAATGGGTGTTCCGTGATTGCTTCAACCGTTCGCTCGACCGCCAGCGCGAAGCGCTCCCCAAGTTCCGGGCGTCTGTTTTCATACCATGCCCGCGCCTCTTCCAAGTCTGCGCTCGCCTCTGGTAACCAGACGACCGGCAGCGTCACGGTTTCTTGAACAGACCAGCCCTGACTTGCTCCCAGGGGATGACAGCGGAAGGATTTTGCTGATAATGCTCGATGCGGTAATCAAGCTCTGCGCGTTGCGCATCCGTCAAGGACACTGCATCGGTCTCCAGGCTTTCCCACACCGCATCCAGCAGTTCTGCTTTTTCTACAGCAGACAGGCTGTTTATTTGATTTCGCAAATCGCTCATTGCCTATACCCTAGCGCGGTTTCCCGGCTCTGGCAACTGTGCTTGTCACTAAGGCCTCTTCACTTTAGCTTTGACCATCGGAACGACTTGCTTATCTTAAAGACGAAACCGCTGCGATCTTGCACCTGGCGCAAGTTGAGCATATAGCGATACCCCACATCGAGCGCCG
>Ga0207130_1054_pt2 | contig 38587 bp, 33 predicted proteins | sample Alteio_BWMinHeat_16_FD_153545 | JGI IMG/M metagenome (GOLD analysis project Ga0207130, IMG submission 153545) | Enriched cells from forest soil in Barre Woods Harvard Forest LTER site, Petersham, Massachusetts, United States -... | ecosystem: Environmental > Terrestrial > Soil > Temperate forest >... | reverse complement strand
CAGCACATAAATGTTTTCCTTGGATATAGCCGCCTGGGGGGAAGCGCGCGTTATGAGCGTCAATCAGTTGCGAGAGACGCAGCGCGCAGGCCATGCCAGCAGGCCCACCGCCGACGATGACCACGTCGGCCTCCATCTGCGGACGTTGTATGCCTTCCAGGGGTTTGCGGAAAACGATCATGGCGTGGCTCCTAATTGTTGCGCGTCAAGGCGAAAAGGAACCAATAAGGATAAATGATTGGCTGCTGGTTAGGTTGAGTTTTCAGATGGGCCCATACGACCGGGGTGCCCCACACACGCTCTTTTGCGTGTGTGGGATATTTTCTGGGGTTTCTCTGTGCCTCTGTGTCTCTGTGGTGAACTATCTTAACGTGCTGAGTTATCTTAACCGCGCCGCCGGATGGCCAGCAAAGTCAGGTCGTCCCCACGTGGGCCGGCGTCGGCGAAGGCGCGCAGGTCGTCGAGGCAAGCGGCAATCAGCTCGGCGGGAGACCGCGCAGCCTGCTGGCGTACCAGGCGCGTGACTCGGTCAACGCCGTATTCGTTGTCTGCGCTGCCGGCTTCCGAAAGGCCGTCGGTGTAGAGAAAGAGCGTGTCGCCGGCTTCCAGTTGCAGGCGCGTGGCGGAGAACTCGCCTTCGTGGAACATCCCCAGCGGCAACCCGGTGGATTCAATGCGCAGCACGCCGCCGCGCCCGACGACGATTACCGGCCAGTGGCCGGCGTTATGGATTTCCACCTCCCCGTTGGGTTTAGCTTGCCCACACACCAGCGTGGCGTACTGCCCGGCCAGCACGCTTTCACAGAAGACGCGGTTGGCCTGGGTTACGATTTGGCCGAGCGGCAGGTTCATAGAGGTCAAGCTGCGGAACAAGGCGTGGAGTTGCGTCATCAGCATGCAGGCGGCCACGCCTTTGCCCGAGACGTCGCCCAGCGCGAAGAAGAGCTGCCCATCGGAGGGGATCAAGTCGCAGTAGTCGCCGCTGACGGGGCCGACAGGCGCGTAATGATAGCTGGTCTCCCAGCCACCGGCGCACAGGCCCGCTTGCGGCAACAGATTGCGCTGCACCTCGGAGGCCAGGTCGAGATCGCGCTGCAACGCGGCCAGTTGCGGCTCGGTCAGGTGGTCCAGGCAGTAGCGCACCAGCGGATCGGCCAGCAGGCGGTCCTGCTCGATCGTTTCGTGACACTCTTCACACATGCCGTAGCTGCCTTTGGCCATGCGTTCCAGCGCCGAATCCACTTCGCGCAGCAGACTGCTCAGGCTCCCATTCGGTGGTGCCAGAGCAATCGCCGCTTCCAGGCGGCGCTTGCGCTCCTCCAGTTGACTGTGCAGAAAAGTAATCTCGAGCGTGGCCATGATAACCTCCGCGGCTGTTAAAGGTCGTTGCTATTGGATTCTGACAGCCCAGTTTTCGATGCGTAATTTCTAGGATCATGCGAAGCTCATTTCTTGCAACCGGGGTGCCCCACACACGCGCTTTTTGCGTGTGTGGGATCTTCTCTGTGCCTCTGTGTCTCTGTGGTGAGTTCTTTCCCATATCAGAATCGAATAGCGAAACCGACAGAACCCTGGAAGTTGTGGGTCGTACCAAGACGCACGACGTTAGGCCCTGCTGGTGTTCCTCCTAGTGGCGAGAGGAAGGTGGTGTTCCCGAACGGGATGATGGTATCGCCGAAATCCGCCCGCACCAGCCAGCGCGACGATGGATAATATTCAAAAACGCCGCCCAGGTCGCAGGCGAATTGAGTCTTCTGACTCAGCCGCTCAGCGGCGCTGCCACCGCCGAAGTGGATAACGCCGGGCCGGGCCTTGGCGAACAACCCGAATTGGTCAAACCGTGTGCCGGCCTTCACCCCGAAGAACGCCTCGGTCTCACCGAAATCTCCGGAAGGATTCTCGGGGAAGTGATTGAGCTCAGCCTCGAAGGCAAGATGCTCAAACCGGTTGTAAGTGAACCTGCCACCGATCCCGCCCGCCCCTTCGCCAAGGGTGTCGAGGTGGAGACTGGTGAACTGAAGTCCGGCCTCAAACGGCGGCGTGCCCGTTTGAGCGCGCGCCGCACTGGCAAGACACGCAGTAGCAAGACAAAAGACCAGCCGTATGCAAATCCGGACAAAAGAGAAGCCTCTAGCAGCGAGAATACCTCCCGCGCTGGCCGAAGTCTGTCCCGCATTCGGTGCAGGTGTTGTGGGTTTAAATAGATGCTGTCCTGTGAGCATATGCAATTCCTCCTTGCAGGCGCACCTTATCCGGCGCATCCGTGCGCGGCAATGCACAGGAGGTCATTTGAGATCAAAAAAATCTCAGAAGCTAAGTGACTCGAAAGGCGTTAGTTATTGAACAGAGTCTCTTAGGGGCATTCAGAGCGAAAAGGGTATCAATCTGATATCAAACTGTTGGGTTTTGAGCAATGTCAGGTTACGCTGATTTGTTGTGTGTTTACGCATTCCAGAATGCGGGGGTTCGCGCCCCAGAGATCTTTGAAAATCTATGAAAGCAATAAGTTAGAGTGATTCCACAATTGCTGGATCCGCTACCGTGGAAGAGTGGGCCTTTCAGGCCCACGTTGAGATGCCCCCTAAGTGGGGCTTAAAGCCCCGGTGCCGGGTGGGTACACCAATTCTGGAATTGCTCTAGAAGGCTGGAGCCGAGGTCCACCAGCGCCGAAGTTGGGGAATAAAGCAAACCACACTAGCAGCTAGTATCGGTTATTGAGCCCGCATGTCATTGAATAGTCAAAGACTTAAAGCAGTCGAGACTAGCTGTGCAAGTGGGGTACCTGAAAACAGCTCCAATCCATCAGATGCAGAGAGGACGCCTGTCACTGGCAACTCGAAACTGGAAACTCAAAGCTGCCAGCAGCTAGTATCGGCTATTACGCACGCATGCCATTGAATAGTAATGACTTACGGTAGCCGAGACTTGTTGTGCAAGTGGGGTACCAGATGCAGAGAGGACGCTTGAACCGGGCAACTCGAAACTTGAAACTGGAAACTGCTTCTACGTTTTAGCCTTCTTGACCTCTTCAATCAGCGGGGGAACGATGTCGAACAGATTTCCAACAACGCCGTAGTCCGCAATTTCGAAGATGGGGGCTTCCGCATCCTTATTAATGGCAATGATTGTGCGTGAGCCTTTCATCCCCACAATATGCTGAATGGCGCCGCTGATGCCCAAAGCCAGATAGAGCTTGGGCGCAACCGTCTGGCCGGAGCTGCCAACCTGGCGGTCCATGGGCAGCCAGCCCGAGTCGCAAATTGGACGCGATGCAGCCAGCTCTCCGCCGAGCGCGTCGGCGAGTTGCTTGGCCAGATCAATGTTCTTCTGCTCTTTAATTCCGCGGCCAACGGAGACGATGATTTCAGCCTGTGTGAGGTCCACCGCCTGCTTGGCTTCTTTAAACCACTCGTGGGGCTTGGTGCGGATAGCGCTGGCATCAACTTTGGCGTTCACGGTTTCTACTGGAGCAGGCGCAGAGGCAGGCTCGGCTTTGTCGCCACGAAAAGCCCCATTCTGAAAAGTGGCAAAGTAAGGAGGCTCACCGGCGAAGCTGACATCGGCGGCAAACTTCCCCTGAAACATCTGGCGGATGAACAGCAGGCGGTTGCCATCCTTCTTATATCCGATGCAGTCGGGGATCAGGCTGCGCTGGAGCGAGGCAGCCAGCTTGGGAGCAAAGTCGCGCACCTGGTAGGTGTGCGGCATCAGCACGAGGTGCGGCTTTTTCTCGCCGATGAACTGCTTAAGCGCGGCGGCAAAGCCGTCGGGGGTGTAGTTGGCCAGCGCGGATGATTCAATGGCATAGACCTTGGCGACTTTTTTCCCGGCCAGCTCCGAGGCAACAGCGTTAATGCCGCTGCCAACAACCGCGGCCTCGACCTGCCAGCCTAGTTCGCCGGCGATGACTTGCGCGCCGGCAATCGTCTCCCAGGAGACGCGATTCAGTTTTCCCTCATGCTGCTCAGCTACAACCAGAATGGTTTCAGGCATCGTCTTTGGTGTGCGCTCTCCGATTCAGTGTGAGACCCACGGCAATCAAAACCAGGCCCACGACGGTTTGAATCAGCCCCCACTTCACGAAGAAAAGGGCGCCATCAACAACATCGCGGCCGACAAACAATCCAATAAATAAATCAAACAGGAGAAAGATCGCGCCGATGGTCATCAGCACCGCTCCCCAATCGTTTTTCGAGGTCTCTTCTTCCTGGAACGCCTGGCGTTCGTGCACATCCATTTCTTGATACGTGTGGCTGCTCAGTGCCATATAAGTCCTCGTACTTTCCAGAGGCGCAGCATGCTGCGTCTCTACCAACCATCCGCTTCTCCAAGGACTCTCCACTCGCGCACAGGCCGATTACAGAGAACAACAAAGTTCTACAAAACCCGCACCTCGTTCCGTAAACGGTCAACCAGCTTTTTGGCAACTTCTGCCGGAGCGCCCTCGAGCATTTCAGTTTTCTTGCTCTTCTGCGGAATGTACAGCTTTTCGATCTTAATCTGGTTGCCTCCCAAAGCGGATTGTATCTCCGAAAAAGCCATTTTCCGCAAAGGTTTATTCTTAGCTTGTTTGATGCCAATTAACGTCGCGTAGCGCAGTTTATTGATGCCCGATTGTATGGTCAGAACTGCCGGCAAGGGGATATCCACGTATTGGAAGTACCCGGCCTCAAGCTCACGTTTTACGCGGATGCCGCCATCCTGCTTTTCGATCTGCATAATAATGGTGGCGTGCGGCCATCCCAGCAGTTCAGCCAGGATCACGCCGGTCTGGGCGTATCCATAATCATCGGATTGCAGGCCGGTAAAGATGAGATCGAATTGCTCATCTTTGATGGCAGCGGCAAAGGCGCGAGCGATGTTGATGGCATCGAGCCCGACGAAGGCCTGGTCTTCGAGGTGGATGGCGCGATCAGCTCCCTTGGCCAGCGCCTCACGCAGAACCTGCTGCGCCCGCGCCGGCCCGGCGGTGATGACCACAACTTCTCCGCCATGCTTCTCTTTCTGGCGCAGGGCCTCTTCCAGGGCGTAAGCGTCAGGCTCGTTGACTTCGTAAGAAACGTCTTCGCGAATCCAGGCGCCGCTTTCGTTGAGCTTGAGGGGCGCATCTTTCTGGGGAACTTGCTTGAGACAGACAAGAATTTTCATGAGCGAAATCTCAGTTTGTGCTGCCTTGTACGGCCGCTTCAGCTATATCAGGCAAACAGAGAGTATAAATCAACCGCAGAGGACGCGGAGGAGCGCAGAGACAATGGCGGGATTCGGTACTTGTGCTGAAACCAAGCATGATCGCTCCCGATCCAGTTGTCCTACACCGGATCTCCGAGCGCTGCCGTCACCAATTCTGTATCCAGGTACTCGGTTATCGCTTTCACCTTGCATTCAGCGATACGGAAAATGTAGCAATAGGCATTGTTATACGGTTTTCCCGCCTTGGTGGTGACTTGACCACGGAACTCAACCACCACGTGGTCGTCTTCAGCGATGAAGCGGTGCGCAGTCGCGGTGTATTGGTTGGCAAACTGGGCGCGCAGTGGTGCCAGTAGTTCGTTGAGGACAGCCTGCTTGCCGTTATACGTCCGGGACCATTTGGTCGTGCCGGTAATGGTCCAGCATACGTCGTCGGCGAGGCTATCGATGAAGGGCCTGGAATTGCCTTGCGCCAGCTCAGAATAGATGTGTTGCAGAAGCTTTTTATTTTCGGAAGCGCTCACGATGCCTAATCCAAAAACGCTACCGACTGCACCCCGGTAATTTCGAAGCGTTTGCGGCAGCGCATGTTCTTGCACATGGTCATATCGTCGCGGCGCACCATGTAAGTGCGGGCCTTGGCGAATTTGGCGCGGTCGCGCTCGTCGGCCCGGGGCGGTAGCTGGCGCTTCTTGGTGCGTACCAGCCAGTTGATTTCATATTCGGCCGACTGCTTGCAATGCGGACAATTCAAGCTCGCCGGCTTCTTCTCTTCCCGTTCGTCGTAAAATTCGCGTTCGTCCATTAGCAAAATTATTGCATAATCAAAGCATAAGCAGCGCACCATGCCTCAAAAGAAGAAACATAAGCGTTTTAGCGCCGTGAAGGCCGTGAAAGAGCTGGCCCGCGAGCGCGTCGGCCAACCTCCGCCTGTGCGGAAGGAAGAAAGCACAAATAAGCCGAGGAAAGAAAAACACAAGCCGACCCTGGGCAAGCTGCTGCAAGAAAGTGAATGACAGGCCCCTCATGATGCAGCCGGTTCCGCACCAACAATATCGCCGCGGTGAATTCACCATCAGCACTGATCCCGCAAAGCTCGATGTGCCAGCGGTGCACGCCTTCCTGACGCACTCCTACTGGGCGGAGGGCATTCCATTGCCTGTGGTGGAGCGCTCGATCCTGAACTCGCTTTGTTTTGGATTGTATGAAGGCCAAGATCAGATCGGCTTCGCGCGGGTCGTCTCAGACCTGGCGACCTATGCTTATCTCGCGGATGTGTATGTTTTAGAAAAATATCGCGGACGCGGGCTGGCCAAGTGGCTGATGGAGTGCATTCAGCAACATCCCGAGCTGCAAGACCTGCGGCGCTGGGGCCTGGTCACACGCGATGCCCACGGTTTGTATGAGCAATTTGGATTTACGCGTCCGGCAAAACCGGAAGGGTATATGGAAAAGGTGGTGCCGGATATTTATAAGCGGTCCTCAGTCGGCAGTCCGCAGTCCTCAGGTAAGACCAGAGCGTAGCGAAACAGACATAACGGCAATCATGAGCGCGGCGACGTCGAGACTGACCGAATCGGCTGAAGCGTGCCAACAGAGCCAAATTATTTGCCTACCTCGACAGCGGCGGCCGATAGCGAAACGTCTGCGTACTGCTTCTACTGGGCAGGTAATTGTTATCTCCCAAATAAACCGCTTTGATCCGGCGGAACCCACCTTTAAGCTGGTTCGTGGTCAGAATGGCCTGACCCGAAGACACACTGGCATTGCCGATCACAGTATCTCCGTCTACGAAATCAACTGAGCCGGTAAGTGCCGGTCCAACGCCCTGAACAGTAGCTGTGAACTTCAAAGTGGCACGTAGACGCGAAGGCAGCACTGGAGAAATTTGCAGACTGGTGGTGCTGGATGTGCTCGCGCCCGTTGGAGAATAGCAGGCATTCCGAAGATTGGACCACTCTCTCTGCACAGTGTAGGTGGAAAGAGTTGCGTGCTGGTGGTTGCAAAGATCGCCGATTTCCGCGTTGCTGGTGGCGTCATACCAGGCGAGTGGCTTATCAAAGACTGTTGCTATCCCAACTTCCGCATCTGTAATGCTCTCGACCATTTCATGTGACGAGACCGAGGTCAGGTTATCGAACACGGTGGGGCCGCTTCCACAGCCTCCGCTGCATCCGGGTGCGGAAAGATCGGGCATGACCCCATAAGGAATCGAGAGGGAGTTGTTTACATAAGTACCGTGATAAGCGCAAAATCGCACGCAACTGGTAACTCCCTGCAAAGTGATGGTGTAACCCAATGGAAAGTAAACCATGTAAAGAGTATTCACATTGCCTGAGCCATCTGTTGCGGGAGCGGGCAGGTGACCCGCGTTAATTTGTGCCTGAAGTTCAGCCTGGATTTGAGTATCATCAATCGTCGTTGCATTGGTGGATGGAGCAATCGTGTAAGGACCTATCACAGTTCCGCGGCGGATGGCCTGATTGCTGCCCGGTTGTCCATTGGCAAAACCGTTCAATCCTACGGTGTCGTACTCGTTGAGCATATCCAAATAGGGGCTGTTGGTAACAGCAGTATAAAAACCTCCTATCTTGCTTTGTGTGGTTGCATCTACATTTGCCGTCCAGAACACGACAGCTATCTGAACATTAGAGATCACTCTGCCGCCGTAATAGTTCAGGTGCGGACCCGACAAGTTAATGATTGTGCTCGACCGTGGTGTCTGTGGCGGCCCCACGGGGACGATCCGTTGTTGAGCGGGTGCGGCGGGAGAAAGCACAAACAGGGCAAAAGCCAGAACAGCAGCTTTAGTGGCCACGCGCAGGAAGTGGCACACCAAGATCGGACAAACGAAATTTTTGCGCACGCGGGCCTTTTTCAAGCAGGCATTACCGGCCGAGAATGAAAGTTGAAAATCGAGGGAGGAAGCAATTATATCCCGGTTTCTGAAAAGCGAAACAGAAAGCTCTTGCGCGGTATGGCGTGAGATGGGAGAATCAATAATTGCTCTGACAGCAAGGTAGTGCACTGTAGATTTCTTTGCGTCTGCGGAAGCTGTAGGGCATCTAAAGAAGTGGAGTCACAAGCTAGGCTAACGGCTTCAACAACCCCGTAGGTCGGGGCCTTAGAGATAAGGTCAGTGGATCTACTGGAGCCGATAGGTGCTTTCAACATCCCCGTTCCGGGCCGTAGTTAGGGCGCCGGGACTGAAGGCGGAAAAAATGGCTACGGCAACATCAGCAGTAACGTGCTCGCTTGAAAACTATCTCGTGCAACCTGACCATACCATGGATCCGCGTATTGCCGCGGCCAGGGCTGAGTTAGGGCGCAACCTCGTAATTTTAGGTCACCACTATCAGCGCGATGAGGTCATACGCTTCGCCGATTTTCGCGGAGACTCTTATCGGCTTTCAAAAATTGCTTCCGAAGCCGAAGGCCGCTATATCGTTTTCTGCGGAGTGCATTTTATGGCGGAGAGCGCCGATGTGCTCAGCCGTTCTTCGCAAAAAGTCATTTTGCCGGATTTAAATGCCGGCTGCTCCATGGCTGATATGGCCGAGATTGGGCAGGTGGAAGACTGCTGGGAGCAACTCGTGAACATGGGACTGACCGACGACGACGGCCAGGGTGTTACTCCCATCACCTACATGAACTCTACTGCCGCCATCAAATCATTTTGCGGCCAGCGTGGAGGCATGGTTTGCACCTCTTCTAACGCTGCCGGGGCATTCCACTGGGGCTTCGCCAAAAATCCCAAAGTCCTTTTTCTCCCCGACCAGCACCTGGGACGCAACACCGCCTATGCCATGGGCATTCCGCGTGAAGATATGGCAGTTTGGGACCCTTACCAACTCATGGGCGGACAGACGCCTGACCGCCTCCGCCATGCGCGTGTGATCTTATGGAAAGGGCATTGCTCGGTGCATCAGCGCTTTCTGCCGGAGCATGTAGATAAAATCCGTGAGCAGTATCCGGAAATTCATGTCATCGCCCATCCTGAGTGCCGCTGGGAAGTTTGCCAGAAGGCTGACTCGCTCGGTTCTACCGACAAGATCATCAAAACCGTCGCCCAGGCGCCCGCCGGAAGCAAGTTTGCCGTGGGCACTGAAATTCATCTGATAAACCGGCTGGCGAAAGAGAATCCGGATAAAATGGTAGTTACGCTCGACAACTCTGGATGCCTGTGCACCACCATGTTCCGCATCTCGCCGCAGCATTTGTGCTGGGCCCTGGAAAATCTGGTGGAGGGCAACGTGGTGAACCAGATTAAGGTCAACGACACTGACAAACATTGGGCGCGCGTCGCGCTCGACCGGATGCTGGAGATTCAATAAGAATTTTTGGAGACGCAGCGAGCTTGAGACGTAGCAAGCTAAGTCTTTACGGATAAGAATTTAAGATATTCACAATATGGCCGAACGAACTTTTACTTTAGAAGAAGCGCAGACCCTGGTGCCCATTCTGGAATCGCTTTTGCGATCAGCCATGGAGGGCAAGAAGTTAATCGAAGAGGTCGAGGCTGAGCTGCAGGCGGCCAACAACCGTATTTTCCTCAATGGTGGGACCCTGGTAGATGTGGTTCACCTGGCCCACCGCAAAGCCGAGCGCGATAAAGCCACCCAGACCATCAAAGACTCACTCGCCGAAATTGATTCTACTGGTGTTCAGGTGAAAGACCTGGATATTGGATTGCTCGATTTCCCCTGCCTGGTCGAAGACCAAATCATTCTTCTTTGCTGGAAGGTGGGTGAGCAGAAAATTACACATTGGCACGGCGTCAGCGAGGGTTTTCGCGGAAGAAAACCGATTGATGAACGCATTGTGAAGGCGAAGAAGCAGGACAAGCCAAATTAGGCTTTTATTTTTCCGTGGCCGCCGCGGCAAGATGCGCCCGCACAACTTTGTTGCGCCCGGCCTCTTTGGCCGCGTAGAGGGCGGCATCGGCGGCTTTAAACAATTCATCGCGGTTGGTCCCGTGCTCGGGAAAATCGGCCACGCCAATACTGATGGTCAATGGCCGATTCAAACCAGGGAAGTGGAAATTCTCTACGAAACCGCGCAATTTCTCGGCGGCTTTCATGGCCTTTTCTCCTACGGTTTCCGGTAAAAGCACAGCGAACTCTTCGCCGCCGTAGCGGCATAAAACGTCTGCCTTGCGAATATGCTTGCTGAAAAGAGCTGAGATGTGGCGCAGCACCTCATCCCCGAGAATGTGGCCGAACTCGTCGTTCAGGTTCTTGAAATAGTCAATGTCAATCATCAGCACGGCCATGCCGTGCTCATAGCGCGAGAGACGGTCAATCTCAGCGATCATTCTTTTTTCCAGGTGGCGGCGGTTGTAGATGCCGGTTAAACCGTCGGTGTCGGCCATCTCCTCGGCTTTCTTGAATGACAGTGCGTTGTGAATGGCGTCGGCGCAGATATCGGCGACGGCTTCGAGGGCTTGAATGTCCTCATCGCGGAAGGAATCGGGCGCGGCATTTTCCAGGGCAAGCACACCTATTTTTTGACCCAACGAAACCAGCGGGATGCAGATTTCAGCCTGGGTTTCCTGGAACGCGGCAACGTATCCGGCATGGGATTTTGCCCGGTTGGGCACCACGATCGTATGGCCCTCTGCCAGTGCGTGTCCGCTGATGCCGGAATTTTGCGGCAGCTCGAATCCCAAGGTAACCAGTTCCTTGAGTTTCCCTTTATGGGCACGCAAGACCAGCTTCTTGCGCTCCACGGTAAGCACGATGGCGTGGTCCACTGGGAAATATTGCAATATCAAATTACAGATTGCCGGGAACAGCTCTTCCGGCTTCAACAGGGCGCGGGTTTCCTTGGCAACAGCGTTGATGGCTTCGAGCTGCTGCGTGCGGCGCTGTTCGCGCGAGTAAAGCTGCGCATTCTGAATGGCAATGGAAGCCTGCGTGGAAAAGAGCGTAAGCAGATCAATGGTTTCGCGGTCGAAACCATCGATTACATCTTTTTGGATGTCGAGCACCCCGACCACCTCGTCGCGCACCAGTAGAGGAATGGCCACCTCGCAGCGCGTGCCATTTGTGACCTTTAAGTAGCGCCGGTCTTTGCTTACATCGGGCGAGTAAATAGGCCGCTTGACCTTGGCGGCGGTGCCGGTGAGTCCCTTTCCCAGTGGGATGCGCAGGTCCCGCGGGGCCTGGATGCATCCGAAATGGCTCTTTACGTGGAGCTCCTTAGTCTTTTTATCCAGCAGCAAAATGGTCCCGTTATCCAGATTAAAGTAGTCACGCACGGTATCGAGGATGCGTTCCAGCACCTCATCCAGATCGAAGGTGGAGAGAACGATCTGACTGGCATCATATAAAATTGCAATTTTCTGCATACCGTGAACTGGGGAAAGAGTTCCAGAATTGTACAGCGAAAAGAGGCGCAAAGGCTGTTAATTTGTTAGTTACTTGCGGTCAAACCAGCAAAGCAGGCCATAAATTAAGGCGGAAATCAGGCCGTAGACCAACAGGCCAAGGTCCTCGTGGAAGATCTGGTGCCGGGCCACGGCCGGCAGATGCGGACGGATAACCCAGTAGATGGCAGCTCCCGCCAGCACGGCCGCCAGGGCTTTTACGAATCGGCGCAGCATGATTCCCACTTATTCCTGAGCATAGTTTAAGGGTTTCACCGTCCTCAAGGATACGCACAGAATCGCGATTAAGAAGTCTGCTTCAATCCCTGGCAAAAATTGTGAAACTCAACTCGAATTCTGAGAACTGAGAACTGAGAACCGAGAACTTCTATAATCCATCTCAGACCTGAGACGGGATAACAAGTGCCAGACCTGACCACGCCGGTGCAATATTTGAAAGGAGTCGGCCCGCGCATTGCCGACCTGCTGGCTACCAAGGGCATTCATGTCGTCGAAGACCTGCTCTACTACCTGCCTTTTCGTTATGAAGACCGCCTGAATCCGCGAGGGATTGCGGAACTGCGCGAAGGCGAAATGGCCAGCGTGATTGCCGAAGTGCGCAACTCAGGCCTGTTCCGCACCAAGCGCATGCCCATCTTTCAGATGACGGCTGCCCAGGGCCGGGCGGGCCTTACCTGCATCTGGTTTAACGGGACATATCTTAAAGACAGGTTCAAGCCGGGGCAAACCGTCGCCCTCTACGGCAGGGTGGAACGCAGCACGTTTGGCCGCGGTGGATTGCAAATCATCCAACCGCAGTTTGAGGTGTTGGCCGATCCTGATGATGATGCGGAAGCGCAGGCTGCCAACTCACTTGAGATCGGGCGCATTGTTCCCATTTATGAATCGGCGGCGGACCGGCGGCTGACGTCGAAATGGTTTCGGCGCATCGTTCGTGGCGCGCTGGAGCAGGTTGTGCCCGACGGCTCCGGCGAAAACAGTTTGCCTGAAACCCTGCCGCCGGCGATACGCTCGCGTATGGCGCTGCTGTCGCGGACCGAGGCCTTGTGGCGCGTCCATTGGCCGGAGCCGGAGGCTGATTTTTCTGCGTTGCAGGCAGCGCGTACGCCTGCCCACCGCCGCATGATCTTCGAGGAATTATTTTTTCTCGAACTGGGATTGGAGCTGAAGCGCAAGACCATGCGCGCCCAGCCGGGGATCGCCTTTGAAGTTACCGAGAACGTGCGCGCAGCATTGAAGAAAATTCTGCCCTTTCATCCCACCGACGCGCAGAAGAAAGTGCTCAAAGAAATCGCGGAGAACATGCAGCAGCCCATTCCCATGCGGCGGCTACTGCAAGGTGACGTTGGCTCGGGCAAGACCATCATCGCTTTGCAGGCGGCGATCATCGCGATTGAAAACGGATATCAGGTGGCGCTGATGGCGCCAACCGAAATTCTGGCCACACAACATTATTTAAGTGCGCGACGCATTCTGGAACCGGCCGGATATCGCATTGTCTTGCTAACCGGGTCGCTGGAGGAAGAGCGCAAGCGCGATACTCGCCGCCATATTGCGCGCGGTGATGTTCAGCTTGTGATCGGAACCCATGCGCTGATTGAAGAGAAAGTCGAATTTGCCAAATTAGGACTGGTAATTGTGGATGAGCAACACCGCTTCGGTGTATTGCAGCGTTTCAAGTTAATGAAAAAAGTGCCGGAAAACGCCGCCGAAAGAAACGACGCTGAACCCGATACGCTGGTCATGACGGCAACGCCGATTCCACGTACATTAGCGCTCACACTTTACGGCGACCTGGACATCAGCATTCTCGACGAGCTTCCACCGGGACGCTCGGCTATTGTGACTCGGCGTGTCTCCGACGAGCGTTCAACGGAGGTGTGGGCTTTTCTGCGCAAGCAGGTTGCCGCCGGACGCCAGGCATATGTTGTTTACCCGGTGATTGACGAGAGCGAAACCCTCGACGTCAAAGCCGCAACCAAAATGTATAACGAGCTGAGCAAACGCATTCTTCCCGATCTGCGCGTCGGCTTACTGCATGGGCGGCTCGATGCCGACGAAAAAGACGCCGTCATGCGCCGCTTTCAGCGCGGGGATCTCGATGTGTTGGTAGCGACCACGGTGATTGAGGTCGGCGTGGATGTTCCTAACGCTAACCTCATGATTGTCGAACACGCCGAGCGCTTCGGCCTGTCGCAACTTCACCAGTTGCGTGGACGCATCGGCCGCGGCCCGGCCAAGTCTTTCTGTGTGCTCATGACTGGCGGAAAAGTTTCTGAGGAAGGCGAGCAGCGCCTCGATGCCATGGTGCGCACCACCAACGGCTTCGAGATTGCCGAACTCGATTTGCAACTGCGCGGTCCGGGCGAGTTCTTCGGTACGCGCCAGGCGGGAATGCCCAGCTTCCGTGTGGCCAACCTGCTGCGCGATCGCGATATCCTGGAGCAGGCCAAGAGCGAAGCCGCCCTGGTGGCCTCCGCCCCCAATGCGGAAATTACCGCCGAAGAGCTTTCCCGTACACTGCATTACTTGCGCAGCCATTGGCAGAGGCGGTATGGATTGATTGAGGCGGGATAAGAAAAGTTTCGATTTGGAAGGAATCTTGTAAGACATATCCCGAACATGCACGTGAATGCGTGAGATGATTGAAGCCAAGCAGGAGCAGCGCCGTGAAGACGGTTTACGTAGCACTATTGGACGAGGGAACCGATTGTTGGCGTCCGGTTCAGGCTGAACATATGAGCGGCGACGTTTACAGGCTGTGCGGCCCTAAGCATGAAGACGAAGCATGGGAATTTCAGCCTGGCGAGCTAGTACGCTGCAAACCTCGTAGATTCTCTGGCGGAGCGGAAGAAATGGCTGCTTTCGAAAAAGTTTCACTTTGACCTACGCCGACTCGCTCGAAATCGCGCTTAACTGTTCGAGCTTGAGGGTTGTTTCACACTTGAAACCTGCAACTCGAAATTGGAAACTATGAACGTGGCTACCACAAGCAAATCCGACCTTTACCGCCTGCTTCCTTCACTAGACGACGTTCTGCAAGAGCTGGCCGAAGCTATCCGCACCGAGGGCCACGTTGCCGTCGCCGATGCTGCACGCAACGTTCTCGCCAGACTGCGTACTGAAATATCTTCTGGTCATCTGGATAGCAAGAGTGTTGAAGTGGCAGTGCAGGGAATTGTGCATGCGGTCGAGCGCGAGCTGCGGCAGGCACTGCAGCCTTCCTTGCGTTCGGTCATTAATGCTACTGGGGTCATCCTGCACACGAATCTTGGACGCGCACCCCTGGGCGAAGCGATACTACGGCGAATACAGGAAATCGCTGCCGGCTACTCCAATCTCGAGTTCGATATTGAAGGCGGCGAGCGCGGAAAACGCGATTCGCATACCGATAAATTATTTGCCAAGCTTTTTGCCCAGCAGTTGGGCGAGGCTGCCGGCGGTCTTTCAACTGTGGTGGTCAACAATAATGCGGCAGCAGTCCTGCTGGTTCTCAACACGCTGGGAGAAGGCGGCGAAGCGGTTGTATCGCGCGGGGAGTTGGTCGAAATCGGTGGCAGCTTCCGCATTCCCGACGTCATGGCCAAGGCCGGCGCAGCTCTGCGCGAGGTGGGCACTACCAACCGCACGCGCATCGCTGATTACGAACGCGCCATTACTGAGAAGACGCGGATGCTATTGCGCGTGCATCGCTCAAACTTTGCCATGGTCGGATTTACCGAACAGCCGACATTGACGGAGCTGGTTGCTCTGGGCCGCAAGCATAAGATTCCCGTTGTAGAAGATTTGGGCAGCGGGGCGCTGTTCGATCTGGGCAGTATAGGCGTGAGTGGAGAGCCGGGCGTCGCCGACAGCTTGCGTGCGGGAGTGGACGTCGTTACCTACAGCGGTGACAAACTCCTGGGCGGACCCCAGGCAGGAATTCTGAGCGGAAGAAAAGAGCTGATTGCGCGTGTCAGGCAGAACCCGCTCTTCCGCGCGTTGCGTGTAGACAAGCTTACGTATGCTGCGCTCGAAGCCACACTGCTGGCTTACATACGTAACGACAGCTCAGCTATTCCTGCGTTGCGTATGATGCATCTTTCTGCTGATGCAATTCGTGAGCGTGTTGCTACGGTCCAAAAAACTCTTTCTTCGGCTTCCAGCTTGAAAATCGAGGTCATCACCGGAGAGTCAGTGATCGGTGGCGGGGCTGCTCCCCAGGCAACTTTGCCAACCTGGCTGCTCGCGCTGGACTCTCAAAAATTAAGCGCCGATGCCTTGGCGGAACGACTGCGCGCTGCGCAACCCCTGCCCATTATCGGGCGGGTAGAAGAGGGAAGGGTGCTGCTCGACCTGCGCACGGTTTTTCCGGAACAGGATGCAGTGATCGTGAAAGCGTTGTTGCAGATTGATTCCGCAAAGTGAATGTTGAGCAGCAATGACGCTCTATACCATCGGCCACTCCACACGTCCTCTCGATGAATTTCTTAAAATCCTCCACGCCCATTCCATCAAGGTTCTGATTGATATTCGCGCCTTTCCCATGTCGCGCCGGATGCCCTACTTCAACCGCGAGTCGCTCGAAAAATCTTTGCCAGAAAAAGGCATTCAGTATGTCTGGATGAAAGAATTGGGAGGTCGCCGCAAGAAGCTGCGCGACGATTCGCCCAACATTGGATTGCGCAATGATTCTTTTCGCAACTATGCCGATTACATGCTCACGCCGGCGTTCCAGCAGGCGGCGCAGCGCGTCTCTGAGTTTGCCGAGAGCGCTCCAACTGCCATCATGTGTGCCGAGAAGGTGTTCTTTCACTGCCACCGCATGCTGGTTTCCGATTATTTTGCTCTGCGCGGAAATGATGTACTACACATTCAGGATGCCTCGCCACCGCGTCCGCACGTGATTACCAAAGAAGCGAAGCTGGTCGAGGGGCAAGTAATTTACAGCGAGGGTATGCTGTTCTGATGCAACCCTCATATAGAATCATGAACTATGTTCACGGTTGAGCTGCAACGGGTGTGCAAGAGCTACAACCAGGTTGTTGCTGTGGATGAACTTTCCTTCAGCATTGCGCCCGGCACAATCTTTGGACTCCTCGGGCCAAATGGCGCGGGCAAGACCAGCACCATCCGCATGATGATCGGCATCACCCTGCCGGATGCGGGCGCGGTGCGGTTGTTCGGCGAACTGTTTTGCCGAAAGCACCTGCAGCGCGTAGGTTATCTGCCCGAAGAGCGCGGCTTATATAAGAAGATGAAGGTGCTCGAGCACCTTGTCTTGCTGGGAAGGCTGCATGGGCTCAGTGCTGCTGAGTCTTCCCGGCGTGCGCATCACTGGTGTGAGCGCCTGGAGATCGCGGAAAAATTACAGAAGAAAGTGGAAGAGCTTTCCAAGGGCATGCAGCAGAAGATCCAATTCATTGCCGCGCTGCTGCACGATCCTGATTTCATCATCATGGATGAGCCCTTCGGCGGCCTCGATCCGGTGAATACGGTGTTGTTGAAAGACGTCTTGCTGGAGATGAAGCACGCCGGCAAAACCATTTTGTTTTCCACGCACCAGATGGAACAAGTGGAGCGATTGTGCGATGCCATCACCCTGATTAATGGCGGCAAGGCCGTGCTGCAAGGCGATCTCAAGAAGATCAAATCGAGCTACGGCCGCAACAACGTGCAGATTCAGTATGAAGGCAATGGCGATTTCCTGCAGCACTCTGCGCTGGTAGAGGCCTATAACAATTTCGGGAATTATGTGGAGGTCCGCCTCGCGCCCGGCGCCGATGCCCAGGAGTTGCTGCGCTCTGTGGCGGCGCATTCCCGGGTGAGCCGATTTGAATTGGTCGAGCCTTCGCTGGAAGAGATCTTTATTGATGTAGTGGGGAAGAGCAATGCCTGAAACCCTGCGCAACATCGCACTCATTGTTCGCCGTGAGTACCTGCAACGCCTGCGCACCAAGGCCTTCTGGGTCATGACGTTTCTCATTCCCGCCATGATGGCCGGGTTCACGCTGCTGCCCACCAAGTTGATGACCATGAAGGTCGGCGGCATGAAGCGGATCACGGTTGTCTCCGACGATCCACAATTGGCCAAGGGATTCGAGGAGCAGTTCACACGGAAGGGTAGCGGTAACAGCGAGCAATATTTGATAGAGACCGATTCCAGTGCGACCGATGCCGAACAACAACGGTTAAAAAAAGAAGTTGCCAGCAAGAAACTTGATGGCTTCCTATGGCTTACAAAAGATGCGGTGGCCGGCGCCAAAGTTAATTTCTACACTCAATCGGTGGCTGATTTTGAAGTCCAGGAGCGCCTGAGCCGGGCGCTGTTCCGCACCGTCGTACGCCAGCGCATTCTGGACAGCGGCGTAAGCCACGTTGACCTGGATAGCGTTCTGAAGCAGGTGCAAGTGGATGCAGTTCCGGTCGAGGCGGGCAAATCCACGGGCATCGTGCTCTTTTTAACCACCCTGCTGCTGGTTATGGTCCTTTATATGACGGTCATCGTGCACGGGGTTGCGGTGATGCGCTCGGTGCTGGAAGAAAAGACCTCGCGTGTCATGGAAGTGATGCTGGCCACGGTCACACCCAAAGAGCTGATGGCCGGCAAGATGATCGGCGTGGGGGCGGTGGGGTTGACCCAAATCGCAGTCTGGGCGATTGCCGCCGCTGTCTTCGGCGGTATCGGCATGGTTGCATTCAATCTTGCGGAGGGAAGTGTACATCTTTCACCGGTCAAGGGCATTTACTTCACTATTTTCTACGTGCTCGGGTTCATGCTATACAGCTCAATCTCGGCCGCCGTCGGGGCCATGGTGAACTCTGAAGAAGAGGCGCAGCAGCTCAGCTTTGTGGTGGTGATGCCCATCGTCATGGCTGTCATGTTCATGATGTTCATCTTTCGGGCGCCTAGCGCGCCGCTTTCGGTAGCGCTTTCACTGGTGCCATTTTTTGCTCCCATCCTCATGTTTCTGCGGATCATGGTCGAGCAGCCGCCTTTCTGGCAGATTGCGCTTTGCCTTGCCTTGATGATCGCCACAATCTACGTGACCCTGAGCATATGCGCGCGCATTTACCGGGTCGGTATTCTCATGTACGGCAAGCGGCCGACGCTGCGCGAGATCATAAAGTGGGTGAAGTACGCCTGAAGATGGCGGCGTGTGTGTGATGACCAAAGCTGCCAGCTCGCAGCTACGCCTGATAATCTTGGTTGAGAACATCTAACGTGGCCACCCAATCCACAGCCGTTGCCGGCGAGAGCAGTGAACAAAAATTCACACTGCGCCAGCGCTTCTTGCTCTGGCTGATCAGTTGGTGCGGATATCTGGCAATCCGTCTGATCTGTCCCACGCTGCGCTACCACGTTTCTTTTGAGGAAGGCGCAATTTCACAGGAAGGCGTTTTCCCGGGGATTTATGTCTTCTGGCACCGCTGCGTTTTTCCCGCCGGCTACCGTTATCGCAATCGAGATATTGCTGTTATGACCAGCCGCAGCTTCGATGGCGAATATATTGCGCGCATCATTGAGAAGCTGGGCTTTCGTGCGGTGCGCGGCTCCAGCACTCGCGGAGGCGCAGCCGGTCTGCTGGCCATGCACTCGGAACTCCGGGCAGGGCGCGGCGTGGCCTTTACGATTGATGGCCCGCGCGGCCCGCGTTACGTAGCGAAACCCGGTCCAGTACTTCTGGCGCGTAACACCCAACTGCCCCTGACTGCTTTTTATCTGGCAGTGGAACGCGCATGGGTGCTGAAGACATGGGACGCATTCGTACTTCCCAAACCTTTTTCCCGGGTAGAAGTGCGAATAAGCAAGAGCATCCAGGTGCCGCCTGATGCTTCTCTCGATGAATATCAGGCCGTAATGCAATCCGCACTGGAACGCATCACGGAGTACGCGGAAAATCAGGTCGCCGGCGGAAAGAAATGATCACCCGCCATCGAATTGGCGCTCTTCAATCAAGTCATTCTGAGAACTGAGAACTGAGAACTAGCAAAATGCTTGTCTCTGACTTCAACTACCATTTGCCGGAAGAGCTCATCGCGCAGCAGCCACTGGCTGACCGGGCGGCCTCGCGTATGTTGCATCTGCAGCGCGCTTCTGGTGAGTGGCACGACCGCAGCTTTCGTGAGCTTCCCGACTTGCTGCGTCCCACGGATTTGCTGGTCTTCAACAACACCAGAGTTTTCCCCGCGCGGCTTTACGGACACCGTGCCGGAGTGCGCGCGCAACCGGCGTCGAAAGAATTTCTGCAAGGAAAAGTCGAAGTGCTGCTCACCCGGCAGATTTCGCCGGATTCGCTCTGGGAGTGGCAGGCGCTGGTCAGGCCAGGAAGAAAAATTGGCGTAGGCGAGAAGATTAATTTCGGCGAATCGCTTGAAGCCGAAGTAATTGCCCGTGGTGAATTCGGCGAAAGGACTCTGCGGTTTGCTGCAGTGCCGAATTTTTTTGAGTTGCTGGAAAAAATCGGCCACATACCGCTACCGCCTTACATCTCCCGCGCCGATGATGCGGCAGACCGCGAGCGCTACCAGACGATCTATGCCCGCGAGCGGGGCTCGGTCGCCGCTCCGACCGCCGGATTGCACTTCACGCCTGAGATAGTTGCGCACCTGCACGCCCGTGGCATTGAAACCGCCGAGATCACATTGCATGTAGGCTTGGGAACATTTCAGCCTATCCATGCTGAGCGTGTAGAAGACCATACGACGCACCGCGAAAGATTTGTCATCTCGTCCGACGCTTCGCAAAAAATTAATGCCGCGCTTGCCGCCGGAAGACGCATTGTGGCCGTAGGCACCACAACCGTACGGACATTGGAATATTGCGCTTCTCAAGTTTCATCAGATCAGCCGCTACGCATTGAACCGCATTCCGGAGAAGCAGAGCTATTTATCTATCCCGGATTCCAGTTTCGCCTAGTGGGAGCGTTGCTGACTAACTTTCATCTGCCGCAATCCACGCTGCTCATGCTGGTGAGCGCATTCGCAACCCGCGAGCTTACGCTGGCAGCCTATGAGCATGCAGTCAAGCAACGCTACCGTTTCTTTTCTTACGGGGACTGCATGCTCATTGAGTAAATTGGGTAATTGCGTAATTTGGTAATTGTCTAATTGAAGACCACTTTGAGAAAAATCGGACTTTCTACTCCGATCATTAAATTACACAATTACCCGATTACGCAGTTGCCCAATTACTCAATTCTCCCTCTGTTAGACTTTTATCTTGCCTGTGACTCCCTCAGCCCCATCGATCGCAACTAAGCCCAAGCCCCGGGTCTTTCTGATTGATGCCATGTCGTTCATCTTCCGCGCCTATCATGCTATGTCGCGGCAGCGGCCCATGTCCACCAAGACCGGCGTTCCCACGGCGGCGGTCTACGTCTTCGTCAATATGCTGCGTAAACTACGCGCTGATTTTACGCCGGAGTATCTTGCTGCTGTCTTCGATGTAGCCGCCCCGACGTTTCGCGATGAGAAGGGTGATGCGGTAGCCTCCATCAGCAAATTTGATATCAAAACCCAGACCTTTAAAGAAGAAGCCTATGGAGGTTACAAGGCCAACCGCGCCGCGATGCCGCCTGACTTGGCGCAGCAGGTGCCGTATATTCGCCGCGCGCTCGAGGCCTATCGTATTCCCATTCTGGAGCAGTCGGGTTTTGAGGCGGATGATGTTATCGGAACCCTGGCGCGAAAGGCCGCTGCGGAGAGCCATCCGGTCTTTGTCGTCTCCAGTGACAAAGATATGCTCCAGCTTGTCAATGAAAAGGTCAGCGTACTCAATCCGCCCAAAGACAACCTGATCTGCGATGCGGCCAAGGTGGAGGAAATTCTAGGTGTGCGTCCTGACCAGGTAGTTGATGTTATGGCCCTGCGTGGCGATGCGATTGATAACATCCCGGGAGCGCCGGGAATCGGCGACAAAGGTTCGGTGGATATTATTCGGCGCTTTGGAACCCTGGAAAACGCTCTCGACCACGCCGCTGAAGTTGAGAAAAAGACCTACCGTGAGTCGCTGCTGAATCATCGCGAACAGATCCTCTACAGCAAAGATCAGGTAACCATTGACGGCAACGTGCCCATCGAGCTGAATCTTGAGGCCATGGCCGCGCGCGCGCCCGATACCGAAGCCTGCCGCAAACTTTTTACCGAATTAGAATTTACAACCTTGCTGGCAGAAGTGGCGGCGACCACGGCGGATTGGGGCGTTACCGATTACGAGAAAACAGATTCTGCAGATCACGTGGAAAAATTCCTGAAGAAATTGAAAAAAGGAACTCCGCTCGGAGTTGCACTGCAAGAACCCGAAGCGGAAGATACCGAAGAAGAAAAAGAAGACGAGCCGAGTGAGCAGGAAGAAAGCGAACAATTTTTATTTGGCCCTCCGGCAACGGCCGCAGATGCGATTGCGCCTCCCTCGATGATTGCGATCTCCGTGCAAGCCGGCGAGGCGCTGGCCATCAAGATCGACTCTAATCCAGCAATGAAGGTGCTTTCTGCTGTACTGAAAGATTCCGCTACTCCCAAGGCGATCCATGATTCCAAGGCTGCAATGCGCTTGCTGATGTCTTCGGGAAATGAGCTGGCGGGCGTCAGTGATGATCCCCAGCTTTACTCTTATCTGCTGAATCCTACGTCTTCCTCTCACGGCCTGGCTGAGATAAGCCTGCGCCGCTTCAGCCACAAACTCTCAGCAGACATTGCCGAAGCCGCCGATGTGACCGCGCGCCTGGCTTCTGATCTGCGCCGTGAAGTTGAACATGCTGGGTTGATGAAGGTTTACCAGGAGATGGACCTGCCGCTTGTGCCGGTGCTGGCGCGCATGGAAGAAGCCGGGGTCAAGATTGACAGCGGCGTTCTGGCGCAAATGTCATCGCGCCTGGAGCGGGAGTGCGATGCCAAGGCAAAACAAATCCATGAGCTGGCGGGCGTTGAGTTCAACATCAACTCGCCCAAACAACTGGGCGATATTTTATTCAACAGACTCAACCTGCCCAAACCGGTCAAGTATGGCAAAGGGAAGACCGTCTCCACGGCTGTAGATGTGCTGGAGGAGCTGGCGCTCACGCATGAGATGCCGAAGTTGGTGCTGGAATACCGGCAGCTCTCAAAGCTGAAATCCACGTATGTGGATGCACTGCCCGTGCTGCTGCATCCAAGTACAGGCCGTTTGCACACAACTTTCAATCAGACCGGCACCGCAACCGGCAGACTTTCTTCAACTAATCCGAACCTGCAGAATATTCCCATTCGTACCGAGTTGGGGCGCGAGATCCGCGCCGCTTTCATCGCTGAAGAAGGTAACGTGCTTTTAGCGGCGGATTACTCGCAGATCGAATTGCGCTTGTTGGCGCATTTTTCCGAAGACGATTTGCTGGTTGAGGCATTTCGCCGGGGCGATGACATCCATGCGCTTACGGCGGCACAGGTGTTCGGCGTGCCTCCTATGCTGATTGATGCCGAGCACCGGCGCCGCGCCAAGGCGGTGAACTTCGGCATTGTCTACGGCCTCTCGCCCTTTGGCCTGGCGCAGCAGCTTGGCATTGAGCAGCGCGAAGCAAAAAGATTTATTGACGCTTACTTTGAAAAATATAAAGGCGTACGCAAGTTCATTGATGCCACGTTGGAGCAGGCCCGTCGCGACCAGTCCGTGAAGACGCTGTTCGGCCGGGTGCGGCCTATTCCCGATATCCTCAGCAAGAATCCCAATATGCGCGGCTTCGCCGAGCGCACTGCTGTGAATACGCCTTTGCAGGGGACCGCCGCCGACCTGATTAAGATTGCCATGATCCGCATTGACGGCGAGCTCTGGAAACGCAAACTGAAATCTAGAATGACGTTGCAGGTCCATGACGAGCTTGTCTTCGAAGTTCCTGAAGCGGAAGTGGAAATTATGCGTGGCATGGTGAAAGAGCTGATGGAAGGCGTCCATCATTTGCTTGTGCCGCTGCTGGTAGAAGTAGGCGTAGGCAGGAATTGGCGGGACATGACGTTTGATGAGTAACACCAGAAGTTTATATATAGGCTGTGAAATGTTTATTTGATTCTTGGCTGCACAAAATCTAAGATTGACCTTATGGACCCTGTAAACATTAAAGAAGAAGCCAGAAAGCTGATCGAAAAACTCCCTGACGATGTAAGCTGGGACGATCTCATGCATCAGATCTATGTCCGGCAGTCAATTGAGCAAGGCTTGGCCGATCGTGACGCCGGAAAAGTTACTGATGTAACCGAAGTTCGTTCCAAATTTGGTCTCTCCCGGTGAGGGTTGTTTGGGCCGATGTTGCAGTTAACCAACTCCAGGCTATTTACGATTTTATTTCTCAAACCTCAGAAGATTATGCTCTCCGAATTGTTGACCGCCTCACGAAACGGTCTCAGCAGATTGCTGTGTTTCCCTTCTCCGGTCGCGTGGTTCCTGAGTATGAATCTCATGAAATTCGCGAGATCATTGAAGGAGCTTATCGCATTATCTATTTCATCGCGCCAGGGCGGATCGAGGTATTAGCTGTTATCCACGGTGCTCAACAAGCCCCGCCCCGGAGTTAAGGCTGAACAGAACTAAAAATCGCAGCGAAAACTTCAAACTAGAAGATTTCAGCGTTTCCGCTCTTCCATAACCTCCCGCAGAAGCCGATCATGACGGATTCGTTCGATTCGCCTTGCGCGCAGAGGTCCTTTGAGGAAAGCACGATAAAAAACCCAGAGAGGCCAGGCAAAACTCAAAGCGAGCAGCGCCAGCAGAACCAATTGCAGAAGCATCATGGTGTCAAAAATTGTGGCCTTCATGATGAATTCCGGCGCTATCAGCAGGCAGATGGCCATGAAGATAAAAAATATTTCTCGCAGCTTCGGCTTTGGCCATTTGAAATGAGCGGGCATCACACCCCCAGGGTGGTCTGCAGCGCGGTTGCAATTGCTTCGGTCCACGCTTTCGTCTTCTCTTCCGATTCGGCTTCTACCATCACGCGCGCCAGAGACTCGGTGCCGGAGTAGCGCACCACCACGCGGCCGTTGCCTTTTAAGTCGCTTTCCGCCTGGGCGATAGTTTGGGCAACATTCGGAATTTCGGAAAAAGGCTTCTTCTCGCGCACGCGTACGTTCTTGATGATCTGGGGAAAAACTTTCAGGTCGGCGACCAATTCAGCCAGCGATTTGCCGCTTTCGCTGATGATCTCAAGCACGCGCAGGGCGGTCAGCAATCCGTCGCCGGTAGTAGCATCACCGTCGCGGAAGATGATGTGGCCTGATTGTTCTCCGCCGAGTACCGCGCCGCTCTTGAGCATCTCTTCCAGCACGTATTTGTCGCCCACCGGCGCGCGCAACATCTGGATACCCGAGCGCTGCAGTGCGATCTCCAATCCCATGTTCGACATGGTCGTAGCCACAACCACATTGCCAACGAGCTTGCCTTGGGATTGCATATGACGCGCTACCAGCAGAAGCACGGCGTCGCCGTTGACCACGTTGCCACGATCATCGGCAAACAGGGCGCGGTCGGCGTCACCATCAAAGGTAACGCCCAGCTCAGCGCGTTGCAGGGCGACCTCGCGCGCCACCAGCTCAGGATGCAAAGCGCCACAGTTTTCGTTGATGTTGCGGCCATCGGGCGAGTGGTGAATGAATACTGCATCGCACCCGACCGCCTGAAAAACCTCGGCGGCAATTTCGCTGGCAGCGCCGTTAGCACAATCGAAGACCACCTTCATGCGCTTCATCTTCTCATGCATTTTCTGGTTCATTCGGCGAAGGTTGACTTGTTGCTTCAACCAATCCACGTAGGACTTATGCAATGCTGCAACGCTTTCCAGGTGCGGGGCAGCCTGCGTAGCGGAGCTTGGTTTTTCAAGCAGCGCAAAGATTTCGCGCTCGATCTCAAGCTCGGCGTTGTCTGTAAGTTTGTAGCCATCGTGTCCGAAGATCTTGATGCCGTTGTCGGTCCAGGGATTATGTGAAGCTGAAATCACAATGCCGGCGTCGAAATCCTGCGTGCGGGCCAAAAAAGCCACTCCCGGAGTCGTAATCACGCCGGCGTTCTTTACCACGACTCCGGCGTGGCCAAGTCCTGCGGCAACGCATTCAGCGATCCAGTAGCTCGATTCGCGCGTGTCCTCGCCAATGACCACTTGTGCCCGTTTGTTTTTTTGCAGAAGAAAATGGCCGAGTGCCTCGCCGATGATGGTTGTGGTTTCACGATCAAGAGGGAAGTGCTCGGCAACTCCGCGGATGCCGTCAGTGCCAAAAAGTCTTCGCTTATCAGTGCTCATGTTCAAGAGGAATGAAGAAACTCATTGTAATAGATAGAGGCGTCAGGGCTGTGACGTGATTCGAGTGTGTCCAACTGTATCGGTTTAATGCGGGCAAACAGGCTTCTGCAACTGTCGGCGTCATCATTTCTTCACCACCGCCTCGAACGTTCCTTTGGCAACGCGCGCCGTGACTTCGTCCCCTGATTTTACTTGTGCCGGATCTTTGACCAGTTTGCCGGAAGCATCAAATACCAATGCATAACCACGTTCAAGAATTTTCACGGGGGAGAGCGATTCCAGATGGGCCGACGCTTCCCCCAGCCGTGCAGCGCGACGCAAAAGCAGGTTTTGCATAGCCGCATGCAGAGTTGCACCGCGCGCATCAATTTCGCGGCGCATACCGCTGAGCACTCGGCGCAAATCAAAGTGCCGCAGGCGTGTAGCGGCAACTTCAAGCCGACGGCGTTTCTGCAGCGCATTGGATTCATACACCCGCCCCAGGCGGTAGATAAGATCATCGAGCCGCTGCTGCCGCCGCGTGATGGCGTCCCGGATGGTTGCCATCGCCCCGTGCTGCGCCAAATCATTCAGCGCCTGCCGCGCCAGCATGAACTGATAACGCACTGCCCGGCTCAGCCTCTGCCGCAGGCTGGCGATAGAATCTTCCAGTTCGTTGCGCGATTGGATAACCAACTCGGCCGCGGCCGACGGAGTAGGCGTGCGCAGATCGGCAACAAAGTCGGCAATCGTGAAATCAGTTTCATGTCCAATGGCGGAGATGACCGGCAAACGCGAATCAGCAATCGCGCGCGCCAGGGCTTCGTCGTTAAATGCAGCCAGATCTTCCATCGAGCCGCCGCCGCGCGCGAGGATGATTACATCTATATCTTTGGTGCGGTTGAAATACTTGATTCCAGCGCTGACCTCGACTGCTGCGGCCTCCCCTTGCACCTGCGCCGGATAGATGATCACATTCACGCCCGCATGCCGCCGCCGCAGAATATTCAGGATGTCCTGGATCGCCGCTCCGCGCGGCGAGGTCACAATGCCGATCTGCTTAGGCAACGCAGGAATTTGCTTTTTGCGCTCCTGATCGAACAGACCCTCGGCCTGCAGCTTGGCCTTGAGTTGTTCAAAGGCGACTTGCAGCGCTCCGGCGCCCTTGGGTTCCAGGTACTCAGCAGAGAGTTGCAACTCACCGCGGGCTTCGTAGATGGTGACGCGTCCGCGGGCGATGACCTGCAATCCGTTTTCCGGACGAAAGCGCAGCAACCTGGCCTGCGTGCGGAACATCACCACGCGCAACTGGGCGTCATCATCTTTTAATGTGAAATAAAGATGGCCCGACTCCGCCGGACGGAAGTTAGAAATCTCGCCTTCCACCCAAATGTCTCCGTACTCGCGTTCCACCTGGGTGCGCACGTTCGACATGAGTGTGCGCGGAGTCCAGACGCGCCGCGTGGCTGCCGGCGACTGGAAGGTGAAACCAAGCTGTCCTGCTTCTGGCATTGGACTCAGTCTAAATGTTTTGCCCGTGCTATGGCGTGTGCAGAGCGGTCATCCATCCAGTAAACCGCAGAGGACGCGGAGGAACGCAGAGGCTGGGAAGTCAGAAGTATTACTCCCCCACCCCCCATTACTTGGAGTAGTGCCCGTGGCCGTAAACCATTGGCCTTCAACCTTTTACCAGAGGATAAAGCACGAGGTTGAGTAGTGCCAGCAGTGTCCACAACCGTAATTATCTTCTCCAGCGGCTGATGAAAAACAGAATCAACGAAAGCAAAATGCTGAGCAAGAGCGAGGTCCCCAGCGGGAAATAGACGACTACATTTTTCCCGCGGTAGGTGAAGTCACCGGGCAGCCGGCCCAGGGGAAGATGGAAGCGTCCGGCCAGGATCAAGATCAGGCCGACGATTGCGAGAAAGGCCCCCGCGAGCAACAGCAGTTTTCCCAGCTCGGACACAATGTCTCCATTGTAGTCAGATTTCAGAAGCAGTTCTCAGTTCCCGGTTCTCAGAACAGCTCGCCGCGGAGCAACGCAGATTTCGGAAGATAGTGGGGGCCCCTCACCCCACTTGCTAGCAGGTGCTTGGAGTACCCAAAATCGTGTCTGCCCCGCGTCATTACTGGCGAAAATCGGTCTGGGGTGGGGGACTTGCTGGTAATACAGTACTCAGTTGTCAGTACTCAGTACTCAGAAAAAGCAACCGCAAAAGCTCTTCGCCGCAGATGAACGCGGATCAACGCAGATTTTCGGAGGATTGTGGGAGCCCCCACCCCACTTGCTAGCAGGTGTTTGGAGCGCTCCAAATCGCGTCTAACCCACGTCATTACTGGCGAAAATCGGTTTGGAATGGAGGACTTGCTGCTAGTCCAAAAACAACTCCATTAACGCTACACATCTACAAATATACCGCGGAGGGGTGAGCACACCTTAACGTTGTGTGAGGTGAGGATCACGAGCCATCCAGGCTGTAGATTTTTCAAAGAACCCTTAGGGGAATTCCCCCGCATCCCGTGGGACGCTTTTAGATACACTTCCGGAACAAGCGTAATCCACTCTTCCCCAGCACTCAACACTGTGATACCAGAATAGGGCCACGATTAGATTGAAAAGAGGCTGCGGGAAGAAGCCGGTTTCGCGCCTTGACGAAAGTTCCTGTTTCGTGGGATATATTGGAAGTCAATCAACATTCAGTTGTAACGCAGTTTCTCCCGGGCCCCTTACTGCGGGTATTAACGGTTTGAAACAAGCCCTTTCGGCCTGCTTTTCAAAGACCTGCAAGACAAAAAATAACCGCAAGTTGCAAGAAAAACAGAAGAGACCGTTCCTGACAAAGGGTTCCAGGGCACCAGTGGCAATAAGCATAGGCAGACTCCTGCCGAGAGAGAAAAACAGGCCTGGCTTGGTGTCTAACTTATGTGGCAATGGTATCAAGATGGCACTAAAGTGAAAGGTTTTCCGGCTTTTTGCCATATACATGTATTAGGGGCAAAGAGTTGAGTTTTGTGGCTTCCCGTAATGAAAGGTCACTAGATTTCTTCGGTTTCATCAATTTTTACTGATGGCATTGATTCGCAAGGAGATGGCATGGCAAAGGCTAGGATGTCGGTTTGTAAGATTACAGGCGCGATTTTATTCACTTTAATTGCGGCTTCATTGAGTTGGGGGCAGATGCCGGATATCCCCGACAAGGGCTTTCGGCCTTTTGGTTCCTACCAACTATCCGACATTGATTCGGTGAACCTGACCAATGGGAACCTGATCTTGCATATTCCCATCGTCTCCTATCCGCAGCGGGGAAATGTGCCTCCGCTGTCGTTGTCGCTGCGCTATAACAATCCGCGCTGGTCGGTAAAGTTCCGGTACGCCGGAAAGACGTCTTTTGGAGAGGACGTTTGGTTTGCCCTTTGGGGCGATGACGGGTCCGGGCTTGAGATTGTGCGCGACAATACCTATTCACTGGCGGCGTATGTCTACAATCTTTACTTGATCGATCCTGGCCCTGGAACGCAGGCCCTCCACGTCGTGGACAGTATGGGAGCACACCACATTGTGGAAGATACCTCCGGCAACCCAAGCCAGGGCAACACGATGGAATCCATTGACGGCACCGGTCTAAAGGTGCTGTACGCCTCGAGGGTCATTGACGGAAACGGTGTCCGGCATTTGGGTGAGTTCTATCAGGTGGATCATCCCACTCCCCCCGACAATGCGGGTAATGAAGACCGCGCCGCCTACGACATCGCGAGCGATAACGGCTTCGCAGAAAGCACGGAAGACTCGAACGGGAACAAGATCACGCCCCAGTTTGGCGCGCCCTCCCCTCAACGGGGCAATACGACTCCCGACGGGCCGGTGGTCTCGGGATGGACCGATACTATGGGCAGGTTCATCCCTGCGCCCCGCATCATGATAAGTACACCCTGCGAGACTCTGAATTTTCCTGGAAGCAATGGCGGGACAGCGCCAATCACAATTTGTTATGGAAGCAACGGGACCGCGATTCGGTCCAGTTTTGGGCTGTCCAACGTGTTTGATGGCAACTATGACAACGCTGGCTTTGCCGGATTCCCGGGCATCGCCAGCATAACGCTTCCCAACGGCACAAGCTGGCAATTCCACTACAACAATTTTGGCTTTATCAGTTCCATCAGCCTGCCCACCGGCGGCACCATTTCGTATACCTGGCAGGTTTCCCCGCAGTGTGCCAGGTGGCTGCAGGGAGAGCGAAATGTGGGAGGCACTCCGCAGTGGCACGGCGAAACGGAGGTTTGCGATTTCATCATCGCCAGCCGCACCTTCAATGCCAACGACGGCAGCGCACCCCAAACCTGGACTTATTCCGGCGACAACGGCGGCGGCCTGGTTACGGTTACCGATCCTCTGGGGAATGACACCATCCATACTTTCAGTGCGGCATATAACACTTACACCGCATCCTACGAAACCAAGACGCAGTACTACAATGGCCCGCAGGCCAACAACCAACTTCTAAAGACCGTTGACCGGCAGTATCAAAACATCAACTCTCCTGGCTGCAATTCAGATGAAGGAGAGGCGGACAGCATGGTCCGGGGTCCCGCCATCGTTCCGCTGTCTACTACGACCACATGGGCGGCGACCAACCAAGTGAGTCAAAGCACATTCACTTACGACTCGGGAGCCTCGGTTTTCGTGAGTAACTATCAGAAAGTTGAAACCTGTCCGCTGGTCTATGGGAAGGTAATCCAGGAGTCGGAATACGACTATGGCACAGGCGCACCGCTGCGCACCACTAACACGCAATACCAGTGGCAAGTGGATGGCAATTATCTGCAAAATAACCTGCTCAACTTGCCGCACTCGGTACAGGTGACCGATGGCAGCGTCAACCAAGTGGCCTACAGCTATAACGAGTATGACCAGTCTGGCCTGCAACCATCGGGAGTCAGCAGCGCGCAATTTGATACCAACCCGCCGGGTGCACCCTATCGTGGCAACCTGACCACGGCGCACCACTGGCTGAACACGTCGGGCACGTATCTCAATACCAGCACCTCGTATTACGACACCGGCATGCCCTATCAGGAAACAGATGCCAAGGGCAATACCACCACGCTCTTCTATGACCCAGCCTTTGCCGGGGCCTACGTTACGAAAATGCAGATGCCGACGACCACAAGCACCGGGGTTCAGCACAGCATTTCTGCGTGGTATGACTTCAATACCGGTTTGAAGACTAGTTCCACTGATCAGAACCAACAGACCACCAACTACACATTCGACATTATGGGGCGGGTTACCAGTATCACCGGCCCACCTGATCCGGTTACCAACCAAAGTGCGCAGACGACGAACTGCTATACCGATATTGGGGGCGCGACCTGTCAACAATCAGGCCCACCCTTGCAGGTTGTGACCTCCAAAGCCATCACTGCTTCTCAGAACGCAATGAGCACATCGGTGTTTGATGGTTTGGGGCGAGTTGTCCAAACCCAACTCAACTCCGACCCTGACGGCGTGACTTCCGTGGACACTATTTATGATGCACTAGGGCGCGTCCACTCTGTGAGCAATCCACATCGTGCAAGCCCTTCCTCTACGGACGGCATCACGCAATATCAATATGACGCCCTGGGGCGCGTCAAGATGACGATTCCGCCCGATGGCACACTCTCGGCTGATGGTTTGAGCTGCACCAACTGCACCACCACGGATTATTCCCAGTTCCCAATTGTTACTGTGACTGATGAAGCCGGCAAACAGCGGCGTAATCAGACCGACGCATTGGGACGGCTGCTTGAAGTGGATGAGCCGGGCGGCTCACCTGCTTCTGCGGCCGGCGGCTCGTTGAGCATCAACGGCACGCTCCAGAGCTTTAGTACGGGTCCCCTGCAGGCGAGCAGCGGCCACATAGAGCTGACTTTCAGTGGCACACTCCTGTCAAAGGCAAGTTGTTCCCCTTCCGGGCAAGCTTGCAGCGACGGCGGCTCAATCAGTATTACTGTGGCCGGCTTTACCAAGAGCGTTAACTACCCCTATCCCGGTTATACCGGGACTGATTCGGGTGGAAGCGTCCAGGCGCTGGCGAACGCATTTCATAGTGATACCACATCACCCGTAGATGCGATTTACTATGGCGCTGACGAATCGGGCAATATCGTTATGGACCTGATTGCCAGGACAACGGGCGCAGCCACCAATTACCCGCTGTCCACTTCCATTGTCTCCAATAATCCGGCGAACTTCCCCTCGCCTTCATTCCAGGTGAGCGCAGGTTCGCACTTGATCGGTGGGCAGGACGCTTCGAGTGGCGGCACGATCTATGACTCGGGTATTGTCTATGTCGCGGTGAGCGGCCTTACCGCGAGTGCCCCGTACGGGCAAAACGGCAACAACACGGCGGCGTTGATCGCCTCGGCCCTGGCGGGCACCGGGCCAACCAGCTTGAACGCGCCCAATTCGCCGGTTACGGCCACGGCCTCGGGTTCTACGATTATGCTGACCGCCAAGACGGCCGGAGCAGCCGGTAACAACCTTTCCGCGAGTGTTTCTTCCAGCTCCTATGCTCCGGACAATCCGTCTTTCGCAAGTCCTGGCACGACGCTGAGCGGCGGGGCGGATGCGCAGCCTCTCTTGCTCTCCACTCCGGCAGTCACGCTGTACTCCTATGACACGCTGGACAATTTGCTCTGCGTAGAGCAGCACGGCAACGTGAGCGGTACGGGCTGCAGCGGCCCGCCAAGTTCGGACGCAAGTTCGCCTTGGCGTGTGCGCCGCTTTACCTACGATTCGCTCTCCCGACTGCTGACGGCTACGAATCCTGAATCGGGAACGATCTGCTATGGGCAGTGGCAGAATGGGCAGTGCGTCAACGGCTACGACGGCAACGGCAATCTGCTCCGCAAAACATCACCCCCGCCTAACCAGACGAGCGGGGCCCCTCTGCAAACTACTTTCTACTATGATGAGCTCAACCGGCTGACGGGCAAGTGCTTCTCTGATAGCACCCCGTGTGAGTCCCTGTACTATGACTATCCGTCTGTCTGGAACTACATGATGCACAATCCCATTGGGCGCCTGGTGGCCACCGGGGTCTCCAGCAACAACGCCAACACCTTGACTAGCTACGATATGATGGGACGCCCGGAGTGGCAGGTCGAGCTCCGTCTGGGCGCGCCGCTCAAGACGTTCAACTATTCCTACAACCTGGATGGCTCGCTTAAATCTATTACGTATCCCAGCGGACGCGAGGTTGACTACAGCTACAACGCGGCCCAGCGTCCGGTTACGGCATTCACGAGAGGAACTAGTTGCCTCTCATGCCAAGCCAGCAATGCCAGCGGCATCAACTTCGCCAGCAATGCCCACTATACCGCAGCGGGCGCGCTCAGCAGCGTAGTCAACGGCAATACCTCTTCCTTCGCAGGTATTACGACCACTGACAGCTACAACTCGCGCCTGCAGCCGTGCCGCATAACGGCCAGCAGCACCGGGGTCGTGCCCGCTTCCTGCACCGACCAGAACAATGTTGGCAACGTGCTGGATTTGACCTATGACTTCGGCCTGGGTCAGTACGATAACGGCAACGTCGCCCAGCTCATCAACAATAAAGACGCGGCGCGCACCCAGCAGTTCGGCTACGATGCCCTGAACCGGCTGTCTTGGGGGTACACACCGAACCTGAATAGTGGCGGTTACCACAACTGGTGGGAGGGCTTCACTTACGACAACTGGGGTAACCTGCTGGCAAAGAACGCTGCCGGCGGCGATACGCCGCTGAACTTGATCGTGAATGGCGTGAGTACCGTGAATAGCAAGAACCAGGGAGGTCAAAACTGGTGCTACGACGCAGCCGGAAACGTCGTCGGCCCCAACAACCCGTGCTCGACCTATGCCAATAAACACACTGCTTATGAGAATGTCTATGATGGCGAAAACCGGCTGACCCAGACAACGACCGGGGCTGGCACTACCTCGTATGGCTATGATGCTGTTGGGCAGCGGGTGAAGAAATCGAACGGCAGCACGGGCACGCTTTACTGGCAAGGGTTAGGCGGGGTGCTGGAAGAGACCGACCTCAGCGGCACGTTGCAGAATGAGTACATCTTCTTCGGCGGCAAGCGGGTGGCCCGTTACAGCGCGACCAATGGTTACTCATACTACTTCACTGACCACCTGGGCTCGGCGGATGTAGTGACTGATGCCAGCGGAAATATCAAAGAGGAATCGGACTATTATCCCTTCGGCGGCGAACGTGTCGTTACCGATTTGGGCATCGGCAACAACTACAAGTTCACCGGCAAAGAGCGCGACCCCGAAACCGGCTGCGATTACTTCGGGGCACGCTACTATTGCAATCCCATCGGGCGCTTCATCACACCGGACTGGGCGGCATCGCCGACGGCCGTGCCCTATGCTCATTTCGGCAATCCACAGAGTTTGAATCTATACAGCTACGTCCAGAATAATCCGACAACGTTTGGCGACCCAGATGGTCACCAAAACCTAATTGCTTTGAGCACGGGCACAGGGTTCATATTTAGATGTGATGCTTGCAACCAGAATGCTGCACAGATGTATGCGAATCCGAAACAATATGCGATAGGCGCAGCCAAGGCAGCGGGATCGTTTGCGTACCATATAGGCATGTTTGCAGCTGGTCCCGTCGGGATAACGATAGATCACTTCATTGGAGAACCGAAAGGTCTTAAGCCGACAAACGCAACTCAGGCCGCAGGAAAGACGGGCACATCAGTGCTCTTAACCCTCGGATCGCTTTTGTTGCCGGGGCCGAAGGGTGCGAGCTCTAGTGAAGAAGTTCTAACTGCCGCCAGAGGCGCGGCAGATGCTGCACAAGCACAAGGACGCACGAGCGGGGCAGCCGCCGCGCTTAAAATAGGTGACCAGATCTTTACTGATGTGAGCATAGGTAAAGGTGGGACACCCGGTCCAAACAATCCAATCGTACAGCAAGCTCTAGACAATGTACCTCTGGCTGACCGAAGTCCCTACCACGGTGGCTGCGCAGAGATTGGGTGTTTTAACCAAGCTTTGAACGACGGGGTGAGTCCGGCAGGAGGTACAATCGGAGCTGCAAAAATACGCGCTGCAGGAAATCCTGGTCACGGGCAGCCATTAGACCTTTGTCCATCATGCGCCAATGTGGCGGATCAATTGGGAGCCATTCATGCACACTAAACTTGACAAGCTCGGTGCTCTGCTCAACGATATTGAGCAAAAGTGCGATCCGGCAATCGGCAGCAAGCAATGTATTCAATTCATGTTGGAATGCTTATCGCTGATTGAGCAGAAGCTACCGTCTATTGCGGTGGAGGCGCTGACAGTTGCGAAGGAGTATCTCGCTGGACGTACCAGTCTCGAATCCGTGTCGGAAATGCGCCTGCAATGCTGGCAATACCTCAGGCAACATTACCCTGGAGTGCTGTTTAAGCATTCCGAGGTCAATGCTATCAGGGCTGTGATTTTCCTTCTCCACGCCCAAGAACATCCGGAAGACAGGAACATAGTTGACCATTTGAGTTTTTTTCTGATGCTCGTTAATGATGTGGAACCACATCGCAAGGAAGAGGAAACCCTTCTACCCAAATACTTTGCAGAATGCTTAAAAACATCAAGCACTCATAGTACATGAGTTAAGGCTAGATGAGCCTTGACGCCCGGTTGGACGATCAACTCCCATTGGTGAGTTCAGCAGAGATACGGAAAACGCGCAAAGGTAAGAGCTCTGCGCTAGCAAGAGAGCCACCCGAATTTAGTAACTTGTTCGCAGCATTCAACTCCGCGCTTCGGCTGATAATGCACTCGAAGTTCTGGCGCGTGATGACTGGATTCCAGCCATTTTCTAGGGTTTCGGAGGCAAGTTGAAGGGCAGCTGTAAAATAAGGCTCCCGGTCAAGCGGGAGCTGAACTTCCCTGCCAGCCCTATCGAGCGCCGTGTAATAACTAGGAAACGACTGCAGACCCATTCGCTTGAGCAGAGCCCAGGCGAAAGCAGACGGAACGAACGCGCAGAGCTTCTCCGCCTGAACATGCGAGAATCCCTCCCTCTCGAGAGCAGCCACCAGTTCAAGTTCGTCCATGGTCGGCGATCCGGCAAGGATGTTCACGACAGTGAGAACTGCGTTGCTAGGTTCCATAGTGAGACCGCCGCTTGCATCAAAGTAGCAGGTGTTGCTTGTACCGTCTAGTCGTCTGTGAGGAGAACGTTATGAATGACCGGCGGATGGCCCTCGATAAGAGGAAAGGCTCTGTCAAGCAAAAACTCTCCCTTGGATGCCGGGGCATCGTGATGTGGTCAAGTTGCGACGACGAAGACCCACGAGGAAGTAACTCGTTTCTAAATCATGTTGCTGTGGAACTCGCGTTCCACCAACCATCGATTCGATCCCAAACCGCGGACCATGATTCTTCTATACGAACACCCAACCCGAGTTGGGTGGGAGAGCGCCCAATCAGGGCTTCGGTCTAGCTTGCGCCGACCAGGGCCACCCGCGAGCTGCTCTCCATGCGAACGATCTCTGGATAGGCTGTCTTGGCGGGTGGCCTGGGTAAAACAGTTGATCTCATAATTAATCTCGAGGGTGCCCTGCCCTAGCTTGCTAGGGCGGGGGTTTTCTGCAGTCGCTGAAAACTTCGCTGAGGCACACGCCATCCCAGCGTTTCGTCGAGGAGCATTTCCTGCCGCCGAGGACCATGGTTCCACTGTGGTGTTCTTGGGCCCGACAGGTAACAGCTACTAACTACAAGTTAACCTTCCTATCCAAAGTACAGTGTCCTAGTTCCCGCTTGTCTGGACTTCAGGGTAATACTAAGATTTCCTCACCCCGTAATGCTCCCCAAAAATTAAAGGTTCCACAAGAAAGCAACTATGCTGTCCTGCGCGAAAAGGGTCTGTTCAAGTTTGGTAGTTACTCTTTTTCTGATCTGCTCGGCTTATGCCGGCTCGCTTCCGGGTGCGCCCAATTGTCCGATGTTTCCGGCCAACAATGTCTGGAACGTGGATATCTCGAATACCGTGACTTATCCGGTCGACCCAAATTCAGCCAACTACATTGCCAACATGTCTCCGGGCACGACTCTGCACCCCGATTTCGGCAGCTTTGCCGGTTACGGCATTCCGTACAACGTGGTAAGCAGCGCACAAGCCAAAGTACCTGTAAATTTCAGCGCAGGTGCGCCGACTGAGTCTGACAACGGTCCGTATCCTATACCGCCGAATCCCAATATAGAGACTAACGATCTGGCAGCGTGCAGTAGCCCCAAGGGAAATGGTGACTGCCATATTCTTATCGTGGATAAAGACGCCTGCATTCTGTACGAACTCGATGCTGCGGCGACTCAAGGGCCGGGTCAGTGGACGGCTTTTTCCGGCGCCATCTGGAGCCTGAAATCAAACGCCCTCCGCACCGCTGGCTGGACCAGCGCCGACGCCGCCGGTCTTCCCATTCTGCCCGGACTCGTTCGGTACGATGAGGTCAACGCCGGTCTCATCAATCATGCATTACGTTTTACACTGCAGCGCACCGCGCAATCTTTCATCTATCCCGCTCGGCATCAGGCGGGCCAGACCGGCAGCGTACCTCCGATGGGTCTTCGTGTGCGTTTGAAGGCAGGTACTAATATCTCTGGCCTGAGTCCACAGGCAAAGGTGATTGCGCAGGCTATGAAGACCTATGGACTCATTCTGGCCGACAACGGTTCGAATTGGTATATCAGCGGAGCTTCGGATCCCAGTTTTAATGACAGTGATTTGCGTACTCTAAACCAATTGAGCGGCTCTGATTTTGAGGTTGTAGATACCAGCGGTTTGAGGAATGGGCCTGACAACGCCACTGCCACGGTGAACGTGGGCCAGGGTGGCACGAAATTCGTGGACACCGTCAGCAGCACCAGCACGACCACAATTCCGGTCAACACTACGGTCGTGTGGAACTGGGTCGCCAATTTTCACTCCACGACTTCCGGCAACTGCTGTACGCCTGACGGCAAATGGGATTCGGGACAAAACGGGACTCCGAATACCTTCATGCAGGTCTTCAACCAGGTTGGCACCTATCCTTATTTCTGCACGGTTCATAACGCCGCGATGAAGGGTACAGTCATTGTCACTCCGCCCAGCGACTACAGCCTTACGATCTCCAACTCAGGGATTCTCATTTTTCCAGGGCAGACCGCCCCATTCAGCGGCAAGCTCACGACCAGCAATGGCTACAACAACACAGTCAATCTAAGCTGCGGCACAGGCCACCCGGCCACCTGCACGCCTGTACCCACGAGCCAGACACCAACGCCAGGCGGGGCGGGGTTCCTGGTAAACGCCAGCGATGTCACGCCCAACGATTACACCTTTAATGTTCAAGGGATTGGAACAGACACTCTGCAGACCTCGCACGCAGCGTCGGTGACCCTGCACGTCGTGGATTTCAACCTTACGGCCCCCTCCCCCTCTACTGTTACCACCGCAGCCAGCACAAATCCCACAACCACGCCGACCGCTGGCTTTCAGGTAAGCGTCAGCGGTTCCTTTTCGGGAATTGTGAATCTTTCTTGCAGCAATGGGCTGCCGGGAGGAGCAACCTGCAACTTCTTGCCTTCGGCGTCGCCGTTTTTTTCTGGAGCAGGATCGCAGGCTGTGACGGTAAGCATCACCGTGGCCGGCAATACTGTGGCGGGCGCTTATCCAGTGACAGTTTCAGCGAATACTGCGGGCGCGCCCGCGGCCAAGAACCAATTGCTCACCCTGCAGGTCGTGGATTTCGCCCAGGGAACTCCCTCCCC